>Ga0306922_10002493_pt1 | contig 17096 bp, 13 predicted proteins | sample sta12Cox44000082_FD_203758 | JGI IMG/M metagenome (GOLD analysis project Ga0306922, IMG submission 203758) | Lab enrichment of tropical soil microbial communities from Luquillo Experimental Forest, Puerto Rico - statoxic.12C.oxic.44.000.082 (v2)... | ecosystem: Environmental > Terrestrial >... | reverse complement strand
CGGGGCAAACGCCGCGACGTAGACAAGCGCCGCAACTCGTGGGTCGGTGCCGGCCGCCGTGATGACCGAGCCACCATAGGAATGACCGACTAAGATCGCGGGGTTACTTACACGGCCCAAGGTTCTCTTCACACAATCTACATCGCCGGCGTGTGAATCGAGTCCGTGCTGAGAAGCGATCACTTCAAATCCTTCCTTCTGGAGAGTCGGGATAAGTTTGCTGAAGCATGAGCCGTCGGCCCATAGACCGTGTACAAAAACAATGCTCGGTTTTTGTTGCAAGGACATAGAAAACCTCCTGAGTTTAGTTGGGACAACAAGTAGCGCTATTCAGTACTGTTTATACGATATGTCTGTTTCGCGGCGGTTAACAAATACTTTGTGTGATAGAGATATGCTTTGAAAGTATGCTTAGCTACGCTCATTATGCGTTGAACATTTTTCCTACGTCAAAATCCGGCGCGGCTTTCTTTTCTGGCGCGTACACCGTGGCAGCCGCTTCGCCTGAAAAACATCTTTTCCAGGTCATCCGTTTCGAGCGCGGCGGCCATTTCGCCGCCGTCATCTTTTTCGTAAAAGGCCGCCATCACGCCATGCGCTTCGCTCATTTCTTGGTGAATCGAGCACAAATTGTTCAGAGCCTCATCGTCCATCGCCAACGAAACTTGCTGAGCGAGCATCTCGTCGACGACTTCGCAGGTCGCGCGGTCTGACTGTCTAAAGCGGGACGGCTCGGTGTATCAGCAACTGGAAGGGGCAAAGTCAATTCAGAATTCACTTGTAACGTAGGAATCCAAAGAGCAAGCGGGGCAGGTGAGTGCCTAATGCCTCCCCAGGATCAAGCGCTCGCACCGTGCAAGCCCGCCCCGCTACGCTTCGATGAAGAGAGGCTGGTGCTTCAACCTTAACCGGCTCTCAGTCAGATGTCGTTGCGCGAGAGCAACTACATTCATCCGAGACGCACAGAAGCGGAGATCGCCTATTTTTGCTTGGATTCTGCAATGAGCTGGGCGACTTTCATGCTAGGACCTGCGCCAATCGAAGCAAACAGACGGTGAATCACTTTTCCGCAGCACCAGTACTTTGGTGGTCTTAATTTAGTACTTTTGGTAAGTAGACGGCTCCGATGAACAAAATAGACACTGCGAGGTATGAAGCCTTTCAAGAGTCGCGAGACTTGGGCAGTCGACCAGAAGCGGAAATCCGAACTTGCTATCATGGTTTTCGGGTCTATTATCGGTTTCGGGGTCCTGATCGCAGTACTCCTCCTCTCTACACCGCATTAGCCCACTTGTCGAAGGCGCTGTGCTTTCATTACTTCCCCTAGCACTTGCGCTTTTTTATTTTTGTCTCTTCCCGCCTAACTTGCACTCCTCGCAAATCATCGCTCCCTCGGGCAAGTACACTTCCTTGTCGCATGATTCGCACGTCGTCAAGAATTTCTCACCTTCGTTATCGACGATCACCTTGGCGCGTTGAATTTTGAGGCGGGATTTGCTTCGGAATGGCGCAGATGGTAGCAGCGCTTTTCACTGCGCCCTAAGACTTCAACGGACCGCATTTCGTAGTCCGATTCGCTTATTCGGAAGACTATCTTGAACGCATCGACGGGCAATGCTCCCAGGTAAGCGCATTCGATGAGCGGCATGGTGGTGTGCCAGTATTTGACGAGGTACGAATGGGCGAATCAACTCCTTAGGCAAAAGCGGTTGTCCGAAATGTTCGGTTCTGGAGGAAAATAGTGCCCGTCTCAAGGAATGGCTTCAGCGTCGCATCATTCACACGGGCGTAATATCCTTGGCGTAATGTCGCTTACGGACCCCAGCCTCCCAAATTCACCTAAGGGAGAAAAATGATGCCAGCAAAAACTCTGAAAGAAGTTTTTCTGATGTTGCTCAGCAATGTGCGAAACAGGACCGAACGCCAATCGGAGATCTATCAAGAGATCGGTAAGCACGCGGAGGAGCCGGAGATCAAGGAGGCGATAGAAGCACGGGCATTCGTCTCTAAGCAGATTCTCGCCAAACTCGATGAATGCTTCCGCATCATCGGCGAAAAGCCGGTAAGTTCCACGGGAAAGTTACAAGAAACTTTTCTGGAGGATTTCCGCAGGGAAGTAACTGAGATCCAATCCCCGGTCGCCAAGCGCCTCTTCGTACTTGCGAAACTGACCCATCTCGCACACCTTCGGATGGCCGAGTATGAGGTTCTCGTTGCCGCAGCTGACTTAGCGGGCCATCACGGCGTCGGCGTACTTTTGGAAACTTGCCTTGCAGACAAACTCGCGTTCGCAGAGCGCAACCGGCGTTTGATTCGACACCTGGTCGATGAAAAACTCGCAGAACGGGCTGCGGGCGCTTCGGCACAGTAAACTCGGAGGCGAATCGGAAAAAGGGCGGGGTTACGGATCCAATCGCCCCATCTTGGGCTTTGGAATCTTCGATTTATGTAGTCAATTCCGCCGAACTCCGAAAGGCTAACAGTCAAAGGATCGGGGACCCGGCTGAAAGTCTCTACCCTCCTCTTCCGGGAGGAAGAGCTGGGTCCTCGTTTCGATCCTCAGCTGCCCGAGACGCCCTTGTTGACCAGGACTTTAACCTCAACGCGACGGTTCTCGGCCCGACCAGCTGCATTTTCGTTCGCTGCCGCCGGTTGGAATTCACCCATCGCGGCCGGCGCCACGATACGATATACGGGTACGTTGCGCTGCTGCATCAAGTAACGCACCACTACCTTTGCACGGTCCTCGCTCAGTTTGTCGTTCGACGCGGCACTGCCTCTTGAGCCGGTTCTGGCGGCACCGCTCGGCTGGACAATTCGCCGTCTCCGCATGGTACTTTATAAACTGGGGAGCTGCCGGAAAGCGATCCACAGGGATACGCACCCGTAGTCCTAGATGAAACCCCCTTGCGATGAAGCAGTCGTCCGGTCTGCGCTTGCTGACGCTCCGTGCGCAGCACAAGCGGCACGTTGGATCCTCGCAGCGACGATCCTCGCTTCCAGCATGGCCTTCATCGACGGCACTGTCGTCAATGTAGCTTTGCCCGCGCTGCAAACCAGCCTGCACGCAACAGTCGTTGATGTGCAGTGGGTGGTCGAATCCTATGGATTGTTTTTAGCAGCGTTGATTCTTCTAGGAGGCTCGCTCGGCGATTCGTTCGGCCGGCGAGCGATGTTCTTGACTGGCGTAGTAGTTTTTGCGGCTGCGTCTCTCGCGTGTGGCTTTGCCTCGAATATTCAGCAACTCGTGATCGCACGAATTGCTCAAGGTATGGGAGCTGCCCTTCTCGTGCCCGGAAGCCTGTCAATTATTAGCGCCAGTTTCGACGAGAAGACGCGCGGGGAAGCGATCGGTACATGGTCCGGCTTCACTGCGATCACCACAGCACTTGGGCCGGTCCTCGGCGGCTGGCTGATCGAGCATGCCTCCTGGCGCTGGGTGTTCTTCATCAATATACCTCTCGCGGCTCTTGTGATCGCGATTTCACTATGGCATCTTCCTGAAAACCGCGACTCGAATGCCAAACGCGTCGATTGGCTGGGAGCCACCGCCGCAACGCTCGGATTAGGCGGCGTCATTTATGGACTCATCGAGTCAACAAGTTTAGGTTGGAACCATCCTCGTGTTCTCGTGAATTTGATCGCGGGCTTCTTCTGTTTGGCCGGTTTCATCTTCGTGGAAGCCCGGGCAAATTCACCCATGGTTCCCCTGGCTCTGTTTGCGTCTCGCAGCTTTAGCGGAGCAAACCTGCTGACTCTCTTTCTCTATGCCGCGCTCGGAATATTCTTTTTCCTTTTCCCGATTAACCTGATCCAGGTGCAGGGATTCTCGACCACCGCGACCGGAGCGGCCGCGCTTCCGGCGATTCTGCTGATGTTCTTTCTGTCGCGCTGGTCCGGCGGCCTGGTTACACGTTACGGGGCACGGACGCCACTGGTCATCGGGCCTCTGATTGCGGCAGCAGGTTTTATCCTCTTCGCCATACCAGGTGTGGGCGCAGGATATTGGAAGTCATTCTTTCCACCGTTCATTGTTCTCGGCCTTGGAATGGCGATTAGCGTTGCCCCTCTCACCACAGTGGTTATGAATTCAGTGGACCAAGACCGTGCTGGCACCGCCTCGGGCATCAACAACGCAGTCGCCCGTGTGGCTGGCGTCCTTGCCATCGCAATTCTCGGGATTGTGTTGGTGAAATTGTTCAGTTCTAGTCTGACTCGGAGTCTCACAGGACGAGAGCTTGAGCCCGGCATCTTGCAATACATTCGGGCAAACGAAATCAAACTGGCGGGCCTTGACCTACCATCCGACATAGATATCGATACGAGTACGTTCATCCGGATGTCGCTTTCACGTGCATTTGTGTTTGGATTCCGAACCGTCATGTTGATCTGTGCAGGCCTGTCCCTTGCAAGTGCTGCGATCGCGTTGGTAATGATTCCTGCTAGAGGAGTAAACCACGCTCAACAGCCGAACACCTGATGGCTCCACACCGCGAAAATGGTGTGACCGCTTTACAGTTATTGTGATTCCAGGTTCGCGTCGTGCGAAATCCTAACCGTCACAACTGGATCGCGTTTCGCCAGATAACGGCCCCAGGTCAATTCTGATTTACTTCAGGCCAGAATGGGATCTTGAGCTACGCTTACGTTTCAATGGCGAGCGATTGGCTACAACGCCTTGACTAACGGCCTGCCGCTGCGCTTTTTGCTGCCGGGCGCGTAGGCGTGTGCTGAACTGTTATGGGCGGAGCCTCGGAACGCTTGGGGGGCGTCCTTTCGACGGAGCGAAAGAAGATTCTTTCTGCGAAGCCGCTGGCGAAGGCCACGATGTACTGAGCGCTGGAGGTGAGAAAGGCGCCATCTTCTGCGCCGGTGTGCAAGACTGGAAAATCCACAATGCGAAGTTGCAAGAACAAAGTCACAATGCCCGCGGCAAACGCGCCCAACACCGCACGGAAGAACAACTGAACGGGTTCGATGCGAAGTTCACCCGGCGAAATGCGCTGGCGCCGGTACTGCATCGTTGCGCTCAGCATTCCGCCGCAAGCTCCAAACAACAATACCGGAAGCTTTCGCCATTGCGAATGGACATCGACGTTTAGAATCACGAACAAGCCGAGGACGCAAAGCAAGACGAGAAACAGAATCAGATTCGACCGCAAAGCGAAGACGAGAAAATCGCGCCTCAGATCGTCATCGCGCCGCATACGGAATCTGCCTTCGTCGATCGCCTTCGCCAGAGTTTCTATTTCCACTCGAAGATGACCGTTGCCATCGTGCGCTCGAATGGCGTGTTCTAATGCATCCAGCCTTCGCGGGCTCCAAATCTCCTCGCCATTTCTATCGATATGATAAAGGCTGGATTTCAATTCCAGGATCACGCTCAGGAGTTCGTCGTCGGGACAGATCAGAATGTATCGCCGGTATGCCAGTTGGTAGATGCTGCGTTTTGTGCGAATGTCCCCGGCCTTGATGGGATTGAGGCTGTTTTGGATTTCCTTGATTTCTAGCTGAGGCCCATAGTTCGATCTCGAAAGCGCCTCGAGCTTGTTGCGCAGGTCGCTTATTTTCATTTCCAAGTATTCTTCGTCATACTCGGCAACGAGATCGCGTTTTAGGGTGAATGCTTTGATGGGTTCCATCTAACGCCTCCGCGTCAGAACAAAGCGTGCAGCTTCTCGCCGGACACAACTCGTCCGGTCGTCAGGCTCGCTCCCCCAGAGCGATTCGAAATTCAAAAACGACTACAACCGCTGGTGCTCATCTATTTGAGATGCAGTTCACTTCGCTGGCGGCGGGACGTCTACTCGAGCGTCGCATCTCATGAATCCTTGACCGTGACATTTCAGAGTCACCGTTCCCGCTACGGTCAAATTTGCCGACTTGCCCCTGTTCAAGACTCCGGAAAAACCCGGGCCCGTCACGGAACAGGATACCTGCGTGTTGGGAGTCTCTGAAGCGCCGTTGATGCAAGTAACCGTCGCAGGTCCTGAAATTTCCGTACTCGCCGGATGTTCCCCGCTTTTGTCGGAGGTGGCCTGCAGGGAGTGCACTTTTCCAAGGCGGGCTCGTTGCGCGCTGCTTCGAGACGGCGCGATGAACAGCGCTGCGAGCAGATACAACAGCAGAATAGAAGATAGCGGCCTCATTCGCCCACCTCCGGTAGGGTGTGGAAATGTACACCCGTGAGCGCTTTCCAGCAACATTTCCTGCTAAGCCGAGGCACGGGAGAGGTTCTAGGTATCATTCAGATAGTGGAGCAATATTTTGATTCAGGCGAAAGAAGTTCGAAGGGTCATATTGCGTTTTCACTTTTCGTAGCCGCTGCCAGCGCTCTTGGTACGCTTCGGGGACGCGTTCCTGTTCGTCGCCGCTCATGAAATTCACATACACACCCGGCTTCATGTGCGGGCGCAAGGTGTCAAATAGGTTGCGGACCCACGAGACGTTCGCGGTGTCATCTGCCGGATTTTTCCAATCGGCCAGCAGATTCAAAATAAAAGCCGCGCTGCGATCGCCAAATGCCGTGTCCGATGCGTTCACGCGCCCAGCCGCGCCGCCAAGGTAGGCTAATTCGATCTGCGTGTTCTGCGATGGAATGCTGGCCAGATCCTGAACCATAATTTCAATCACGGAGTCAGAGAAGTCGCTGAAATATCCCGATTTCGTGTAGTAGCGGCGGCCATGGGGAAAATCAGAATCCGCCATTGTTTGCAGCGTCAGATATGAAATTGTTTTCATGCTGCGGCCAATCTGCCTGCCGATTGAAAATATTCGATTGATCTGGCGCCGCCCCGTGGCTTCGTCGCCGAACCAAACGATGCTGGAACTTAGAGAAGGCTTCCCGCGAATTTCTTCCGGCGCGCGGTCATCGTTGGGCGCGAGGACGAGCGAGATATTCCATTTCAATTCGTCTGGTGCCGCGGGCATGAACTCCCGCCAATCCTGCAATACGCGAACGATGGCGTCCTGCGGGCAGTAGAAACTTGCCAGCAGTACAGAAGTCAAGGGATGTAGCCGCACTTCGAATTCGGTGACGACGCCAAAGTTTCCACCGCCCCCGCGCAGCGCCCAGCAGACTTCGGGATTTTCAGCGTCATCCGCGCGAACTAACGATCCATTGGCGGTGACCAGCGTGAAACCAACAACGTTGTCGCACGAGAGTCCCAGCAGCCGGGTCAGCCAACCGGTTCCACCGCCCAGCACCAATCCGCCAGCACCTGTATGCGAAACAACTCCGGCCGGAAAGACGAGGCCATGCTGCTGAGTAGCTTTGTCCACGTTCCCCAGAAGACATCCACCGCCAAACTTCGCGCGGCGCGACGCAGCATCCACTTGAACGTTGCGAAGCCGCGATAGGTCGATCACCAAGCCGCCATCGCAGCTGCCAAAGCCCGCAAGACTGTGGCCGCCGCAGCGCACAGCTGTCAGGATACCGGCCTCCCGTGCGTGACGGACGGCGAGCCTGACGTCGGCCACATCTGCGCAGCGAGCGATCACGCCGGGCGCGCGCGCTACCATGGCGTTCCAGATTCTGCCAGCCTCCGCAAATTCCGGACTGCCCTGGCCAATCAGCTCGCCCGCGAATTTCTCGCGAATCGCGCCGCAGAAAGCTGTGGGCGGAACGAACGGACTAGCCATGCTTGCCCAGGTCGAGCAGGACATTGCCGAAACGGTGAATTTCCTCAATAGTGTTGTAGTGAACGAGCGAAGCTCTCACGGCACCGGTTTCGATGCTCAATCCGAGGCGCTTCATAAGCCGCGGCGAATACAGGTGGCCGTCTCGAATGCCGATGTTCGCGCGGGACATCGCTTCCGTAACGTCCGCCGGAGCAACGCCTGGTAAGTTAAAGCACAGCGTAGGGACCCGTTCCTGGATTCTTTCTTTCCTGCTGACGCCATACACCGTGGCGCCGGCCTCCTTCAGCACTCGCAGCATCTCTAGCGAAAGCGTCTCCTCGTACTGGCGAATCGCTTTCATCGCTCGCGTGACGTTGCCGCGGCGCGAAGAAAGCGACGTCGATGTGGACTTCCCCTCTCGTACTTCTCCAAGCGACGCCAAGTAAGAGATAGCAGCATCCATCCCGGCGACATTCTCATACACAAATGTTCCCGCTTCGATCTTTAGCGGCGGTTCATTGGGAATAAAATCCTCGCGGAATGTGGGAAGTTTCCGAAGCAAATCCTGTTTTCCCCACAAAAATCCCATATGCGGCGCGAAAATCTTATATCCCGAGCAGACCAGGTAATCGCAGTCCCATTCTTGGACGTCAATCACACCGTGCGGACCGAAATGCACGCAATCGAGAAACAGTTCTGCGCCGGCCGCGTGCGCCACTTTCGCTGCCGCTGCAACATCCACTACCGAACCCAGCGCGTTCGAAGTTACGGTGCCCGCGACGAGCCGCGTTCGAGGCGACAAAACCTCACGCAAGTCATCGGCGTACAAATTCCCGTCGTCGCGCATTTTCCACCAGCGAAACTTCGCGCCGTCGCACTCGAGCGCAAGCCAGGTAGCGATATTCGCCTCGTGATCCATATCGGTGACCACGATTTCATTGCGCTCGGCAAGTGTTTGGCCGATGGCGAGGCTCACGATTCGAATGAACGAAGTTGCGTTCATTCCAAAAGCAATCTCATTCGGACTTCGCGCATTCACGAAATCACCCACGCTCTGCCGGCCGCGCGCGATCGTTCGGTCCACGTCCTGGCTCTTGGGATACCGGCCGCCCCTTTGCACGTTGCACTCCAGGAGGTGATGATTCACCGCGTCGAATACCTGCTGCGGAATCTGGGCGCCGGCGGCATTGTCGAAAAAAATGAAGGGTGCCGAGTGTTCTAGAGCGGGAAACTTCGTTCGAAGGGACTCGATAGAAAATCCGCCGATTGCCAGTTCTGAGGAAGTTTGACCCACCGCGAGATTCATGTATTAGCCTTTAGAAAATCTCAAAGATGAACACCTAAGATGCACAATCGTGCAGATGTTTCTTGGTCCCTTTTGGCAAGCCATGTAGATGCGATCGGTTTTGAATAATACCTCCGCTATTATGACGAACCTCGAGCCAGAAGTTATGACAAATTTAATGAAATCCGCCTCTTGTCGCCTCAAGAAAGCTGTACGCGTTGACACCCCTGAAAAACGGTTATATATACAGCTCTCGAATCCTACTCAACTAGCGAAACTCTACACCAACAAGCTCAGGATTCGAGCGATGTGACGGTTTTCGTCGGACGTTTGCGCAATGCTCAGTAGGCACCAGCTTTCATCTGAAGAAGAAGAATAGGTGTAACTCGTTTTATGTCTCGAAGCGTGACCCGGTCCGTCCTACAGGTTTTTTACGGAGTCTTCCTATCGAAAGATCGCTCCGTGTTTTTTCTCTCGAGTTGTCTCAGTCTTCGTGAAAGTCTTGGAGGTGGGTGGTGAAGAAGCTCGTCTGTTTAACTGCGCTGGTTGCTTTTCTTTCGCTTTCGTCGATGGCCGGGACGCAGCTCACGCCAGAGGAAAAGCGCACGCTGGAGCTCAAACCGGCTGTCGTTTTGGTTTTGGTCTCTGTGAAGGTGGAGGCGGATTTCCGGGGACAACCCGTCCAGCTCAGAAATCCGTACCTGACCACCGCTGGCAGCGGCTTCCTGTTTCGGCACGACGGCTACCTTATCACCAACGGGCACGTGGTTCAGAATGCGAAAATCAACGACCCTCAAGCAAAGGAAGCACTGGAAGAAAAGCTGCGTGCGAAAGTCTATGCCGAAGTATTCCAGGCCTTCGACCAGTTTCTTGCGAGCAAGGGACATCCTCCGCTCACCAACGCACAGAAACTGGAGTTGTATCAATCTCGCGCCGTACAAATTCACTACCACAACCCCACTCTCACCGTGTATCTCGCCAATGGCACGCACGTTCCCGGCGAATTGACACCCAATTACAGCCCTGAAATCGGAGTCGGCAAGGACGTTGCCATCGTCAAGATCAATGGCACAAATCTTCCTTCCGTTCCTCTCGGCGATTCAAATAAAGTTCGCGAACAAGATCGCATCATGGTTATCGGTTATCCGGGTGTGGCCTCCGATTGGGGCGGAAACGAGCTGATTAGCAGCGAATCGGCGCTCGTTCCCTCTGTCACCAGCGGCAGTATTTCCGCGATCAAGACGCTCGCGGCCACCAGCACGCCGGTCCTACAGTCTGACGCTGCCATTACCCACGGCAATAGCGGCGGTCCCGCGTTCAACGCGCAAGGAGAAGTAATTGGAATCGCGACCGCCGGTTCAGAAGCTACGCAGGGCTTTAATTTCTTCGTGCCGATTAATACGGCATGGGAGTTCGTTCGCCGTGAGGGCGTGGCGCCGGACGCGGGCCCCTTCACTCAGCACTGGCGCAAAGCGCTCGATTTCTTCGATGAGAAAAAATGCCGTTCCTCGATTCCGGAATTTGACGACGTGCTTCAGTTCATGCCCGGTCTGCCGGACGCGACCCGCCTCCGGTCGTCGGCCGTCGAATGCATGGATAACGAGGGCTTCGTTGACAAGGTCTCCGACAGCCCGGCCGGCCCGTGGCTCCTCTATGGCTTGGTCGGAATCGCGATTCTAGGCATCGCCGCCGTGGTGATGCGGTCGCGGGCCGCGCGGGTGCCCGTCAATGTGGTGAAGCCGGCGGGTGGAATGCCGGGTGGCACGCGACTCGAATCTCCACCTGCGCCAGCCCTGTCTTCAGGCCAGTCTTATGGCAACATTCAAGCAACGGCTGGCGCGCTCTCGGGCAAGACGTTTAAGGTCCCGAAAGAGGGGTTGCTCATCGGCCGTTCGCCAAAATGCCAAGTGGTTTTGCAAGACGATACAGTTTCGAGCGAACATGCTTGGATCGTCCCATCGGAAAGCGAAGTGGTGGTGATCGATAAAGGCTCCTCGAATGGCACTTATGTCAACTCGGTGGAATCGCCGAAGGTAAGCAAGATTGGACTCCGCAATGGAGATCGAATCTTCCTCGGCAAGAAGGGTTCCAATGTTTTCACATATTTCAATTCGTAGAGCAGACTCGCGAACAGGAGATTCGGATGTCAAAATTCTGCGCCAAGGGTCATCAGATGGAAGATTCCTGGGAGACTTGCCCCACCTGCCAGACCACCGGCTATCAAGTGCCAGGCGCGGCAGGTGCCGGCGGAGCAGTGGCCAAGACCCGTTTGGAAACTGATTCCTCCAAAGAAGCCGCTGGGAGCCCCGCTCCCGCCGCCGGACGCAGGACCGTGCTCATCTCCGAAAAGCGCAAACCTCCCGTCGTGGGCTGGTTCGTGGCTATGAGTGGCGATCAAAAGGGAGAAGACTTCCGCTTGCACGAGGGAAAAAACTCCGTCGGTTCCGGTGCCGACTCACAGATAGCCTTGCGAGATTCCACCGTCTCCAGCCAGCACGCGAGTGTTCGATACGAAGATGGCAAATTTTTCGTCACAGACCTCGATTCTTCGAACGGAACTTACCTCAACGATCGCAAAATCGTCCGCGAAGAATTGAAGGACAACGACATGATTCGGTTCGGCGAAATTATTGTTAAATTCAAGCGATTATAAGGGACCCCGCACCTCATGAAGATTCGCCCCGGGATCGAACTGGCCAACCTCACAGATGTCGGTTGCGAGCGGAGCCAGAACGAAGACAACTATTGCTACGCTGAGCCGGAAAACGACGACGAGATGCAGAAGCGTGGGCGGCTTGTGGTCGTCGCCGACGGAATGGGCGGCCAGGAGGGCGGCCAAATCGCCAGCACCATTGCAGTTGACACGGTGCGCGAAGTTTTTTTGAACGGACCAGAAGATGATCCCGCGAGTGCACTCGAGGCCGCCTACCAGTCAGCCCACAAGGCAATTCAGGACTATGCTCGCGAGCATCGCGAACTAACCGGCATGGGCACTACCTGCACGGCTGCGGTCCTGAAGAATGGCTACGTCACATACGGTCACGTGGGCGACTCCCGCCTCTATCTACTGCGTCAAGGTATCATCATTCAGTTGACGCGCGATCAAAGCTACGTTCAGCAGATGGTGGACAATGGCGTGATTACCGCCGAACAAGCTAAAACGCATCCTTCGAAAAACATTCTTACCTCCGCCCTCGGTTCGGACTCCGCCGTGGAAGTCGATTTCGCCGAAGCTCCGGTGCCGCTGCTCGCAGGGGACATGCTGTTGCTTTGCACGGACGGCTTGCACGGATTGGTTGACGACGAGGAAATGCTGGCAGCCACCACGGAGGATTCGCCGCGCGAGGCCTGCCGCAAGCTCGTTGATCTCGCAAAACAGCGCGGAGGGCACGACAATATCACCATCCAAGTGATCCGCATCGAGCGAGCATCGGCCACGGTGAAAGAAGATTCCACGGCGGTCGGGAGTTGAGCAACCGGCCATGATTGGAACCGAGATCGGCAGCTACCGCATCCTGGAGAAGCTCGGCCAAGGCGGAATGGGTGTCGTGTATAAAGCCGTGGACACGGGCTTGGACCGCATGGTGGCGATGAAGGTCCTGAACCCGGATCTATCCAAGAACCCCGAGCTCGTCGAGAGGTTCCGCGCGGAGGCCAGAGCGCAGGCCAACCTCAACCACACCAATCTCGCAACCCTCTACGCCTTCATGGTTCATCAGGGCACGGCGATTATGGTGATGGAGTTCGTCGAGGGCGAGACCTTCGCGCAAATGATCCGGCGTCGCGGCCCGATTCCAGAAGTCGAAGCGATTCCGCTCTTCCGGCAAGCTCTGCTCGGCATCGGCTATGCGCACCGCGCCGGGATTCTCCATCGCGACATCAAGCCCAGCAACTTGATGCTGAATAAGAACGGCCTCGTGAAAGTGATGGATTTCGGTATCGCCAAAGTGATGGGCGCGCGCGGCATGACGCGCACCGGCACGCAGCTTGGCACCCTTGCCTATATGTCGCCCGAACAAATCCAAAATCGCAACGTAGACATTCGCTCCGACATCTACGAGCTCGGCATCACCCTGTATGAAATGCTCACCGGACATCTGCCCTTCGAAAGCGACAGCGAATTTCAGATCATGCAGGACCACGTTTACACGCCACCGCCTCCGCCTTCGAAATATTATCCGTACATCAACAAGGGCGTTGAAAACGTCATCCTAAAATCGATTGAGAAAAATTCGGACGCGCGGTTTCAAACTGTTGAGCAATTCGGTGCAGCCCTCGAGCATCCCGAATCACTCTCTTACACCCCATCCGTTGCGCCCGCCGACGCGCCGACCGCGTCAATAGGCGGAAGCACACTTTCGCACCCTCATTTATCCGTCTCCGCAGTTCCGCCTGTCACGTCACCCGCAGTCACGCCGGCGCCCTCTTCTGGTGCTTCGCCGGCCATTGCGTCCGTGGCCACTCCTGTGCCGCTTCCCGTCTCCCCACTTACCGCGCCAAGTGGTCCGGTGGTGGCTCCTACGCGCGTCCCTTCGCCGACGGTGCTTCAATCCCCTACACAAATGCCCACTGCGCTGCCGCCGCAGACACCCATCGCGGCGCCGAAATCAAAAAAACCGATAATGATTGGCGGAGCTATTCTCGCGTTGCTTCTGGTCGTCGGAGTAGCAGCCTACGAAATCTTCAACCCCGCACCGCACAGCAGTGTCGCCACTGCGCCTGTCCGGCCTGCCGCGCAATCTGCTGTCTCGCCCGAAGTCGGCGCTCCTTCCGAAGCCACACACGCAATCGACGAACTTCCTCCCACCGCTCCCGCCGCGCCCCCCGCTGCGGCCCCCAAGCCAAAGCCCGAACACTCTTCACGCCAGCCCGCTCAAAAGCCCAAGCCGGCCGAGCCTGTGCCGGATCAAGGCCAGCAGATGTATCAAAAGGCGCAAGCAGCATTCAGCCAGGGACGTTACTTCGAACCCGTCAACGATTCCGCCCTCCACTGGGCAATTCTCGCGCGACAGGCTGGCAATCCAGGCGGCAAAGCTCTAGAGGACCAAATCGTCTCGGTCTATAAGACTCGCGTCACTCAATACTACAACTCAGGAAACTACCAAGCGGCCCTCGCGCTCGTGAATGAAATGCTGAAGTTTTATCCCGGCAATGCCACGCTGCTAAGAGAACAGCAGAAATTCCAGGCGGCAGTCTCCTCCGCCAACTCCAAGCGCTAGCTTCCCGTCTCCAGCAGCCGCCAGTTGAAGCCTCTCCAATGAACGGGTAGACTCCCCCTAGCGCGCCCGTAGCTCAGCTGGATAGAGCATCTGGCTTCGAACCAGAGGGTCGGGAGTTCGAATCTCTCCGGGCGCGCCATTTTCCCTTTAAAAATGAGTGTTTTTCGAGCGACGTGGGGGCAGGGACCGCTTGGTTTTACCTTGGTTTTACCGGAGAGCGCGGATTTTCAGCGGGGTGTCCGTTTTCGTTGAATTCATCGTTTTGAGGAATTGACGGCGGGATTTTACCGAGGTTGAAAACCTGCCTTGGAAATTGTTGCGCCGCTTGGCGCCCGCGGGGGCCCGGTGGTTTTAACTCTGGAAAAACCGGTCGTCGCCCTTTGCGCGCTGGCCGACCTTGAGTGTGTTGACGACTTGCGTGCGTCTCAAACTGAAACCAGCAACGTGCAGCAATGTAAAACCTTCGGCCAGCCCTCCGAAAACTTTATCTCGCGCAGACCGTGCGAGGGTTTCACGATGCTTTTGCACGCCGTGGCACAAAGCGCCGTGAGTTAGCCGTCGACTTTGCGGAGGTACGAAGACCTGTTCACATACCTGTCAATTTTGCCAGTATTCGGTCTGGCCTACTCTTGTTGACATTTAGTCGCAAGGATGGGAGGAGACCGAGACGTTTGCCCGACATGTGACAATACCACTGAAGCCCGAAGTCGCCAATGAATTCCCTCTCCTCGCGGAAAAGTTACAAAAGGACATCCTTCCCCTCCTGCGCAAGCAGAAGGGGTTCATCGAAGAACTTTTTCCAATCGCCCCAAAATCAGAATGAGGCGGTGGCCATCAGCCTGTGGGAAAGGAAAGAGCACGCCGAAAAGTTCAACCGGGAGGTCTATCCGACGGTCGTAAAGTTACTCCCGTCCAATCTGGGAGTCTATGAGAAGGAGGGCTGACTATGAAAATCACCAAATGCGTTCCGGTACTTGCAATAGGGCTGCTGCTTGCATTCTTGGCTACGAGCCCCGTCCACGCGGACACTACGTACACATATACAGGCACCCCTTATACGAGCTGCTTTGGAACCTATACATGCACGTCTACTGGGCCACTGATAACAATTAGGTTTGACACCTCGACGCCGCTGCCTGCGAACCTGCCCTTCGCAAGTATCACCTTTGACCTTTCTAGTTTTGGCATGAGCGACGGAATCTTCGGGCTCGGCGGTACCGATAACATATTCCCCGTCGATGTGGGCACGGACGCCAATGGTAACATCAACCAATGGAGCATTGGCGGGTTCCCCGATTGTGGGCCACCAGAGTCGTGGCCCTGGACTTAGGCTGCCCAAGATCTTTGGCATACCTCAACGCGCCAGCAGTGTTGTATCTTTCCAAGTAAGCACGATCGACGGCATTCCTTAGACGTTTGTCATTAATACGCAGGGCTCGAACTGCGATTTCGTGATCTGCCACTCTAATAGTGCCGTAAGTTTGCACTTCGAGATCAGTGAGTTTCAACCTTGGGCTTTTCCGGTGTCGCTGCCTGAGAGGGCTTCGGAATGCTGCGAATGTAATTCACCATATTCCAGATGTCTTCGTCTTTGAGGCGGTCTGCTTCTGAGGGCATTTTGGGGATGCTCAGCGAAGAAAAATTGAGACTCCGCCCCTTGCCGGTAAGGCGCCCCTGTCACAAAACAGAAAAAGAAGGTGTCACACCTATGACACTCACTAGGCCCACGGTTCTCCCAGACTTCCCGCTGTTGTCGCGCTTCCCGAACATTGCCTTGCGGCTGGGTCGCGACATCTGATCGCGTCGTCTATGTTACGTTCTGGCCGAACAGCACGGGTTGTGCCGCCGCACCCTCAGAATCACGGAAGTTACTCAAACCGACACCGACTAGCCGAAAGCGCTGCTTCGCGTTCAACGCCACGCGGCTGCGAAGCTCAAGGGCGATACTCGTCAATTCCTCGCAGGAACATGGTGGAGTGTTAGGTGTGTGACTGCGCGTGAGAATCTTGAACTCGCTGGTTTTCAGCTTGAGCACGACTGTTCGCGCGGTACGCGATTCGTTGCGCGCAGCCATCCAGGTCTTCTCGGCTAGTTTGCGGATCATGGGCTCAAGCTCAGCGAGCAGTACATCTTGCTCGAAGGTGTCTTCTGACGAAATCGATTGCGTTATGCGATCCGGAACTACTGGGCTGTTATCAACGCCCCGCGCAAGTTCGTATAGACGTACACCATAACGACCGAAGCGGCTCTCCAGGTCTTGTAAATCCATTTTTCGCAAATCGCCCACCGTTTCGATGGCCAGGGTTTTCAGCTTGTCTTCTGTAACCTTCCCGACTCCAGGCAAACGGCCGACCGGCAGCGGCAACAAGAAGGAGTCCACATCTGCCGGCTGGATAACGAACAGACCATTGGGCTTCTTCCAATCTGATGCGATCTTGGCCAGAAACTTGTTCGGGGCGACGCCCGCCGAGGCAGTCAGGTTCAATTCCGCGCGAATCTGCTGGCGGATAACGCGCGCCACCTCAGTAGCGGTAGCGAGGCCGGTCTTGTTTTCCGAAACATCGAGGTACGCTTCGTCCAGCGATAGAGGCTCGACGAGGTCAGTGTGACGTTTGAAAATGTCACGCACCTGTCGCGACACTCCCCGGTAGCGGACAAAATCGGGAGGCAGAAAAACCCCGCTGGGGCACAACTGCTCAGCCCGAACGGCAGACATGGCCGAACGCACGCCAAACTGCCGCGCTTCATACGAAGCGGCGCACACAACTGAACGTTTTCCGCGCCAGGCGACAATAACGGGTTTCCCACGTAATTGCGGCTCGTCTCGCTGTTCAACGGATGCGTAGAATGCATCCATGTCGATGTGCACGATCTTTCGCATCAGCAACAGAGAATATAGCGAAGAAAAATAATCCTGAGGAAATTTTTGCGGCTGTTTTAGGGTCCCAAATTGGGCCGGGCTCAAATTGAGA
>Ga0306922_10002488_pt1 | contig 17107 bp, 13 predicted proteins | sample sta12Cox44000082_FD_203758 | JGI IMG/M metagenome (GOLD analysis project Ga0306922, IMG submission 203758) | Lab enrichment of tropical soil microbial communities from Luquillo Experimental Forest, Puerto Rico - statoxic.12C.oxic.44.000.082 (v2)... | ecosystem: Environmental > Terrestrial >... | reverse complement strand
TGAAACTGAACTGAGCAAGAAGGAAGAAAATCAAAACCCGAAGAATAATCGATATCCGAGAACAGCACTGTTTCCCAACGTCGATGGCCGGTTAATTGCTTGACAAGATTTCGTCGGGTTTAATGATTGGTTTAAGTTCACTTTCTCGGCTCCACGAGCGCGAGTCGATTCTTTCGAGCAGATGCCGTTTGGGGAGGAGCGATGCCGCTCGCTGAACGAGTTGAGGACACAGCAGAGAAACCAAAACGGCGAGTAGAGCTTAACGCCTTGGGAGCCGGCCTTCCCGGGGCACGCTACGCGGGGTTGCTAGTACTCGTATCGGCCGCCTACTTCCTTGCAGGAAAGTTTGGGCTGCAATTCGCCTCGCTGCATCCAAGTGCGACAATGCTTTGGGCGCCCACAGGCATTTCCCTGGCGGCGTTGCTGCTTGGCGGTTACCGAATGTGGCCTGCGATTGTGGCAGGCGCATTCCTGGTGAACATCAGCACGACGGGCGCAATGCTCAATTCACTGGAGATCGCCGCGGGAAACCTACTGGAAGGACTAACCGGGGCGTACCTGGTCAAGAGGTACGCGGACGGAACCAAAGCGTTTCTGAGACCGGAGTTCGTGATCCGCTATACGGTATTTGCGGGTTTGCTGGCGACGGCCATCAGCGCGACGGTTGGCGTTTCAACACTCTGCCAGGATGGATTGGCCTGTTGGGGGCATTTCGGGTCGGTCTGGGTAACGTGGTGGCTAGGGGACATGCTGGGTGCCCTGGCACTCGCCCCATTTCTGATCATCCTCCTGGGCAATCGGCACAACAGCCTGACGCTCGGTGAAACCCTCGAACTCCTAGGGCTGCTGGCAGGACTGAGCCTGGTTTCTGTGGTGGTGTTCGGGCCTGCCCGAGTCACGGTGGCTCATGGGCATGCGCGAGCGTTCATGTGCTTTCCGTTTCTGATCTGGGCGGCATTCCGGTTTTGTCCGCTGGAGACGGCCGGGGCGAATCTGATTTTTTTTGGATTTGCGACGTGGGGAACGTTGCATGGGTCGGGGCCGTACGGCGGTGAAGCAAAGCCACCCATCGTCCTTGGCAGCTTGGTGGCCATCGTGGGAACGACAACCCTGATTGTGGCGGCAGCGGTGAAGCAGGCGCGGAGCGACAAGGAAGAGTTGCTGAGCATCCACGGCTTGCTGAGGTCAATATTGGACAAGAAAACCCAGGACCTGGACGAGGTGCTCGGGACTCTGCAAGCGGAATCGGCGAAGCGGGCGGCAGCGGGGCAGTCACTCGCCGAGGCGAGACAGCTACTGGAACAATTGGCCGAAACGAGTCCCGACGTATTCTGGCTGTTCGATGTGGTCGAGCAGAAGGTCTTGTATGTGAACCCGGCGTACGAGGCGATCTGGGGACGGCCTTCGCGGATTCTATTCGAAGACTCGACGGCGTGGCTGGCCGCGGTGCATCCGGAGGATCGGGAGAAAGCAAAGAAGATTCTCGAACTGAGGGCAGCCTGGCCGGAACAGGGAAAGTGCGAGGTCAAGTACCGGATCCGGCGGCCGGACGGGCAAGAACGCTCGATCCAGGCGCGGGCGTTCGTCATCCGGGACGAGCACGGACGTGTATGCCGCGTGGCCGGGTTGGCCAGCGACATCACGCCAAGTAAAGGGGGGCAAGACCGGTTAAGCAAGAGGCATTAGACGGACAGGGGTTTTGCCACGACAGGCAGGGGGCAAAGCGCGGGCGCCACACAAGAGGTGGTTCACATGATGCTCGGTGAGCGGCTAAAGATGACCCGGAAAGAAAAGAGATTATCACAAGCGGATATTGAAGAGCGAACGGGCCTGCTTCGCTGCTACGTCTCGCGGGTAGAAAACGGACATACGGTACCGAGCGTCGAGACACTGGAGAAGATCGCGCAAGCGCTGGAAGTCCTGCTCTACCAACTCTTCTATGAAGGAGACCAGCCAGCACCGGTGGGCAACTGGCACGTGAAACGGGAAACCAGCGAACTGAACTGGACGAGATCCGGCGAAGGCGCAAGCCTGTTCGCGCGGCTCCGGCAACTACTGCGCCGAATCGGAGACGAAGACCGGGAATTCCTGATGTTCGTCGCGCTGAAGATGGCGAGGAAACACGGCTCGTAGAGAGGCCCTGCCGAGGCACACCAAATCAGCCGTTGACGAGGTGCATCATGGCTTCCGGGTAGCGAAGGCCGGAGGCAATGCCCTTCGGAGCAACTTCCTCGATGCGCTGGAGGTCGCCGGGCGTTAATTGCACCTGAAGCGCGCCAAGATTTTCTTCCAGGTATTTTCTGCGCTTCGTGCCGGGAATCGGGAGGATGTCATTGCCTTGAGCGAGAAGCCATGCAAGCGCCAATTGGCTGGGCGTGCAGCTCTTTTCGCGGGCAAGGAGTTCGACGCGCGCGACGAGATCGAGATTTTTCTGGAAATTTTCCCCCTGAAAACGCGGTGAGGAGCGGCGGTAGTCATCCTCGGCCAGGTCTTCGAAGCGCTTGATCTGTCCGGTAAGGAATCCGCGGCCGAGCGGGCTGTAAGCGACGAAAGCGACACCGAGTTCGCGCGCAGTAGGAAGGACTTGGTCTTCGGGGTCGCGCGTCCAAAGCGAGTACTCGGTTTGCAGCGCTGCGATCGGGTGAACAGCATGCGCGCGGCGGATGGTGGCGGGCGAGGCTTCGGAAAGGCCGAGAAAGCGGACTTTGCCTGCGCGCACGAGATCGGCCATGGCGCCTACGGTGTCCTGAATGGGGGTGTTGGGATCGACGCGGTGCTGGTAATAAAGGTCGATGGTATCAACGCCGAGCCGTTTGAGACTCGCTTCGCAGGCAGCACGGACGTACTCGGGCTTGCCGCTTACGCCGCGCGCGTGAGGATTAGCGCGATCGCGGACGATGGCGAACTTGGTGGCGAGGAAAACCTGCTCGCGCCGTCCGCGAATCGCGTTGCCGACTAAAATCTCGTTGTCGCCGTAGCCGTAAACATCGGCGGTGTCCAGAAAGTTGATGCCCATTTCGATGGCGCGATGAATCGTAGCGATCGATTCCGCATCGTTGCGAGGACCATAAAATTCCGACATACCCATGCAGCCCAAACTGACCGCGGAGAGCTCTGGACCGAGTTTTCCGAGCTTGCGGAACTGCATCAGTTCACCTCAAAGTGAATCTTTTTTTGCGTTGGATGAGTGCCCGATGGACATCGATACATGATCGATGGCTGCCCGGCACGAGCGGGGAAAGGGAACTCGGGCTGGGCAACCATACACAAAAGTGGGGCAAGGACTTGCGCGAGTTGGCGCAAAGGCGGGAGAAGGGGCACTTAACTCTAATTCACGGAATAACATAGAGAGACAGTCCTTGGCACGGCACGTGCGTTTCTTCTGCCTGGAGGCAAAGGTCATGGCTCCGTCCATCCACACTGAAGTTCCTCTGGAATCGCCGGCAAAGAAGACAGAACATTCTGAAACCCTGGTTCTGGAGCCCCGGAAAGCAGGTCAAACGCCAGCGAAAGCGGCGCCGTCAGGCGGGGTCGTTCGGGAAGAGGGTTCATTCCAATCGTCCGTGCTCGAGTACAACCGCATGGCGGGAACTTCCCGCCCAGCAGATTTTCTGATTTCACTGGTCATCAACCTGTCGATACTCGCTGCTCCGGTTTTTGCAGGACTTTATTTCACAGACACGATCAACTTGAAACAGTTTGAACAGACGTTTCTGGTCGCTCCGCCGCCACCGCCACCACCACCCCCGGCGGCGCCGACGATTGTGAAAGCGATGCCACCACCCAAAGTATTCGAGAACGCCGGAAAACTGGTGGCACCGGCCGTGATACCGAAAACAATCGCGGAGATTAAGGAGTCGCCGCTGCCGCCAGACGTCGACGCTAGCGGAGTCGCTGGCGGCGTCCCGGGCGGGGTTGCGGGCGGATCAATGGGAGGGGTGATTGGCGGCGTGATTGACGGAGTCAGTACCATTCCGACGGCACCTATTGCTCCACGGGATAACAAACCGAAAGCACCGATACGGGTAGGTGGTGGCCGAGTGAGGGAGCCGAGAGCAACGTACAGCGTGGAGCCGGTGTACCCGGCGCTGGCCAGACAAACCCACATTCAAGGAACAGTTGTGATCGACGCCGTCCTTGATGAGCATGGCAATGTTGTGGAAATGAAAGTAGTGTCGGGACCACCGCTATTGATCCAGGCCGCCATGGACGCAGTGGGCCGCTGGAAGTATGAGCCGACCTATCTGAACGACGAGCCGGTGCCAGTGCAGTTAAATGTAACGGTTACGTTCCGGCTGAATTAGTTTTTGGACGAAGTTGGACGGAGGGGCGGGGCAACGCCTCTGGGGGTTGCTCCGCCCTTACGATTTGAGCGCCGGCGGGAGCGGACGATTTTCAGTCGAAGACGCCGGCAGCGAGGGCGGGTTCGAACGCTAACTCTTGCGGGGCTCGCTGGGGTTGCTGAGATACTTCACGAGCAAGACCTCGTTGCCCTGCTCGTTGTAAAGCAGTTCATCCACGAGCTTTTTGGCCATGAGGATGCCAAAACCTCCCGGGCGCATTCCGCGCGCTTCCCGTTCAGCCATATGCTGAAAGGGATTGTCGGGAGGATTCGCCAGGGCGGTGTGTTGTAACTCCTCAAGCGAGAACCCTTCACCGGGGTCCTTGATGCGGCACATCACGACGCGTTTAGTGCGCACGTAACCGACCTCGACGTACTGGTGCGGGTCGAACTTGCCGCCGTGTTCCATGGCATTAACGAGAAGTTCCCGAAAAGCACCAGCGACCTCTTCGGTCTCGGGATCCGGGAGGCCGGAGGCCTCGCGATAGAATTGAAGCAAACGATTTGCGGCCACAATGTCGCAGCGAACCGAAAGCCGGATCCATTCCGGAGTGGCCGAAAGAATCTCAATGCCGTCATCCCAGCATGGTTCCATCATCGAAAGGCGAATAATCTCCGCCAGTTTCTCGGTCGAGAAGGGGCGTGCGAAGTAGCTAAAGGCATGCTCGCGAATGGACTCCAAGACATCACCGGGAACGAATTCGTCGGTCAGGATGATGAGGCGGGTGTGAGGGCGCACGAGGCGCAAACGGCGGAGAAGATCGACATCCTCGTGCCCAGAGGTCTTTTCACCGGTGATGATGAGGTCATAGGATCTTTCCTGCGCCAGCCGCAGAGCATCCTTGTTGTTGCCAGCGTAGCGAATGGTCCATTCAGAACCATCGAAAAGGTTTGCGAGCAGTCGATTGATCTCCGGGCTGGAGTCGACGATGAGAGCCTGAGAATGCTCGCCAGTGACGGGTACGGGAAGAGTCGCCATGGAGACCTCGAAAGGCGAATTTTGCAGGCGCAGGCAGGCCGAAACGAACCAAGGCCGTTCCAGCCGGGCGGAATGGGACTAGGATGCAGGAGAATGCCGACCGGCGCAAGAGGGCCCCGGAGACTTACCCGAAATCGCTGGTGGCCAGGAACAAAGGCTTCATTTCGAAGCTCTGGTAGACGGGACGCAAGCGCTCGGTACTGTAGTGCTCTTTGACATTGACGATTTTCTTCGAAGAGGTGACGGTTTCGATGGGCATGTTGTCATAGCGGCCGTTCTTGAGAACAACCAGCCGGCCATGGATGCGGTTGAGGAGCAGGTCGAGAGCGAGGTTGCCGTAGGCCATGGGAACGATGGAATCGATCGCATCGGGATCGCCGCAACGAACGAGGTAGCCGAGCTTCTGATTAATGCACTCGATTTTCTTGCCGTTGTTGTACTTGGGAGAAAGCTGGGTGAGTTCCTCAGAAACCAAATCGCCGATGCCGCCGAGTTTCTTGTGACCAAAAGCGTCGGCAGCGGTATTTTGAAATATCATTTCGCCACCTTCGAACATCGCGCCTTCGGACACGAGCACGATAGAGTACCTGCTGGGATTACGGCTGCGGTCATGAACCAGCAGTTCGGTAAGTTGCTCAATGTTGAACTTATGCTCGGGGATCACGCAGCGATTGGCGGCTCCGGCCATGGTGGGCAGCATCGCAGTAAAGCCGGCGTAGCGCCCAAAAACTTCAAGGACCATGAAGCGTTCGTGAGAGCCGGCAGAAGTACGCAGAGCGTTAGTCATCTGAATTGTGCGGGTCACGCAGGTGCTGAAGCCGATGCAGTAGTCCGTGCCGGGAACATCGTTGTCCATGGTCTTAGGGATAGCCACGACGCGCACACCTTCCTGGTAAAGGCGCACGCCGTAACTGAGGGTGTCGTCGCCGCCGATGGGAATCATGTACTCGATGCCAAGCCAGGCGAGGTTTTTCAGCACTTCCGGGGTAAGATCATTCTTGTCCTCCGCATATTGATCCTTCAAATGGTCGGGGACGGTGTTTTTGCTGACGTGCGCGGGATTGGTACGGGAAGAGTGGAGAAACGTGCCGCCGGTTCGCCCGGCGCGGTTGACGACGTCTTCGGTGAGGCGCTGAAAGTTGTTTGAGTTGTCGTACTTGTCATCGCGAACGATATCGACCAGACCGGCCCAGCCGCGCCGGATTCCGATGACTTCATAGCCTTCGCGCAAGGCGCGGAAGGTAACCGCGCGGATGGCCGGGTTCAACCCGGGGACGTCGCCGCCGCCCGTTAAGATTCCAATCACACCTTTCTTTGTGTTGATGTTGGCCATGACGTAAGACTCGCCTCGGGGTGGAGTGTCAAACAAATGATTATCTCCTCGCTGGATGAATTTAGAAAGGGCGAGAGCGAGGAATTTTCGCGGCGGCAACGGAACGCCTAGAGTTCGATGCGTGTACCGAGGACGTGAAGGAGTTTTGCCAGCCAGGCCGGATTTGCCGGCCAAGCAGGACCGGTAACGAGATTGCCGTCCACCACGGCTTCGGTCATGGCGACTTCGGCGTAAGTCCCGCCCGCAAGGGCCACATCCGGAGCCACAGCCGGATAGCAACTGCACTTTTTCCCTTCGAGGACCTTGGCGGCCGCGAGAACCTGCGCGCCGTGGCAAAGCGCGGCGATTGGCTTCTTGGCCGAGGCGAAATGCCGGACGACCTCGAGCACTCTGGGATTGAGGCGAATGTACTCCGGCGCGCGCCCACCGGGGATGACCAGGGCATCGTAGTCTTCAGGCTTGACGTTTTCGAAGGTCGCGTTCAGGGCAAAATTGTGTCCACGTTTTTCGGAGTAGGTCTGGTCACCCTCAAAATCGTGAATCGCCGTGCGAACAAGGTCACCTGCTTTTTTGCCTGGACAGACAGCGTGGATAATGTGGCCGACCATCGATAGCGCCTGAAACGGGACCATCACTTCGTAGTCTTCGACATAGTCGCCAACGAGCATCAGAATGCTTTTGCGGGACATAGATCCTCCAAGGGAGCAGCCAGAATAGCAAACTGCCGGCCCGTTGGCGCGCTCCGGCGTGAGATTGCTGAGCTGAAGGCCGGCACCTACGCGAGAGGGAGCGCGCCGAGCGAAGTGTGCGAAACGCAGGCGAACGCTATTGTGTGACTGTTGTTGTGGGCGCCTGGTTGGCCGACTCTTCGATCGTGAGCAGGTCGGTGCGCATCTTGTCCCACTCGCGAAGAGTGAGGCCGCGCGCGGCGAAGAAACGACGGATTTTCGCGGAGTCCCAGCGAAGTATTTCTTCGAGGACGGGCACAAGTACGCTCATGGCGCTGTCACTCAGTACGGTGCGGCGCGCGACACGGGTGATGAACTTGGCCTCCGAGACGGCAATCGTGAGGCCGTCAGACTGGTTGACATGCATCATGACGGGCAGATCGGAACTGCCGTCGCCCATGTAGATAATGTGGTCGTGGCTGATGGCGAGCGATGCGCGCAATTCTTCGAGGACGGTGATCTTGCCCCAGCCCGCCGAAGCCCGGATGACCGATTCCACTTCACCGGTGGATTCGTTGAAGCGGAAACGCGTTCCGAAGATGTGGTCTGGGGGCACGATGCCTTCGAGGGCCGACTCGATGATTTCCTGAGGTCCAGCCGAGATGACGTAAAAGGAAAACTTGTAGCCATCGGCGAGGTTATCGAGAGACCGGGCAAAGAGGCTGATGTCGTGCTTCAGCCGGACGCGCTTGCCGGTTTCGATCAAGTGCTCGCGGCGGGCGCTGCGGAAACCAGGATCGTGGAGGATCAGATAAGAGAGCTCCGCACCCTGCTGAACGAGGTTGAGATTGGACAGGCCCTTGACCTTTTCATCGAAGGCATGAAAGCCGATGAGTTCGCTCAGAACAGCACCTGAGTCGTTGAAGCTGAGCGTCTGGTCGAAATCGCTTGCCAGAAGATACTGCTGTGCCATGAGCATACAACTCCTTTTTTTCTGTCCGCGAATGGCGGACGCGAGCCGGGCTGGCGACTCGAAAACTCTCTACGCATACACGTTAACTGCGATTCGAAGTGCTAACGCACGAATAATTTTGATGTGTGCTATGCGTAGAAAAGGTCAACGGATTGTCAGCATTTCGTTAGATGCGGCATAACGGTAAAGGGTTCACACAAACGGAGTTAATTTGCAGAGGAGTTTGGACGGGCGGCAGGGAGGCCGGGCCCGATGCAAAAATTTGAATGCGAAGAAAAAGCGATGATGACGTTAACCCCTGTCGGCTCGCTCGCCTACGCAGAGAGGCAAGGGGATTGGGATGGCGTGGAATCGTCAAGTGCGCGTCCGAGGCAGTCACCGATTCGCGGCAGATAACGGCGAAGAGGATTTTAACATCGTTGGCGCGGTGTTACTAACGACAAGAACCTCACAATGGAACAGGCCCTTCGAAAGCCTGTTGAGTCCCGCCGCGCCTATAAACAGAAGAATGCCATCGCGTTCGGGATGATTTTGGCACTGATGCTGGCAGCCGCGATGGCAGTACTCCTCGTCGGATGAAGCCATATTTGATTGAAACGAAAAGAAGCGGCCAGGATGGTTTCAGTTGCGGGGGGCGGAAGGATTTGCGGTCGTCGCCACGTTCGCGTCAATAAACCATTTGTGAGCGGTGTCGCCGGGAGCGTAGCAATTCCCATCGGCGGCATAGGAGGCAGAGCAATTAGCCGTGCGTTCTTTGCGGCGCGGAGATTGCGCGTACTGCCAAACGTCGGCGGAAGAGCCACTTTGGGCAATGGGTGGGATGTTCGAGAAAACGCAGCCCGGCGAAGGCGGGCAGACATCGTTGAAAACCCAGAACACAAGCTTGCGGCCGCCGAGATGATCCTGCAAGTCCCTGACGGTAGTGATCGTGTTGCCTTGGCCCTCGTCGACCGGGACGGCAGAACAGTAGGCGCCGGCGTGGAAGCGTATTCGAGTGAGTTCATCGAACCAGGCTCGAACGTATTCATGGTAGCTCTCAGGCAGGCGACCGCCCTCTTCGATATCGAGGAAGATGACAGTTCCGGATGGGAAGCCTTCCTGACGAGCGAGGCTCGCGACGGTTTGCGCGTCGAGGCGACCTTTTTGCCGCGCGTCGGGAAGTGACTTGAGTTTGTGGCTGTCCCTGCCGTTGTACAAAACCAGAAAGCCAAATCCGTGCGACTCAAGCAGGGCACGCTTCCCTAGCCAGGTCGTGCGTTTTTCGCCCGGTGCCGGGCCGAGCCAAAAACTCGTGAACGAAAATGTTTTGCGGAGGAGTGGCAGTGCGTCGTCACCGGGATAGTCGTTGGCGTCGAAGCCAAGAAACGAAGTTGCGGGAACCGCTTCCGTATTTGACCGAGAAGCCGCACAGAGAATCGCCACTGCGGAAACCAGCAGGAGACCGGCGAACAAACTTGCTAAACGGCGCATTCGTCAAATCTACTGGATGTGTGGGGCCCGCGAAAGCGGCACCGAAGGGCGCCAGTTGCCTATCCATGTATTGAGCTTCGCCGCTTCCGAACGACCAGTTCTCCCAGGCTACTTCCACCAGATTGATGAGGAGGTCTTGCGGACGCAGGCCGGGATTTTCGGCGAGTATCTCTGCCATACGTTTATAGAGTTGGCGCTTCTGCTGGGGCTTGCGTCCGGCACTCAGCGTGATTTGCACAAAGACTACGCGGTCGGAGCCTTGAATGCCGAGATACTGCAGGTCGTAGATAAGACCATCCGCGTTGTGTTCGGTAATCACCTGAAACCTGTCATCGGCGGGAACTGCCAGGACCTCCAACATGGCGCTGTGAACGCCATCGGCAATGGCTCTGCGGTATTCCGCCGTTGTGCCTTGGCGAAGTGAAATGCGTACGAGGGGCATAGGGGATTCTCCTCGCTGGTTCGATGCCTTCAGGAAAATGCACGGCACACCGGTCCAGTTTCGAATCGAGCTTAGCTGAAGGGTTGAGAAGTCCGTCGGGCCGCAAAAGACGCGGCCTTCCGGATCATGGGGAGCGGGTCTACGCGTGTGGGTCCAGTTTGCCGGTTGCGGGCCCAGCGCTAAGCAGCAGAGTCTTGCGTCCCAAGCGGCTCTTTGGTGTGATAACGGACATGAACCTGCCCCAATTCGTGCGGTGGGCCACCGGGATACGCTGGCAGTGGAAAGTTTTCATTCCGATCATCGCGGTATTAGCCATCAGCCTGGTAGCAATATTAGCGTTGCTACGTTCTTTGGAGATTCGCGAGTTCCAATGGATCCTGTTGGCGGGAGTGGCGTGCGCCATTCTGCTGTGCTTCGTGCTGCTGTCCGTCCTGCTGGTATTGGTGGAGCGCCCGCTCGAAGAATTGATGGACACGATCGGACGCATCCGTCAGGGCGACCTGACGTCAAGGGTTTCTTTCGCCAAGCGGGATGACGATATCGGACAGCTCGGTCGCAGGTTCAATGAGATGGTTCAGCGGCTCGACCAGAATCGCCGGGAGCTCGACGAACTGCACAAACGCGAAATGGCGCGCGCCGAGCACCTGGCCACGCTCGGCGAATTGGCGGCCGGACTGGCGCACGAGATTCGCAATCCGCTTGCGGGCATCGCAGGCGTTGTAGACGTCATGGGGAAGGAGTTGCCGCCGCACAGCCCGAGCCGGGCGGTTCTTGGAGAAGTTCGACGGGAAGTTCTTCATATTCAGACCATCTTGAATGATTTGCTCTCTTACGCCCGCCCGCGGCCGCCGGATTTTCATCCTGCGGACTTGAATACCACGATTGAGCAGGCAATTCTGCTTTCGCGACAGCAGGTGTCGACCAAGCCGATTCAGATTGAGTTCGAAGCCAACTCGTCGTTGCCCAAAGTGTTGCACGACCCGGCTCTGATTCAACAGGTCGTGTTGAACCTTTTGTTGAATGGGATCCAGGCGATTAGCGGAGGAGGGGAGATTCGCGTCAACCTGACGCGAGAAGGCGAACACGCGGTGATTCAGGTTTCCGACACGGGCAGGGGAATCTCCCCTGAGGCATTGCCGAAAATCTTCAAGCCATTCTTCACAACGCGCAGCGAAGGCACCGGTCTTGGCCTGTCGCTGGCGAAGGGCATTGTGCAGTCACACGGCGGGAACATTGAAGCGAGCAGCACACTTGGCAAGGGGTCCCAGTTCAAGATTTGGCTTCCGATTGACGGGGTGAAGACCGCGGGCTAGTGGTAGGATTAGCCGATGGGCCAGAAGCGCATTCTAATTGTCGATGACGAAAAGCTAGTCCGCTGGGCACTCACGCAGAAGTGCGCCGAGTACGGCTACCAGGCGTTGGAAGCGGAAACCGGAGAAGAAGCCCTTCGCGCGCTACAGAGCGAAAGCGTAGACGCGGTGCTGCTGGACGTCCATCTGCCCTACTTGAGCGGCATTGAAGTGCTCGAAAAGCTGAAGCAGGCGGGCGAAACGCGAAGCATCATTATGATGACCGCCGACCCGCAATTGGATGACGTGAAAGCGGCGCTGCGGCTGGGGGCTTATGATTTCGTCAGCAAACCGATCAACTTCGATGAACTGAGCGTAACGCTGCAAAACGCATTGGAAGCGGGAGCGTTGCGGACGGAAGTGGAGTCGCTGCGCGGAGAAGTACGCCGTCGCGCGGGATACCACGAAGTAATAGGGGTGTCGCGGAAGATTACGGAGTTGATGAAGTTTGTGAACAAGGTGGCGGCAAGCGAAGCGACAACGATCCTGATCCAGGGCGAAAGCGGGACGGGCAAGGACCTGGTGGCGAAGGCGATCCACTACCGGAGTTCGCGGTCGGAACGCCCTTTTGTAGCCATCAATTGTTCGGCGATTCCGGAAACCTTGATGGAAGCGGAGCTGTTTGGCCACGAAAAGGGAGCATTTACCGACGCCAAGGCCATGAAGAAGGGCCTTTTTGAGGTAGCCGACGGCGGGACGCTCTTCCTCGATGAGATCGGGGAGCTTTCTCCGCTGTTGCAGGCCAAATTGCTTCGGGTGCTCGAAGACCAGGTAATTCGTCGAGTAGGCGGCGTGCGTGATATCCAGGTAGACGTGCGGGTAATCGCCGCTTCGAATCGCGATCTCGAGCGCGAAGTACGGGAAGGCCGCTTCCGCCAAGACTTGTTTTACCGCCTGGCCATCATTGCGATCTACCTGCCGGCATTGAGAGAGCGTAAAGAGGATATTCTGCCCCTGGTGGAATTCTTCCTGGCACATTACAACCGGAAATTTCGCAAGTCCGTACAAGGTTTGACGGAGGAGACTCGGCGTCTTGTGATGAACTACGACTGGCCCGGGAATGTGCGCGAGTTGAAGAATGCTCTAGAGCGTTCGATGATTCTGGAAGAAGGCCATTTGTTGAAGCCGGAGGACCTGCCCTTCGCAGTAGCGAGCGGGCGCAGCGCCGCGGGTCCGAGCGAGAGCCCTGCAAGCGCCGCCAACGAAGCTCCGGTAATTCCGGGAAAGCGGAGGTTGCCTCCCCTGTCGATTCCCGAAGGCGGCACTTCGCTCGAGGACGTCGAGCACGCGTTGGTCGAATTGGCCCTGCAGCAGTCTCACGGAAACCAGATAAGGGCAGCCAAGCTGCTCAACATCAGCCGGGATGCGCTGCGGTATAAGATGAAGAAGTTCGGGCTCTCGCATTCCGAGGAAGAAGAGCCAGCAGCTCCGGCCAGTTCGCAATAAACGGTCAATTTTCCACAGGCAGGCCGTGTGAACCGAGGGGGATAGTGCGTGAGATCACACGAACTCAGTGTGAAAACTCGCAATCCGCGTGGGTGAGGAATCGTATGCAGTGGTGGAGATTTCGCAAGACCTTGAATAGGGGCGACTTAGAATGCTAGCGAGCGCGGTCGGGAAAGGAACCTCAGCTGCATCATTCACAATCGCTTAGCAATTAGGCAATGGAGCGATTGTCGAAACGCTGAGCCGTGGGCGTTCCTTTTTCGACGGTCGGGCTCGCGGTGAAGGCTCGAAAGGATACGTCGGAAAAAGGGACGCCCACAAAGAGAAGATTGGCAGCGGCCAGCAAGACTAGAACGAAGCGTCGAAGAGTCGATCGCGAACGCCCGGATGACGGGCTGATGGATTAGCTGGCCGCTGCCTTTTGTTTTGGAACGGAAGCGTTCCCCACGTTGTCTCACAGCGCTCGTTCCGCAAGCCTTTCTTTCCCCAGAATTAGGTGATTCGACGCAGATTTCTGCTTAAGTTCGCACAGTGCTGCAACTTGAATTCGAAAAAGCGGTGCAAGCTGTTTGTTTCAAATAACAAGCACGAGTACGCTCTGGTACCAGACGTGCACTTCTTAAGGGCGAATGAGAACGCCCTGGTCTGGTGCGAACGAGGCACGGGATTCAGGAGGGAGAGCTGTTATGCCGCACGTTGCCGAACATGTAGTTAAACCAATGCTGGAATCCAGCAAGAGGGTGTCTCTGACCAAGATCCTGGTCACGACCGACTTTTCCGAAGTTTCCGATCGGGCTTTGGGCTTTGCCATTGCGCTGGCGCGGCGTTACGACGCGCGTATCTACCTGACCCACGTAATTAACCCAGACCCGTTCCAGTTTGCCGAACCGCAGCTGGCCCAGGCTACGTATGAAAAGGTGCGGCAGGCGGCCGAAGAAGGCTTCATCGACATATTGATTTCCGGAAAGCTGCGCGGCGTTCCCCATGAAGTGTTGATGGAAGAGGGCAACGTCTGGCCGACGTTGGAAAAGCTGATCGCGGAGCATGAAATTGACTTGGTCGTCGCCGGAACCCACGGCCGGGGCAAGCTCCAGAAAATCCTGATCGGCTCTGTGGCAGAAGAAATTTTCCGCCAGGCGGACGCACCGGTTCTAACCGTCGGTCCGGCGGTAAAGGGTGAAAACCGGAGGGAAGTTGAACTAAATAGTATTCTGTTCGCAACTGACTTCGGGCCGGGCGCGGAAAGAGCCGCTGCGTATGCCCTTTCTCTTGCACAGGAGCACGCCGCACACCTCACGCTGCTCCACGTGATCGAGAGTTCCGCGCCGTACACCGAAGAAAGCGTCGCCCGGCAGCGCGAAATCAACGTCATGCGAATGAAGCAGTTGATGCCACAGGGCAGCGAAGATTGGTGCAAACCGGAGTTTCGCGTGATTTTTGGTTCGGCGGTGGAAGAGATTTTGATCGCAGCCAAGGAATCGAGGGCCGACCTAGTTGTGATGGGGGCCAAGCCACGCAGGAACCTCGCTGGCCATGCGCCGCTAACCATCGCTTACAACGTGGTCACGAAGGCGACTTGCCCGGTGTTGACGGTCCGCGGTTGATTTTTTCGAAAGGGAGCGGAATTCCTCCCCCGGATCCGCATCCCTTAAAACAAAGGCGGTGCTGCACCTCCCCCCAGCTGAGCAGCACCGCCTTCTTTCGATTCGCGCCTGCGCTTTTTTTGCGGCTTCGCATGCTGGTTGGGCGAGTCTGGAGACCTGAAGCTCATTTCGCACAGCTCGCTTCTATTGCGGCAATTTTCTGGCGGGCGCTCTGCGATTGGGACTCCTCGACGAGAGCGTCTTTCCTGAGGGAGAGTTGCGGCACAGGATCCGTCAGATGCTGGATGAGAGCGCGCGCTTCGCTGCACTGGTTCTTCTGCGCCAGCGACTTCGCCTGTTCGAGTTTGATTGCGACGTATACTTCGAGCAGACTTGCGCCACCTTCTTCGCGGGAGACAAAGCGAGTGGCCAGCTCCCGCTGAGCCTCGTCGAAGCGTCCGGCGGCCGCCAAATCACGGGCCAACTGAAAGACGAGTTGCGCGGGCGGAGCCTTCCCTGGATATTTTTGCAAGGCGGCTGCCTGCTCGGCAGGAGAGCGCCCGGCCACTCTTAGAGCCTTCTCGAGACCGAGGTAATTCTCGGCGTTTTCAGGATCGGCCTTGGTTCCCTCGACGAACAATTCGGCTGCGCGTTCGGGAGAGCCGCTGGCATGGAGAACGGTGTAGCCCATATTGCGGAGCAGCGCAGGTATTGCGGGATTCAGGTTTCTGGCTGCTTCCCATTCCGTCATCGCGGCGTCTTGCATCCCCCCGGACATATAGAGGTCACCGAGTAACGCATGGGCGTTAGCATCCTTCGGATTCGCGGCAAGGGCAGCTTTCAGGACGTCAAAAGATTCAGGGCGATTCGGAAAGACGTATTTCGTGGGCATGCGCGAGGCTGCCCTAAAGTCAGCAGCACCGTCTTGATGAAGAAGTTCCCGGCAATAGCCGCGGTAGTAGGCGATCAAGGGATATTGCTGCGGTAAGGGCATGCCTGGTTCGCTGACGACGCTGACGCCCGAAGGATAGTCGCGCACGAGAATCTCTAGAGCTTCGTTGTACAAACCAAAGTGCATGTATTGGATGGCAATTTCGAGGATGCGTTCAGGATCTGCGGCAAGATGTGCCCAGAGTGTTTTGTCTTCTTGCCCAAGGCGCGCTGCTTCGTAGCGTAGAAACGAATTGGCAGGATCGTCTTTCAGGAGTACGGCCAGACGATCCATTGCCACCTGGTTGTGACCGGACAAACGAAGCAGCGTAATGTCGAGATCGCCGAGTTTTGGAGCATCCGGAAATTCACGCGCCGCAGCAGCCAGTCTCTCGTGGGCCTTTTCAAGATTACCTCTGCGCGTGTCGAGGGCGGCAAGTTCGTAGAGCGATGGCGGGCGGAAAGTGCCAAATTGCTCGCTCACTTCGAAGGCGCGGCGCGCGTTGTCGAGCTCGCCGGCCGACAACCAGGCAATTCCCAAATAATAGGACGCCTCCTGGTCGTTGCTGACCCGTTCGATCACGCTTGAGAGATGTTCGATCGCGGCGGGGATCTGTTTGAGCGAAACCTCCAAACGACCGAGGGAACGAGTGAGCGGCAGGCTATGCGGGAACCGAACCAGCCCGGCGCGATAGGTCGCGAGGGCCTCGAGCAACATGCCGTTGCGTTCCTGCTCCGCGCCCAGTTCGAGGAAATCGCCCTCGCTGCGTTTTTCGATTGCAGGATACGCATAAGCCCGAGGCAATTCCGTTTGCACGTCGCCTTTCGGTACGAAGTCGTACTCCCCCTCGGTGTGGCTGAGAATCGTTGCGCCAGCCTCGTCGGTCAAGGTGACCGAGTAGGTCTTGTCGGCGGGCAGGTCCGGGAATCGCTTCCTGTACGTCGCGGCAGGTGAGAGCGAAACATTGTCTGTGGCGAGCGTGCCGGTTCCGTCGCGGAGCAAGAGTTTTGCGCGAGGAAACGAGCGAGCGGCGTTTATTGCGACTTCGAGCAGGACCCGGGATGAGTTCGCCGAAGGTACGCGCGACAGGAACAGAACAGCGTCAGGATTTGCGCGAGTCACACCTGCTATGTCCCTGATCGGCAGCCAGTACTCAGTGAAATGGATGGACTGCTCCGGATCGAGAAAGCCATAGGTTTCCTGATCGCGAAAAAGCCCGGCCTGGATTTCGACGTAAGCGCTGTGATTGTCGGAAAGGGCCTCTCGCCATTGCAGGCCATCCGCGTCGCCGCCCCAGGAAAAGATTTTCTTTGAAGGCAGATCACTTCTGGAGGCGTAGTGCACCACACCGGCGTTTGTGTGCGGATGATACACGCCCATGAACGGCTCGTTGCTGGCATAGCTGAAGCGCGAAACCGGGCCGTCTTTGTGGTTGCCAACAATGCTCAGGTCGACACCAGCACGGTTCACAGGCCAGGTGTCGACATCCGTGAATCCGTGGAAGACGGTGAACTGAGTGGGATAGTAGAGGCGAGTGTCGTCCCAGACCTGGACGCCGGCGTTGGTCCACCAGTAAAAGCGGTGGCGCGTG
>Ga0306922_10002485_pt1 | contig 17109 bp, 15 predicted proteins | sample sta12Cox44000082_FD_203758 | JGI IMG/M metagenome (GOLD analysis project Ga0306922, IMG submission 203758) | Lab enrichment of tropical soil microbial communities from Luquillo Experimental Forest, Puerto Rico - statoxic.12C.oxic.44.000.082 (v2)... | ecosystem: Environmental > Terrestrial >... | reverse complement strand
CTTTCGCAGAGGATGTTTCTCTATCCGGCGCTCAGCCCGGTGCTTTACGGCTCGTCGATCATTCTGGGCGGGCTGATTGGCGCCCAGCGCATCGGAATAGCAGCGCTGGCGTATGGCGCGTTGATCGGTTCGTTTGTTGGACCGTTTCTCATCAACAGCATCGGCGCGGCGAAAACCGGGCTGCGATACCGCTGGAGCTTTGACTTTGCCAATCCGGAATTTCGGGAGTGGGTAAAGCTGTCGATCCCGCTGATGCTGGGGGTGTCGCTGGTATCGGCGGACGACTGGATCTTGCGCTACTTTGCCTCGGGAGGCGCGGGCGAGATCAGCAAGCTGAATTATGCGAAGCGATTATTTGCGTTACCCATTTCGGTTCTTGGTCAGGCGGCGGGGCAGGCGTCGATGCCGTTTTTTGCGCGGCTGTTCGGCGAAGGGAAGCGTGCGGAGTTTGCGGATTCAGTCAACCAGTCCGTCTATCGCGCGGGTTCGGCCGCGTTGCTCGCCAGCGCATTGATGCTGCCTGCTGCGCTACCGTTGGTGGACCTGGCGTTTCGCCGTGGGCATTTCACGGTGTCGGATTCGCTCTCGACGGCGACCTACTTCGCGTGGTTTTCGTTGTCGCTGGCGCTGTGGTCGGCACAGGCACTATACGCGCGCGCGTTTTACGCCGCGGGCGACACGATGACTCCGATGGTAGCCAGCACGCTGATTGTGGTGGCATCGCTGCCGATGTATGCCGCCCTGTTTTATCGCTTCAATGTGACCGGGTTGGCGATGGCGTCGGATCTGGGGATTCTGCTGCACACCGTGATGATAGCGTGGCTGCTGAATCGCAAAGGGCTCGTACCCCTAAGCGGCTTGCCGTGGAGCGAGGTAGGAAAGGCGTTAGCAACCGCGTTGATCGCGGGCGGGGCAGCCTACACTGTGTCGTTGCGTGTGGTTAGCGTGGGAGCGTGGCGACGCGATGTGGTGTCGCTGTTGGTGATTGTGCTCGTCTGGTTGGCCGTCGTCGCAGCGGGATTATGGTTCACCCGCTCCAAACTGTGGAGCGATCTGCGGCGAAGGAAGTCAGCGGAGGTCAGAGCGGAGCCTCCGGCGGTGGTGCAGAGGACAGAGGGAGGAGCGCAGCCATAAAGATTACTGGTTAGTGGGAGAGAAAACCCCACTCCAGCAAGAACGGCTTGAGTGGGGCACGCATATCTTCGGAAAAGGAGATGCTTAGGCGCGAGCGGGAGTGGAAGAGGTCGCGACGCTCGTTTCAGTTGTCGGAGGGGTGTCCTTGGTCTCGCCGTTGGTCTTCTGTCCCGGCTTGCGGATATCGATTCCACCCTTGAAATACGCGCCTTCTTCGATGCTAACGCGCTGCGCGATGATGTCGCCGGTGAGCGAACCCTCGCTGCGGATGTCGAAGCGATCGCTGGCTGTCATGTTGCCGCGGACTTTGCCGAGAATGACGATCTCGCGCGCTGCGATGTTCGCCGAGACGACACCGTTGCGTCCGACGGTCACGCGGTTGCCGGGGAGATTGATGGAGCCTTCGACGCGGCCATCGATGTAGAGCGATTCCGAGCCGGTGACTTCCCCTTTGATGACGAGTGATTTGCCGAGTGTGGCCTGCTCCTGCGGCGTGACGGCTGCAGGGCGGGTTAGGACAGGCGGCTCCGGAGCGGGTGGCGTGTACGTGCGCGGCGGTTCGGGAGTCGGATTCGGCGTTGTGCTCGGCTGGTTCGTGGGTTTCCACATGGGTCGAAATTCCTTTCTGGAGTCCTGACTTTGCTAACTGATGCTCGATTTGGGTCGAACCGCAACTCCAGAGTCCGTAGTCGGGAACTACTGAATTACTGCGGTAAGGCTCAGGTTGAAGCACGCGGGAGCGTTCTGCCGCCCCGCAGAACAATTATTGCTACCATACAGCGAGTTGGCGATGAAGGCAAAGCGGCGATGTGGATTTTCACAGGCTTTTAGTGTGAAACGTGATACCGGTGGGAAAGGTGTACACACACCCGAGCGGGTCTTTCTGGACGGGACGCATTGATTAGCGACCAGGCCATTCTTCGCCACATCGAGCGCCTGCCGCACCGCTCGGCGGGATACAAGCAACTCGTCCGCGAAATGAGCATACGTGGTGAAGAGCGGCGGCGGCTCGCCGAACGGCTGCAGGCGATGGTGAACAGCGGGCGCCTGATCGAGACTAGCCGTGACCGTTTCACGCTGGCGGAGCACGCGGCGGGGCAACCGAATCTCATCGCCGGACGCCTGACGATGCATCGCGACGGGTACGGCTTCGTGATCCCGAATGCCGGGCAGCGCAGTACGATTGAAGGCGACATATATGTCGCTCCTCAGGCCATGGGCTCGGCCATGCATGGCGACCAGGTGCTGGTCGAGCTGGGCCGGCGCAAGGAAGATGGCCGGGCCGAAGGGCGGATTTTGCGCGTGTTGCGCCGCGCCAATCCCACGGTGGTTGGGACGTTCCACTATGGTTCACGGCATAACTATGTGACACCGATCGACGAGAAGGTGACGAAGGAGATTGTTATTCCGCGGGGATTGGAGTGGCCTGCGGCGTATGGTCCACGGAAGGTGTTGAATCCCACCCTTTCCCAAACCGAGGGAAAGGATCCAGCACCCGCTGCCAAGACCGTATCCAAGGCAAAGCACGATCGCGACCGTGTTTATGGCAAGGAGGCTCATCGCCAGCAGTGGGACGATCTCGAAGGGCTGGTGGTGGACGTCGAGATTACGAGCTGGCCGTCGCCCGCCGACCATCCTAAGGGCCGGGTGGTCGAGGTTCTTGGCTACGAAGACGACTTCGGTGTCGATGTCGAGATCATCATTCGCAAACATCACCTGCCACACCAGTTCCCGGTCGAGGTGCTACAGGAGGCCGAGCAGTTTGAGCACACGCTTCCCACGAAAGAGCTGGCTCATCGCCACGACTACCGTGCGCTGCCGATGGTCACTATCGACGGCGAAACGGCGCGCGACTTCGACGATGCGGTGACGGTAGGGCCGCTGCCGAATGGGAATTTCGAGCTCCAGGTACACATCGCCGACGTTGCGCATTATGTGAGCGAGGGCTCGGCGATCGATCTGGAGGCGCGGCTGCGCGGGACGTCGGTATATTTTCCCGACCGCGCTGTGCCCATGCTGCCAATGGAGCTGTCGACCGATCTGTGCAGTCTGCGCCCGCAAGTGGACCGGCTGGTGCTGTCGAGCGTGATGGAGATCGATCATCACGGTGAAATCAAGGCGTACACGCTAAACGAGGGCGTGATTCGGTCGGCCGAGCGGATGACGTACACCAACGTCAATCTGATTCTCCAGGGCGACAAGGGGCTGCGGCAGCATTACCGCAAGCATGTCGACGTGTTCGAGATGATGCGCGAGCTCGCGATGGTGCTGAACCGCAAGCGGGTGCGTCGTGGTTCGATCGACTTCGATTTGCCGGAACCGGTGGTCGAGTTCGACGAAAACGGCCTGATGAGGGGAGTGAGACGATCGGAGCGCAACATTGCCCACCGTATCATCGAGGAGTTCATGCTGGCCGCGAACGAATGTGTTGCGAGTTATCTCGAGAACAAGCATGTGGCTTCGTTGTATCGCATTCATGAGAAGCCCGATCCGAAGCGGGTGTACGAGTTTGAGACGATCGCAGCGACGTTTGGATATTCACTGGGCGTGGGCGCCCTGCCGGTGAAGCGCGTGCAGATGAAGGCTGACCGGCGAGACCATCACCAGGCCGGACGACAAGCGAAGACGATCGAGATTCCGGAAGATGTGCATATCACGCCGCGGATGTATCAGAAGCTGACGCAGAAGATCGCCGGCAAACCGGAGGAGCGCATTCTGTCCTACTTGATGCTCCGCTCGTTGAAGCAGGCGAGGTACTCGGCGGACAACGAAGCCCACTTTGCCCTGGCGGCTCCGACCTATACGCACTTCACCTCGCCCATCCGGCGCTATCCGGATCTGATTGTGCATCGCATCCTGAAAAGCGTTTTACGCGACTCGGCAGAACGCGAGGCAGGGCGAGTGCCCGTAGGAGTGGGCTCTGTCGAGCATAGCGAAACGCCCTCGCCGTGGTCCAAGCGAGAGCTGACCGACGCGCCGTCGCATACGAGCAAAGGTCAGACACTACGGCACACCGCGCTGGGCGGGCCCATTCCCGAGCCGGTTTTGCAAGAGATCGCTGACGAGTCTTCGCAGTCGGAGCGGCGCGCCGAGGAGGCCGAACGCGAGCTGATGGAGTGGAAGAAAGCAAAGTTCATGGAGCAGCACATTGGCGATGACTTCGATGGGCTGATTGTGAGTGTGACCAAGTTTGGAATGTTTGTTGAGCTGAACGACCTGTTCATCGAGGGTCTGGTTCCGCTGGCGACGCTCAGCGACGATCGCTACCTGTACCACGAGAACACGCGCCAGATCATCGGAGAGCGAACGCGCAAGACCTATTCGCTGGGAGATCCGATTCGCGTCTTCGTGGACCGCATCGATGCGATGCAGAAGCGGATTCAGTTCGGCGTGCTGGAAGAAGGACCGCCGGCAAAGAAGAGAAAACGGTAACGGTCGCGACGTGAGACGGAATCATTCGCCACGGAGGCGCCTTTCGGCTTCGCACAGGGCCGGCTACGGGCGCGGAGAAGGGCAAAATTCGTCCCAGATTTGCACGGATTGGCAGGATGCTTTTAAGTTCAAGGCACGCGAATCGGGAAGTTAGGTAAAATTGCAGACCCATCGCGGAGGACGCCGTCATGCGTCGTTGGATGTTGCTTTCCGTCGTGTTAATTGGGGTCGTGATGTTCGCCTCGGCGCAGACCGGTGAGACGGACGAGTCGACGGAGGCTCTGAAGAGCGGAGAGAGCGTCACCAAGGCACTCGGGACGGTCACCAGCACGGCAATCTCGCCGCTGGTCGGCGTCAGCGTGATGGGAGCGTGGCAGTATTTCCGCACACCTGGGCCGCAGCGCGCGCAACTCCCCTTCTTCGACAGGCCGTATTTCTGGGTGCCGACCATGGTGCTGCTGGTGCTCATCTTTATCAAAGACACCTTCGGCGGGTTTGCTCCGCTCATCAAGAAGCCGCTCGATGCCATTGAGGTACTATTCGTCAATCATGCGGCGCTCATTCTCATCGTGTTTCCGGTGGTGATGAATCAGGTCGCTCGGGTGATGGGCTACACATCGCTGAAGGGCCTGTTCGCGGAATTGCTGCGCGGGCCAGTCGTTTACGCGGCGACGGTTGACGCCGCGGGTGTCCATCATGCCTTCAGCGTCGCCACCGCGTTGTTGTATACCGCAGCAGGTTTCGTTTTGGCCGGGGTGGTCTGGCTGTTGGGACACTGTTTCGACGTGTTGGCAATGATTAGTCCTTTGCCCTTCGTAGACTTTCTGCTGAAGCTGATTCGCAACATCATATTCGCGGTCCTGTTGGCTGCGACGATCATCAGCCCGCATCTCGGCATGCTGCTGTCGCTGGTGGTGATCACCGTCAGCTTCATGGCGTTCGGATGGGCTTTGCGGCTGTCCGTGTTCGGCATCGTATTTGCGTGGAGCATGCTGGAGATGTTGCTGTGGGAGATCAAAGAGAAGCCCAGCCGCGAAAAAGGAATACGGGCTTTCAGTTCGGGCGTGAAAAACGTCAAACGCAGAACCTACGGTCGACTATCGCCAAGAGAGGACGGTTCATTAGTGTTCGCGTATCGACGTTGGTTAGTCGGTCCGGAGAAGACCGTCGTGATCGGCCGCGCTGAAAGCTTCGCCGTGGGACGAGGTTTATTTAATCCAACCGTCGTCGAACCGATCGAGTCGGCCAACAAGAATCGCATCGTGTTTCGTTTACTGCCAACCTACCGCGGTGTCGAAGAAGAAGTCCGCGCGTGCCTGGAGTGCGCGTCAGTCGAGGACTTGCGATGGACCAAGGGACTGCGTTCATTCTGGAAGTTCGTGACCGAAGGCGATGAGGCGGTGGCAGACAAGGCGTAAATAGCGCAACTTGCGCTTGTCTACCGCGAGGGTGGAGGGTGAAGTCGGGAACTAACACTAACTAAAATGCCCCGCGCTACTCATGACGGATCGAATGGTTCGCGGGGCATTGGTGCTTCAGCTCAGTCGTGATAACGCTGCTGGCCTGCAGGAATCGCAATCGGCAGACGGTTCTGTGGCGGCGGCAGCGGACACGTGGCGTAGGGCGTGTAGGCACAGGGCGGATTCTGCGCGCGATTGAAGTCGAGGATTAGTTCGCCCGGCTCAGCCAGACCGTGATCGGGCAGAGGCGTGTAGAGGAATCGACCCGCGCCGTAGGTTTCGGTGGTGCTCGTCGTGTCGCGAAGGATGAAGAAGAGCTCTTTCTCGTCGGGACTTTCCAGAATGGGTTCCAGCCGCAACATCTTACCGTCGAGCGTAAATTCGGCCGCACCTGGCACGTCGGACTTCACTTCGGTGCCTAAAATCGTCGGAATAGCGACTTGATGCGGTGGATTGTAAGGAATCCACTTGGCCTGCACGCGATATGTCTCGTCGGGCGGATACCAGCGAAGGCCGTGAAATTGCGTGCGCGCTGGCGCCTTGGAGTCCTTGATGCGAAGCCCGTAGCGCTCGCTGCGATGAATAATCGTGATGGTTACGGTGCCGGTGGTGATCTTGGAAGGATGTTCGGAGTCGTCGCTGCCCAGGGTCTGTGGATTCTCGGGGAGTCTACCGTCGACGAGCAGGCCTTTGGGGTAGCCACCATGAGGGGGCAACAGTTCGAGACCCTTGTCATTGAGTTGCACCACGCCGAGATAGGCAGCAGTCGGTGCTTTGACTACGAAATTATTTCCAGGCGCTGAGCCGAAGGTATTGTCGCCGGGCTTGAGCCACTCCAGACCGATAAGCGTGAGCCATCCGTTGGCCTGCTGCAGTTCTTTCGCCAGCTCGGCGCGCCAAGTGAGCAGACTGGCCCTCCACGTTGCAGCACTGTCGGTGTCGGTTGCGTTGAGCGCAGACAACGAGAGCAATAGCAAAACGAGCACGCCGGGGAGAGAAGTGCGATTCATGCAATGAGCCATCCTCAACAAGTAGAGCCTGGAGAGAGTTGTATCATCCGGTGGGAAAATTGGCGAACCGAAAAGGGAAGAATTGCTTGCTCACCACGGAGAGCATTGGCCGTCGAAACGAAAAACCCCACTCCAGCAAAAACCGGCTTGAGTGGGGCGCCCAGCCTTGGATTTCTGCCGGCCTCTTACAGGATGTAGCGCGAAAGGTCCTGGTCCTTCACGATGTCGGTCAGCGCGCCGCGGACATAGTCGGCATCGACCGTGACTTCTTTTTCCTTCAAGTCAGGCGCTTCGAAGCTGATCTTGTCCAGCACGCGCTCCATGATGGTATGCAGGCGGCGCGCACCGATATTCTCTGTACCTTCATTGACGCGGAAGGCGAAATTCGCGACTTCTTGCAATGCCTCAGAGGTGAACTCCAGCTTGACACCTTCGGTTTCCAGCAGCGCGATGTACTGCTTGGTGAGCGACGACTTGGGCTCGGTGAGAATCTTGATGAAATCTTCGACGGTGAGCGATTGCAGCTCCACCCGAATGGGGAAGCGCCCTTGAAGCTCAGGTATGAGGTCACTGGGCTTCGAGACGTGGAACGCACCGGCGGCGATGAACAAGACGTGATCGGTGCGCACCATGCCGTAGCGCGTATTAACCGTGGTTCCTTCGACGATGGGCAAGATGTCGCGCTGCACGCCTTCACGTGAGACGTCGGGGCCGTGTCCCCCCTCGCGGCCGGCGATTTTGTCGATCTCGTCAAGAAAAATAATGCCCGAGTTCTCGACGCGCTCAACAGCAACGCGCTGCACCTGGTCCATGTCGACGAGGCGCTGCTCCTCTTCCTGGATGAGATACTCGAAGGCCTCGCTGACTTTCATCTTCCGCTTCTTGGTACGCTGCCCGAAGATGTTAGGCAGCATGTCCTTGATGTTGACATCCATCTCTTCGGTGCCCTGATTGGTGATGATCTCGAACGCAGGCATCGACTTCTCGCGAACGTCGAGTTCGACCATGCGCTCGTCCAGCTTGCCTTCGCGCAGTTGCTGGCGGAGCTTCTCGCGCGTGCGCGAACCTGGTTCGCCGGCAAGCAGCGGCTCGTTGCCGATGTTGAAGCCGATCTGTGCATCGTGGGCAGAAGCTTTTGGCGGGACCTGCGACGGCATCGAGGGCAGTAGCAGGTCGAGCAGGCGCTCCTCGGCGTTCAGCTCGGCTTTGTCCGCGACGTCTTCGAGCTTCTCTTCGCGCACCATGTCGATGGCGATTTCGACCAAGTCGCGAATCATGGATTCCACATCGCGCCCGACATAGCCGACCTCGGTGAACTTCGAGGCTTCGACCTTCATGAAGGGCGAGTTCGCCAGTTTGGCGAGGCGGCGTGCGATCTCGGTTTTGCCCACGCCGGTCGGGCCCATCATGATGATGTTCTTCGGAATAATTTCTTCCGCCAGATCGGGCGTGAGCTTCTGGCGACGCATGCGATTGCGCAGTGCGATGGCGACAGCGCGCTTGGCTTCATGTTGTCCCACGACGTACTTGTCGAGCTCGCGAACGATTTCGCGGGGAGTAAGTTCGTCCAGGGCTACGTGTTCGTCGTCGGCAGTTGCGGGAAGATAGATGGCCATAATTCAGTTGTCAGTTATCAGTTGTTCAGTTCTCGGTCATGGGTTGTCAATGCTCACTGACAAGGGATAACCGGCCACTGGCAACTGGTTTCACAGCTCCTCAATCGTAACTTTATCGTTTGTATAGATGCAGATCTTGCCTGCGATCTTCATGGCTTCTTCGGCGATCTGACGTGCGGGGAGTTGGGTATGTTCGATCAGCGCCGTCGCGGCGGAGGTGGCGAACGAGCCTCCGCTGCCGATGGCGGCGATGCCCGAGTCTGGCTCGATTACGTCGCCCTGACCACTGATGAGGAACGTCTGGCTCTGGTCGGCTACCAGTAGCAAGGCCTCAAGCTGGCGGAGCATCTTATCCGTACGCCAATCTTTGGCCAGCTCAACGGCGGCCCGCCCCAGGTTTCCGTGATACTGCTCCAGCTTCGACTCGAAACGGGCGAACAGCGAGAAGGCGTCGGCGGTTGACCCGGCAAATCCAGCCAGAATCTTGTCCTGGTAGAGGCGGCGGATTTTGCGGGCGGAGTGCTTGATGACGTTGTCGCCGAGAGTCACCTGGCCATCCCCGGCCATGACCACCTTGCCGTCCCGGCGGACGCAAAGAACTGTAGTAGAGCGGATCAGTCGTTTTTGTGGCATGTAAAGGGGTAATTATACCGGGAACGAGAGCAGAGTGCGAAAACTTGAGTCAAAGTGACTAAGATTTTTGCGGCATGCTGAACGGATGTTCCCCGGCCAACCGTAAGGTTATTTAGGTCAACCAGTTAGCGCTCTAGCTTCCGAGTCTCCAACTCCGCCAGCAGGTCGTCGATCCGCGCCTCCAGAATGTTCCGGATTGACAGAATGCCCAGAACCTTGCCTTGGTTGTCTGCGATGGGCAGGTGCCGATAGTGGCGTTCAAGCATGACCTTGAAGGCCTCGGCTGCGGTAGTTTCCTCGGTCGCCATTTCGACCATAGGACTCATCATTTCCCGGACGGGCGTGTCGCCGGGTGCTCGGCCGCTCAAGGCGAATTTCGCCAGGACATCACGCTCAGTAAACATTCCGGCGACCACGCCATGCTCGTCGACGACGGCGACGGCGCCAACGTCCTTGTCCATCATGGCGCGGATCGCGTCCTCGACACTCGCCAATACTGACACGGTGGCCGGACCTTCATCACACCACTGCAGCAGGCTCATGACCCTGGGAGTCCTTTCTGTGTATGAGACTGCGAGGTTATGTTTCTCGGCGTCGCGCGTCAAGGGCCACCGTCACCTTTAGTTTGACGGCATCACGGGAATGTCGAAGTACATGAGATCTGAGCCGCCGACGTCGCGCATGCCCGTCAGGTAAATGTGCGCGCCCTCGACTGGATTGCGCACGCCGTCGATGTCAAAGAAGAGAAAGCCGGCCTGCGTAGAGTGCGGCTCGACGGCGAAGGCGCTGAACCGGGCGCGATTTACTTCCTCCGCCTGCTGCTGCGCTTTCTTGTTCTTGTTGCCGCCCGGGATAGGGAACGGCGTAGTACGTCCCGGATTCGTGCTGCTGACGTTGACGTGAGCGACGCGACGCATGATGTCGTCGGCTGAGAGAGCATCGAGCTTGGCGCGGCCGGAAGTGACCAGTTGCGCCTGCATCTTGGTCACCGAAATCGGCCTGTTGCCATCATTCGTGATGACGAGAAAAACGGGCAAAATCCCATTTTGCGCGTAATTCGTGCCGAAGACGTCGTCCTTAGGAGCAGTGTTATATACATCAATAGCAGCAGTGATCTTTTCTTCCGGATGCGAGTCTTTGCTCGAATACGTACTGGCGTTTTCGGTCTTGGGCATGACGAAGTCTTTGTAGGCCCAAAGTGATGTTAGAGGGATCAGCAGGCAGAAAAGGCCGCTCGGCAGAGTGCGGGACGCGCGAAACACCATGGTGCGATTATCGCTTGCCGGGCAAAGGCAGACAACTGAGCGTTGGTTCGGCTGACGGGCGCAAGTACAATCGCAGGGTGTACTTCGCCTATAGCCTTCTGCTTGCGTTAGCGCTGCTGCTGAGCTCGCCGTGGTGGGTGCTGGAGATGCTTCGCCACGGCAAGTATCGCGTCGGACTGCGCGAGCGGCTGGGAGTAGTACCCGATCGACTGCGAAATCTGGCAGCGCAGACGATTTGGATCCATGCCGTGTCGGTGGGCGAGGTGTTGGCAGTCACACGCGTCGTTGACGAGCTAAAGTCGCGTCTGCCGGGCTGTCGAGTCGTGGTGTCGACCACGACCGACACGGGACAGAGGCTGGCACAGCAACGCGAGAGCAACGTCTTTTATTTCCCTTTTGATTTCGCCTTTTCCGTTCGCGCTTACTTGCGAGCGCTGCGGCCGAACGTACTTGTGCTGGCAGAGAGCGAATTCTGGCCCAATCTGCTGCATGAGGCGCACTTGGCGGGAACGGCTGTAGCGGTGGTGAACGCCCGCGTCTCGGACCGCTCACTGCCGCGCTACCTGCGCTTTCGAGGATTGCTGCGAAGAGTGTTCGAGAACGTCGACATCTTTCTTGCCCAGAGCGAAGAAGATGCCCAGCGCCTCGTCGAAATCGGCGCACCGGCCGAACGCGTAAGACTTGGCGGAAACTTGAAATTTGAGGTGAAGCCTGCGATCGAGTCGGAATCGATACGGGCATTTTCGGCGTGCGTGCGACGGGATGCGTCGGGCCCTGTGCTGGTTGCCGGCAGCACCCTCGAAGGCGAAGACGAAGTGCTGCTCGACTGCTTTCGACGCTTGTTCGAACAGCATCCCAAGGCGCTGATGGTGCTCGCGCCGCGGCATCCCGAGCGCTTCGAAGCGGTGGCTTCGTTGTTGGCAACTTCCGGGCTGCGGTGGCAAAGGCGATCGGCGTGGGACGGGCAACAATCGCTTAGCGGATGCGTTTTTCTTCTCGACAGCATCGGCGAGCTCGCCAGCCTTTACCAGTTCGCTGATCTCGCCTTCGTCGGTGGAAGCCTGGTACCTAGGGGCGGACACAATGTGCTGGAGGCCGCGCGATTCGGAGTACCGATTCTTGTCGGGCCCCACACGGAGAACTTCCGGGACATCATTCTCATTTTCCAACGGGCAGATGCTCTACGAGTCGTTACACTCGAATCGCTAGTACCCACGGTGCTGGGGCTGCTGAACGCTACGGGCGAACGAGTGCGGCTTGGCCAGCGCGCGCGCCAGGTTATGCGCTCCGAGGAGGGTGCGACGGAGCGAACCGTTGCCGCTCTGCTCGGGCTCTTGCCCGAGGTGTCGGTAGCCAAACCCGAGCCCGTTGTGGAGCGGCGGGCATGAACCCGCTGACCGCCATCTACGATGCGGGCGTCAGCCTCCGCAATCGCATGTACGACGGCGGTAGACTTCGTTCGTTTCGGTTGCAATCACCTGTGGTGAGTATCGGCAGCATCTCGGCGGGCGGGGCGGGCAAGACGCCGTTTCTCATCATGTTGGGTGAGCTTCTGATGGAACGAGGTGTCACCCTCAATGTCCTGTCCCGAGGATACGGACGGCGGAGGAGCGGCGTCGCCCTGGTCGATCCATCTGGCACCCCCGAAGAATTCGGCGACGAACCGCTACTGATCGCGCGTAAGCTCGGCGTGCCTGTGATCGTCGGCGAAGACCGCTATGCCGCGGGCAAGGTTGCAGAGGAAGAGTTCGGGCATCAGCTGCATCTGCTTGACGACGGTTTCCAGCACCGGCGGCTGGGGCGGGACTTCGACATCGCGCTGATTACCGAACCCGAGTTGAAGGACTCTCTGCTCCCCGCGGGTCGACTCAGGGAACCCATGTCGTCGCTGGCTCGGGCGTCCGCGATTGTGATGATCGATGGTGTTGAATCGGACCGGATCCCGGTTCGCGCAGGGCAATTCCGTTGGCGCGTGTCTCGCGGCATCGTCGCGCCCAATACGAGTGCGGCGTGCCTGGCATTTTGCGCTATCGCCCGACCGAGAAATTTCTTTGCCGAGCTGGCTCAATCCGGCCTCAAAATCGTTGGCACCCGCGAATTCCCCGATCACCACGGCTACCGCGCCAAGGACGTCGAGTCGTTGTTCAAGCAAGCGCACGAACTGGGCGCAACAGCATTCGTTACCACAGAAAAAGACGCGGTGAATCTGGGTGAACGCGCCGGCATTCTCGAACCGCTTCACATCGTGCCGGTTCGAATGCGGTTCGAGCCGACCGCCGACGGAGAGTCACCGATCGACCAACTCTGTGCAGTAATTCAGCAAGGCAAAGAATCGCACGTGAGAAAATGAAGGATTCCCAGGCGCAGCTTGCTGAGTTCTGAAACTTGCATCTCCTATGAACAAGCGCCGTAGCGACATCGATCGCTGGAAGAGAATTGTTCGGGCATTCCCGTCCCTGACGGTAACCGCGCTGGCCGACCTCGTGGCCGACGAGTTTGTTTTCGGCGAGATTGCCCGCGTCTCTCGCGAGGCGCCGGTGCTCATCCTCAAGCACCGCGAGCGCACGCTAGTGCCCGGAGGCGGCGCGAATGCCGTCATGAATCTTCGATCGCTAGGCGTAAAGGTCTTGCCGGTGGGGGTTGTCGGAGACGACGAGCCGGGCGAGCTTCTACTGACGAAATTCCGAGAAACGAAGATCTCAACCCGCGGCATTACCAAACTGAAGGGCCATGTAACGACCACCAAGACCCGTATTCTGGGGGGTACATCGCATAGCAGCCGGCAGCAGGTGGTGCGGGTGGACCGCGAGCCCGTGCCGATTGCACCTGGACATTCCGTGCTGACGAAGATCGCGAAGACCGCACGCGAGTATGCGGCCAAATCGCAGGCATTGCTTGTCTCTGATTACGGTTATGGAGCCGCGACACCGCAGCTGCTGGCCAGGATCAAATCAAATGGTTGGCCGAGCACTAAGCCGATCACTTTGGATTCACGGTATCGCATGCTCGAGTACACCAGCGCCAGTGCGGCGACTCCCAACGAAGCGGAAGTCGAAGAGGCGTTGCAAATCAAGATCGGCGCCGATGATCGCCGCCTGTTTTCAGCGGGCGAACAACTGATGGCACGGATGGGCCTTGAGTCGCTGGTCATTACGCGCGGTCGCGATGGAATGGTCGCGTTCGCCAAGGGCGCGAAGCCGTTGATAATTCCGATCTTCGGCTCGGATCAAGTGGCAGACGTGACGGGTGCGGGTGATACTGTCATCGCGACATTCACGGCAGCATTAGCGACCGGAGCGACAACCGCCGACGCAGCGCGGCTTGCGAACTTCGCGGGTGGGATTGTAGTGATGAAGCGCGGAACTGGGACCGTTTCGAGCGCCGAATTACTGTCAGCGATCAATCAGTTCGCCCCAACAAACGATCGTGAGCGATAGCACGACAAAAATCGTCTCGCGTGCCGAGCTACAGGCAAAGGTCGCCGAGTGGCGGCGCGACGGTGAGCAGATCGTCCTGGCCAACGGCTGTTTCGACTTGCTGCACGTCGGACACGTGCGCTATCTCGGCGGCGCCAAAGCGCTGGGCGGAAAGCTGATTGTCGCCCTCAACTCCGATGCCAGCGTCCGGCAAATCAAAGGCGACGGACGTCCGCTTATGCCCGCGGATGAACGCGCCGAAATCGTAGCCGCATTGGCCAACGTCGACGCCGTCATCGTCTTCGATGAGCCGGACGTACGGGCTCTGATCCGCGAGATCCATCCCGAAATTCAGGCGAAAGGTACTGACTACACGCGCGATACCGTGCCGGAGCGCGACGAAGTCCGCAGCTACGGCGGACGGGTCGAGATCGTCGGCGATCCCAAAGACCACTCAACCAGCGAATTCCTGGGCCAATTGCGGACATCCGGCGGAGGTAACAGCAGCCGTGAGTGAGCCCCTTCCACAGAAAGATCTCGAAACTTTGGCGCTGGAAGAACTGGAGGGTGCAGACTCCGAGACGCTGCGCGTCCTGGTGGTGCGGCTGAGCGCGATGGGCGATGTGATTCACGGTATTCCGGCCATCGCTGCGTTACGCCGTGAACGGCCTAGCCTGCAAATCGGCTGGCTCGTCGAGCAGCGCTGGATGGAGTTGCTGTGCGCACATCCACCCGAGCGGCTGCAGCCGCGATCAGAGCTGAAGCCACTGGTGGAATGGGTGCATGTTTCGGATTTCAAGGGATGGCGCAAGGGGCTTTCCTCCGGCGCGACCTGGCGTGACATGACGGGATGCATGCGCGAAGTGCGAGCCACGAAGTATGACGTTGCGCTGGATTTGCAGGGGGCGATTCGCTCAGCAATGGCAGCCCGTCTCTCGGGAGCGAAATCCCGTGTGGGTGCCGCTGAGCCGCGCGAATTGCCTGCGCGCAAGTTCTACACCGCGTTGATTGCGACGCCCGGTGCCCACGTTGTAGAACATGCGCTCTCCCTGGCGTCGGCAGTCGCCGGCGAGGACCTTACCTACGAGCCGCCAGTGTTCCCGCAAGACCCAGCAACAGAAGCGTGGGCAGACCGGTTCTATTCGTCGATCGGATTTCGCCGGCTTGCCATCATCAATCCCGGCGCAGGTTGGGGAGCGAAGTGCTGGCCCGCCGAGTCCTACGGTGAGGTCGCGCGAGCACTGGCCGATCGCGGCGTTGCGGTCATGGTGAACTACGGTCCTGAGGAGGAGGAACTCGCCCAACAGGTTCGCGACTCCAGCGGAGCGGTCGCGCGTCCGGTGAATTGCTCGGTGAGCGAGCTGATTGCCCTGACGCGCCGGGCGAGTCTGTTCGTCGGCGGAGATACCGGCCCGATGCACCTGGCTGCGGCGTTAGGAGTGCCGATCGTAGCGCTCTTTGGGCCGACTCGACCCGAGCGCAACGGCCCTTATGCCACTCGGTCGGTTGTGTTGCGCAGCCCCGAGAGCGTTGACAATAGCTCGCATACGGACAAGCCCGATTTGGGGCTGCATTCCATCAAGCCCGAACAGGTTATGGCCGCTGCCGACGAGCTCATGAAGGATCTGGATGGCTGACGCGGCGCAGGCGCAGACAGAGGGTTCGTGGAGTCGCATTGCCCGGCGCATTCGCGTGCCGCTGGGGTTCGTTTTCGCGGCATTCTACCTGTGGCGAGCGCGTCCCACCTGGTGGTCGCTGGCGATTGGAGGAGTCGTCGCGGTGCTGGGGGTATTTCTCAGAGCGATGGCCTCTGGTCATGTGAAGAAGAACGAAGAGCTGGCAATGACTGGGCCGTATGCCTACTGCCGCAATCCGCTGTATCTCGGGTCGATCATTATCGCGATCGGATTTGCCATCGCCTCGCGCGATCGATGGGTGGCGGTGGTCATCGTTCTCCTGTTCGCCGCGATCTATGTTCCGGTGATTCGCTCGGAGGAAGCCTTTCTCCGGCAGCACTTTGCCCAGTACGAAGACTATGCCCACCGCGTGCCTCGACTGTTGCCGCGGACTCTCTGGTGGAGTGGCCTGACGGCGGAATTCTCGCGCGCGCTTTACCAGCAGCATCACGAGTACAATGCATTCATCGGGGCCGCCGCCACGCTGGCGGCCCTTATTGTGAAGATGCTCTGGTTCCCCCATTCATGGTGAATTCCCCTTTTCGTGGTTTCTCACCCCTTGCAGTTATCCTTGCTGTCGCTTTGGTGCCGGGTCCGGCCGCCGAAGTTTCTGCGTGGGCGCAAACTTCACACGCTGCTCCTGCGGAAAGCGAGCTGCGGGCCTCCTTCGACGTGGGCGCGCACATTCAGCCTCTGCGCCAGGGATACGATTTCCCACGCCAGACTCTGCGCTACGAGGCGGAATACCACTTCTGGACTGCGGGTGTCGCCACCTTGCGCATTGAGCGCAGCGGAAATCAGGAACATCTCGCCGCCGCCGCCGACTCAACCGGTGTAGTGGCACTTCTCTTTCGCGTGCAGGATCGCTTTAACTCCTACTTCGACGCTCAGACGCTCTGTTCCAACAAACTGACAAAGCACGCCGAAGAAAGCTCACATTGGCGCGAAACCTCGATCAGCTTTGACTACGCACGCGGCAAATCGGTCCTGGAGGAGAAGAACCTAAAGAACGGCCAGTCCAAACGTGTAGAGAACGACATTCCGGGATGTGTGACCGACGTCGCGTCAGGCATCTTGTACGTGGCCAGCCTTCCGCTCGAACCGGATGCCACCTATAGCTTTCCGCTCAACGACGGCGGCAAGACCGTCGCTATTCAGGCCCACGTCGAGGGCAAGGAGCAGATCAAGACTCCCGCAGGAACGTTCCAGACGATTCGGGTCGGCCCGCAGGGCGACTATAGCGCGCTGAAAAATCGCGGCAGGGTTCTGATCTGGTACAGCGACGACGCGCGGCATTTGCCGATCCAGATGCAAGCGCGCATGTTGTGGGGAACGCTGACGGTCTATCTCGCTGCAATCGACAAGTAGGGTTACTGCAAGTGAAAGCGCTCGGCCATCAGCCGCTGCAGGCGCGGCTTATACAGGATGTCGTAAGCGAACTCCTTGTCAGGAAACATCGCCAAGGCG
>Ga0306922_10002480_pt1 | contig 17122 bp, 14 predicted proteins | sample sta12Cox44000082_FD_203758 | JGI IMG/M metagenome (GOLD analysis project Ga0306922, IMG submission 203758) | Lab enrichment of tropical soil microbial communities from Luquillo Experimental Forest, Puerto Rico - statoxic.12C.oxic.44.000.082 (v2)... | ecosystem: Environmental > Terrestrial >... | reverse complement strand
CCTCAGCCCTCCGTGGATGACACGCTTATGGCGCCTCCTCGGGCTGTTGTTCGCGGTGCTGTTTGTCTTCGAGCTCGCACCACGTGAGCTCCCCTCGATTGCGGGCTGGGCCCGCGAGCGGGGAGCCGCAGCGCTCGGCGGGGTGGCCCTATTCGGGCTCGTGCTCGCCTGCGGTGCGCTGCCGGTAGCGCATGCCGCGACTACGCCGGACCCCGCTCTCATTGACCAGCTGCGCACGGAGCTGCTGGCGCCGCCGAAGTGCTCGCCGGACTGTGCCGCCGTGCTGTCCGCCGATGTGACCGTCAGCGCCGCGCGGCTGAGCGTGGTGATGGCGGTGACCGCGCTTGACGCGGTGGGCATCGCCCTGCCCGGGGCGGATCCCAACTGGACTCCCGATCTGGTGCAGCTGGACGGCGCGGGTGCCGGCTGGGTGCAGCGCGGCGCCGGGGGCTTCCGTTACGTGAGTCTGCCGCGCGGACGGCACGTGGCACGAATCGAAGGGCCGCTCCAGGCGGTCGATTCCCTGAGGCTGGCGTTTCCGGTCGCGCCGCAAGTGATCGACGTGCACGCCGCCGAGTGGGAAATCGGCGGAGTCAGCGACCGACGCCTGATGAGTGGCGCTCTGGAGCTCGCGCGCAAGCGCGTCCCCGCTGCGACTCCGGGCGCCGGCGGCGCGCGGCAGGAGGAATTTCCGCCTTTCGTCGAGGTCGACCGCTTGTTTCATCTCTCGCAAGTCTGGACGATCGACACGACCGTCACGCGGGTCGCGCCGAGATCGGCCGCCTTCACCATCAGCCTGCCCTTGCTCGCTCAGGAGGCGGTTACGACGCCGGGTCTGCAGGCGAGCGGCAGGAGCCTCGCTGTCGCACTTGGGGCCGGAGAAAACACGCGGAGCTTCGCCTCGATTCTCCCGCGCAGCGAGATGCTCGAGCTCATCGCAGCGAGTGGGAACAGCCACAACGAGCGCTGGCGCTTCGAGGTCGGGGCGACCTGGCATGCCGACTTCAGCGGCATTCCGGCCGTGCTGCCGGATCGGCCAGCGGCAACCTGGATCTTCGAGTATTACCCGCGGCCGGGAGAGCGGTTGAAGATAGCGGTGACGCGACCCACTGCATCGGCGGGCGGCACGCTAGCCTTCGACAGCGTTGCGCTCGAGACCGTCGTCGGCAAACGATCGAGCGACTCGAGTCTGCGGCTCAGTTATCGCAGCACGCAGGGCGGCCGGCAGACGTTGCGCATCCCGGCCGGCGCCGTGGTCACGCAGGTGCTGAGCGATGGGCAGCCACTCGGATTGCGGCCGGAACACGGTGAGCTGTCGCTGTCCGCGCTCCCCGGGGCTCACAACTGGTCGGTGGACTGGCGCTCTCCGAACGGGGTGGGAATCATCACGCGCTCTCCGCACGTCGAGCAGGCTGCACCCGCGAGTAATCTGCGAGTCTCGTTGCGAGTGCCGGACGACCGCTGGGTTCTTTTTGCGTCCGGGCCGGGAGTCGGACCGACCATCCTCTACTGGGGCGAGCTGCTGCTCTTCGTCATCGCCGCCTGGTGGATCGGGCGCTCGGCGCTCACGCCGCTCCCGGCGCGCGACTGGTTGCTGCTCGGACTCGGGCTGTCAACGTTCTCCTGGTTCGCGCTGGGGCTGTTCGCGGTCTTCATTGCGCTTTTCCAGTGGCGCGCGCGGCAGCCCGCTGCGGCGACACCGGAACGATTCAAGCTCCTGCAGCTTCTCTCGGCGTTCATTGCCATCGTTGCGATCGTGTCGGTCGTTGCCGCGGTGCCCGAGGGCCTGCTCGCGCATCCCGACATGCGCATCAAGCCGAGGGACGGTGATGGCACGCTGAGCTGGTTCATGGACCAGTCCGCCGCGCAGCTGCCGACTCCGAGTGTCCTGTCGATATCGCTGTGGTGGTACAAGCTCGCGATGCTCGCTTGGGCACTGTGGGTGTCGTTCGCACTCACGCGCTGGACCCGCTGGGGGTGGCAGGTGTTCACTCGCGATGGTTTGTGGCCACGAGCGCCGGGGCGGCCGCCGCTCACGTCACCTGCGACGCAGCCCGCGGAAACCTCCTAGCCCCTAGCGGGTCGCGAGGCTCGCCGCGCGGCGTTCCGCATCCGCCGCCCCGCCGTCATCGCCGCGTGCACGCAGCGCATCGGCAATGAGGCGCCAGGCGGAGGATTGGGCCGAGGCATCGCCGGTCGCGAGCGCCAGCGCCTTGCGCCCCATGGCATCGGCCTGCGCGGGGTTGTTCTCGGCGAGGCGTACGCGCCCGAGCTCGATCCATACCAGCGGGTTGTCAGGCTCGATGAGCACCGCCCGCTCGAGCGTCGCCGCCGCCTGCCCGACGTCCCCGCTGTCGGCCTGCTGATGCGCCTGAGTCACGAGTGCGCTCGAGGCCGCACCCAGATGAAACTGTTTCGAGGGTGTCGGCGCCGGGGGTTGTGCCGGAGGCACGGGGGTGAGCGGTGAGGGCGTGGGAGGCGGCGGCTGCGCGGGCTGGGCCGAGCCGGCTGGAGCCGTGCCGGTACTCGCCGGCGCCGGCTGCGAGGGTGGCGCACGGAACAGCGCACAAGCGCTAAGCCCGGTCATGACAATCAGCACGGGGAGGTAGCGGACACGCACCCGCGGAATGATATCTGCCAGTGCAGGCATCAGTGCGCGATGCTCCGCAGCCACTGCTGCGCCCGCTCGAACACGCCGGCGGACTGAGTCGCCGTGGCCTCCGGGAGACCGCAGCCGGGGCGCGGCGGAATGGCCGCATCGCCCGGCACGGCGACTGCGACGATGTCCGTTGCGCAAGCGGCAGTTGCTCTCAGACCGGTCGGGTACTCGATGTGGACCTCGGCGAGCGACTCGGGCATGGGAGCATTCCACGAGCTCGTGCCGAGGCCCGCCATGATGTGGGCCCACACCGGCAGCGCGCCGGCGGATCCGGTGAAGCCGGTCGGCTGGTTATCGTCGTAACCGACCCACACCACCGTGAGATGGTTGCCGGAAAAACCCGCGAACCAGCTGTCGCGGAAGTCCGAAGAGGTACCGGACTTGCCCGCCACCACCAGATCCGGCGGCAGCAGCGCGCGCCCGGAGCGTCCCGTGCCGTGATCCATGACCAGCACCAGCATGCGGTCGAGCTGATAAGTGACCTCCGGGGATGCCACCTGCGTCACCTCCAGCGGAAACGCCTTGAGCGGCTTGCCGTCGGCGCTGATGACCGTGCGTACCGCCCGCAGGGGGTTACGGAAACCGCCGTTGGCGAGGCCGTTGAAGAGCTGAGCCGCCTCGATGGGTGTGACATCGACCGCGCCAAGCAGCATGGCCGGCACTTGCGCCGGAGGCTGCGGCAGTCCGAAGCGCTGGAGCGTCGCCGCGACTTTCGGCAGCCCGAGGTCCAGCCCTACGCCGACGGTGGCGAGGTTGAGCGACTCGGCGAGCGCCCGGACCACCGGGACGGGTCCGTATACCTGATGGGTGAAGTTCTCCGGCGTCCAGTGCCCTCCGCCCGCGAGCTTCACATCGACCGGGGCGTCCTGCACGACCGTCGCGGCGTTGTAGCGGCCGCTCTCGAGCGCCGTCAGGTAGATGAAGGGCTTTACCAGCGAGCCCATCGAGCGATGCGCATCGAGCGCGCGGTCGAAGCCGTCGTATCCGACATTGCGCCCGCCGACGATCGCGATCACATCCCCGCTCTGCGGCGCGGTGACGACCACCGCGCCTTCGAGCGCGTCCGCACCGCGCTTACGCTGTCGATCGAGCCGTGCGAGCTCGTGCTCGAGCGCACGCTCGGCCTCATCCTGGGCGCTCGGATCGAGGCTCGTGTAGACACGTAGCCCCGCCTCGGTCAGGTCCTGATCGTGATAGTCGCGCCGCAAGGTGCGGCGTACGAAATCGAGGTACGCCGGGTAGTACGCCCCCGAGGGGCGCGTGCTGACTCCGAGCGGCCGGTGGGCGGCGGCGGTGGCATCTGCCGTGTTGATGACGCCCTGCTCGGCCATCTGTCGCAGCACCAGATTGCGACGTGCCAGCGCGCGCTCGGGATGGCGCCGTGGATCGTAGTAGGACGGGCCGCGCACGATGGCGACCAGCAGTGAGACTTCCGCGAGGTCGAGCTCCGAAAGCGGCTTGCCGAAATAGAACTGGCTCGCGAGTCCGAAGCCGTGGATGGCCCGGTCGCCGTCCTGGCCGAGGAAGATCTCGTTGATATACGCATTCATCAGATCGGCCTTGGTGAAGTGCGCATCGAGCGCCATCGCCATGAGGGCTTCGCGCAGCTTGCGCGAGAGCGTCTGCCGCGAGCTGAGGAAGTAGCTGCGCACCAGCTGTTGCGTGAGCGTGCTGCCGCCCTGCTCGATCTGCCGGGCCCGCATGTTGACCCACGCGGCACGCAGCATGGCTGAGGGATCGACACCGTGGTGCGTGTCGAACTTGCGGTCCTCGACGGCTTTGAGGGCGAGCGGCAGGAGCGGCGGCACCTCCTCGGGGCTCAGGACGATGCGGTCCTCGCCGTGGATCGGGAAGATGCTGCCGATCAGCAGCGGCTCGAGGCGCAGCACCGGCACCTCGTGCCCGCTGCCGACCTGCAGGCTCTCGATCCCACCCTTTGCGGCGGTGGCAATGGTGAGCCGCTCGGCCGGGCGGGCCTCATCGGCGAAGCGCGCCGGGCGCAACGCCACCTCGAGGTGCTCGCCCGCAAGTCGATAGGTACCCGGGCGATCGGCGCCTTCGGTGCGGCGGTAATGGAGCCGCTGCAGCTCGTGCTCGAGATCGGACAGCGTCATCGGCAGACCCGCGTAGAGCTCGAGGGGCGCAGCGTAAACCTGCGCCGGCAGCGTCCAGCGCCGCCCCTCGAACTGCTTGACCACGAGGTGATCGAGGTAGAGCGCATAGAGCACGGCGGCGAGAATCGCCGCGCCGACGCTGAGCAACAGTGCGCGTTTCAGACGAACAGCTCCTCGGCGGGCGCACGCAGGTTGTAGTGCGAGCTCATCGTGTGACCGTAGGCGCCGGCGTTGGCGATGAGCAGCACGTCGCCCTCCTGGGTCGGCGGCAGCAGCCGATCGTGCCCGAGCACATCGGCGCTCTCGCAGATCGGACCGACGATGCTCACGAGCTCGGTCGCCGGCTCATCGAGGCGGGTGAGGTTGGCGATCTCATGGTATGCGCCATAGAGTGCCGGACGAATGAGCGAGTTCATCCCGGTGGCGATCCCGACGAAGCGCACTCCGCTCTTGGCCTTCAGCTGCGTGACCCGCGCCAGCAGGACACCCGCGGTCGACACGAGGTAGCGTCCCGGCTCGAGCCAGGCCTCGAGCTGCGGGTGCTCGGCGCGCACCGCGGTAAGGAGCGTATCGAGCGCCGCCAGATCGACGCCGGGCTGTTCGGTGCGCTCCGGTACACCGAGCCCTCCACCCACATCGATCACCCGCACGCCCGCAAAGAGGCGCGCCGCGCCAGCCAGCAACCGTGCCGTGTGCTCCCAGCTCGTGACATCGAAGATGCCGCTGCCGACGTGCGCCTGCAGCCCTGTGACCCGCGCGCCGGCATCGTGGGCGAGGCGCACGAGCTCGGGCAGCTCGGCGATCGGCACGCCGAATTTCGAGCGGCTGCCGGCGGTGCGCACGTGCGTGTGGTGCCCGCGGCCGACCCCGGTGTCGACGCGCACGAAGATCTCCTGTGCGGCGAAGAGCTGCGGCCACGCCGCGAGGGCGTAGGTGTTATCGACCGTCACCCGCACCCCCGCCGCGAGCGCCCAGGCGTATTCGGCGCGCGGCGCGAAGTTCGGCGTGAAGAGAATCCGCTGCGGCTCGAGGGCCGGCAACAGCTCGAGTACCCGCTCGACCTCGCCGCGCGAGACGCACTCGAGCTCGATGCCCTCGGCATGCAGCGCGTGCAGCACCTGTGGGTGGGGGTTGGCCTTCACGGAGTAGTGCACGCGCGCGAGCGAGCCGAGCGCCCGCAGTGCCCGCGCCGCGCCGCGCACCACGTCGAGATCGTAGAGGAAGGCCGCATCGCGCTCGCCGAGCGCGGCCAGCAGCGCCGCGCGCTTCACCCGCCACCATGGCGCGGCGGGCGCGGCTGCGGCCGGCGGCCGCGCAAACAGCTGCTGCCAGGTGGGGCCGAGGACCTTATCGCCCGGCACCGGGCGAATGAGCAGCTCGTGCAGCTGGCCGACCAGCCGATCGCCCTGGTTCTCATCGACCACGAAGGTGAAGTTCAGATCGTTGGCGGCCTGACTCACGAGATAGATCTTCTGCTCCTCGAAGAACTCGAACGCGCCGCCGAGCTGGTGCAGGATCGCGCGGATGTTGCGTCCGACGAGACTCACCGAGGCGCACGGTCCGATAACCTGGACGCGGCACAGCCGGCCGAGGTCTGCGGCCAGGTCCGCCACGCGCGTGTTGTCGAGCGTGTTGGCGGCCGGATCGAGCGACACCGTGACGTTCGTCTCGGAGGTCGACACCAGGTCGACCGACATGCCGTGCTGCTTGAACACCTGAAACGCATCGGCGAGAAACCCGACCTGATGCCACATGCCGGGGCTCTCCAGCGAGATGAGCGTGATTCCTTTCTTGGTGCACACCGCCTTCACCTGTGCACTACCCTCGCCGGCCTCGGCGGTGAGCACCGTGCCCTCGAGATCCGGCGCCTGCGTGGCATACACATGCAGCGGGATGCCGTACTGCCGGGCCGGCAGGATGCAGCGCGGGTGCAGCACCTTCGCGCCGCTGGTCGCAATCTCCTGCGCCTCGTCGTAGTGCAGCGTACGCAGGAGCCGCGCGCTGGGCGTGGCGCGCGGATTGGCGCTGAACATACCGGGGACGTCGGTCCAGATCTCGAGCCGTTGCGCCGAGAGCTTGGCGGCGAGATACGCCGCGGAGGTGTCGGAGCCGCCACGTCCGAGCAGCACCGTGTGCCCCTCTTCATCGCGTGCGATGAAGCCCTGGGTGATGAGGAGCGGCGCGGTTTCTTCCAGGCGCGCGCGCAGCGCCGCATCGGGCGCGAATCCGGCCATCGCCGCGAGGAAGCTGCCGCGCGCAGCGCCGGCCTGCCGCTCGGCTCGCAGCAGCGTGCGCGCATCCACAGCCTGTGCGGGAAGACCGCGCGAGGCGAGAAAGCGCGCACCGATCGGTGTGAGGAGCAGCTCCCCTGCCGCCATCACCCGCGCGCGGGTGCGATCGCTCACCTCTCGCACGAGCGCGATGCCGGCCGCGATCTCACGCAGCTCGGCGAGCTGCCGCTCGACTTCCGCATCCACGGGGACGCCGAGCTCCTGCGCGAGCCGGCGGTGCCGTTCCTCGATCGCGCGCAGCTCCTCTTCGGGCGCCTTCAGCGCCGCGGCGTCGAGCAGCCGCTCGAGCCGATCGGTGATGCCGGCGAGTGCCGAGTGCACGATCAGCACGCGCGCACCTCGGCCGCGCCGCTCGGCCACGACACGGGCGATGTTGGTCCAGTTGGAAAGGCTCGAGACGCTCGTGCCGCCGAACTTGAGCACCATCCAGGCCGAAGGCGTGCGGGTCACTGGGGGTGGTTTCTGCGCGATGCCTTACAGCTCGTCGTCGTCGAAGTCTTTCAGGTCTTTCTCGAGCTTGCGGTCAGCCAGCACTTCCTCGAGCCGGCTCCAGGCCGCCTTGCCACGCTTGCCCTGATTACGGACGCGCTTGTCCACGCGGTCGAGGAGACGGTCATAATCGGTTCCGTCCTCGGTAGGCCCGCTCAGGAATTCATCGTCGAGATCGAAGCTCTCGTTGTCCCGTTCCGACATCTGGCGGTGTAAATCCTGAATTAATTCAAGAATTAACGTGCCCGGGGGCACGAACAAGGCTGCGAACTATAGCGGATCCGCGCCAGCGATCAACTCTTGTGGCGCGAAGGCCCCCTTTCAACGCCCGCCGGGCGAAACCGCGGGCTGAGCCGCCCCCAGGGGATGGGGATTTTTGCTTCCCTCAGGGCTGGTCCGTCCGGTCGCGGACGACCACGGGTGCCCCACGGCTCAATCCGAGCCCCTCGGCGGCACTGTCCTCGGCGCGGGCGATCTCGAGCACCCCGAAGGAATTGATCAGGGCCAGATACTCGCCGGGCCGGGTGTCGCCGTAGGTGCGCAACAGGGGGAAGGCATGGTTCCCCGCGTGCACGAGCGGCAGCCTGAACCGCTCGATGAGTGCCGCGTCGATGTTGGTGATGAGGTTGCCGAAGTGGTCGATGGTGATGACGACGCCGGAGACGCTGCGGGACTCGACGCTCGGATCCTCCACCCAAGAAGGCACGAGCGTGGTCACGACCTCACCGAGCTCCTCGATGGCGGCGCGCCCGGCGGCGAGCTCCGCGGCGACCGGGGCGAAGATATCGCGGCCGTGGAACGTGGCGCTCGGCCGGTGCACACCGAGATGGGCGAGCTGAGCCGCCCCGAGCCTCACCATGAGCGACTCGCGGGTGCGGGCGACGACCGGCGCCAGAAGCCCGTTGTCGGGGGCGAGAAAATAGTGCCCGCCGGCGCGCACGGCGAGGATATCCCGCGCGGTCCCTACCCCCGGATCCACGACGGCCACATGGACGGTGCCCGGCGGGAAGTAGCCGAAGGCGCGCGCGAGCCAGAAACCGGCCTCTGCGGGCCAGTGCACCACGATCTCGTGCGTGAGGTCGACGATGCGCGCCTCGGGGAAGCGCGTGAGGATGCAGCCCTTGATGACGCCGACAAAGGGACCCTGATGGCCGAAGTCGGTCGTGACCGTGATCACTCCGGAGGGCGCAGGTGTTATCGCCACAGCGTCGCTCCGCGGACGCCCCGCAGGCTCAGGGGATGCAGCGTTTCAGGTGCGCGCATCGCGCCCGGTAGCCCGACGACCCCCTTCCGCACAGGTACGACATCTGTCGGTGTAGGGCACCGCCGCAAGCCGCTCGGGCTCGATATCCTCGCCGCAGACCGCACAGGTCGTATAACGGCCCGACGCAAGACGGCGCAAGGCGGCCTCGACCTGGCGCAGCTCCACCTGGGCCGAGCTCGATATGGCGCCGAGAACATCGTCATGCTCGCGCTGCGTCACCTGCTCGGCAAAGTCCGCCGACAGCGGATCGGCCTCGTGACGCAGGTCCGCACTGGCATCGCTCGCGCGCTGGCGCAGCTCGTCCCGACGTTTGAGCAGTCGCTCCCGTACCGCGTTGGTGTCCATCAGTCCCCCGGGGAAGAATCGGCTCGTCAGGGCGACCGCTGGGTGCGGCGCTTATCTTCGAGCCATTTTTGCAACTTGTCGAAGGGCTCGACGAATTTCGACACGCCCTCGCGCTCGAGTTGCTGGGCCACCGCCTCGAGATCGACGTCCAGCCGCTCGAGCCCCTCGCGCGCATCGCTCGCTTCCGCGATATGGCGCTCGAGCGTGAGCTCCGGCCGGCCGAGGCGCCGGTAGGCGTTGAGTGTCTCGAGCGGCATGGTGTTGACGGTCTCCGGCCCCACCAGCTCCTCGACGTACTTGATGGGACTGTAGGCCGGATCTTTCGTGGAAGTCGATGCCCACAGCACCCGCTGCGTCCGTGCGCCTTTTGCGGCGAGCGCCTCCCATGCGGGCTGCGCGATGCTCTCCTCGTAGATCTCGTATGCCCGGCAGGCGCTGGCGATCGCCGCCTTGCCGCGCAGTGCGCGCGCCGCAGGTTGGCCGCGTGCGGCCAGACCATCGAGGATCTTGTCCACGGCGGTGTCGATGCGGCTGAGGAAGAAGCTGGCCACCGACGCCACGCCCGCGAGCGGCTTGCCCTCGGCGGCGCGGCGGCTCAAGCCCTCGCGGTACGCGCGCGCCACCGCCTGATAGCGCTCGGGCGAGAAGAGCAGCGTCACGTTCACGTTGATGCCGGCGGCGATCAGATCACGGATGACGGGCAGTCCGGCCTCGGTGCCCGGGATCTTGATGAAGGCGTTGGGAATGCCGAGGCGCTGCCACAGGCGCAGTGCTTCCTTGTGGCTGCCGGCGCTGTCGTCCGCGAGATGCGGCGAGACTTCGAGACTCACGAACCCATCACCACCGCCGGTCGAGTCGTACAGCGGCCGCAGCAGCGCCGCGGCGTCGCGCAGATCCGCGAGCGCCAGCTCCTCGTAGAGCGCGAGCGCCGAGGGGACCGTCGGCAGCAGCCGCGCGATACGATCCCCGTAGGTCGCTTCGTTCATGATCGAGTGCGCGAGGATCGACGGATTGGAGGTGAGCCCGGCGAGGCCGTCGTCGCGGATCAGCCGCGCGAGGCTGCCATCATCGAGCATCCCGCGGCCGATATCGTCCAGCCAGACGCTTTGGCCTAGCTTGCGCAGCTCGAGCAGCGGATTGGGAACAGGCGCATTCATGCGAAAGGCTCCAGGCTTTCAGAGTAGCGCAGCCGGCGGTGCGAGTCTCGCGGTTTTAGTACGGATATGCGTAAATCATGGGCTGGGGTATAGGGTTTGAAGTTCCACAAACAGGAGTGCGGCCATGAGTGACAGGAATGGCGGGGGCCAGATCGCCGAAGAGCTGCGCGCGCTGGTGAGCGAGGCCGAGACGCTGTTGCGGTCGACCGCAAACGCGGGCGGTGCCGAAGTCCAGGAGCGCGCCCAGGCGACGCTGCAGGAGCTGCGCGCGCGCCTCAACTCACTGGAGGACACCGTGCGCTCGCGCGCCCGCGATGTCGACAGCTACGTGCGCGACAACCCCTGGCAGGCGGTCGCGGTGGTCGGTGGCGTCGCGCTGCTGCTCGGGCTGCTCGTGGGCCGCAGCAGATGATGGATGCGCCCGCGCAGCTGCCGGGGTCGCCGCCGACGGCCGAGCCTCCGGGGACGGTGCGCGGACTGGTTGCAGCGCTCATCGATGCGCTGCACACCCGGCTCGAGCTCGCCGGGGTGGAGTTGGAGATCCATCTGCGGGCGTTGCTGCGCTCGCTCATCTGGGCGCTCGGTGCGGTCGCCTGCGCGATGCTCGGGATTGCCTTCGGTGTACTCGCGATGATTGCGGCCCTGTGGAATACCCACCGCATGCTGGCGCTGCTCGGCGCGACGCTGGTATTCATCGCGCTCGCCGCACTGTTCGGCTACCTCGGGGCCCGCGCACTGCGCATCCGTCCGGATGTGCTCGAAGGCTCGCTCGCGCAGCTGGCCGAGGATGAGCGGCGCACGCGAGGGGGCCCGTGAGGCGGCTCGAGGAGCTCGAAATACGCCGCCGCGCGCTGCTCGCGCGCTGCGAGGCGCAGCGCTCGGAGCTCTCCTGGCGGCTCGCGCAGCTCAGTCCCCGTCGCTGGGCACAGGCGACCGCCGGCGGCGGCGTTTCCGGCGGAGGCCCCGCGCCGGCGCGCCATCCGCTCGCCTGGGTGGTCGCCGTCGCCGCCCTGCTGCTCCTGAAGCGACCGCGCGATGCCCTGTCATTGCTCGTGAGAGCGCGCGGCGCGCTCACAGTCATCACCCGCACGGCGGAGGTCGTGAGCCTCGTGCGCGGGCTGCGCCGCCGCCGACGCGGGTAACTGACGCTTCGGGGGCTAACGAGCCGCCGCGGAGCTCGTCGCGGCCGACTGCAGCTTGGCGGCGGCCGGATCGGCCGCCAGACCGACGAGTGTCGGCATGCCATTCGCGGCCTTGAGCGTGGCGCGCGCCAGGTCCCAGTGAACGGCGGCGGTTTCGTCACCGAGCGCGTGCTGGAGCTTCTGCGAGAGATCCTTGACGTCCGGCGCGATCGACTGTCCTTCCTCGTCCACCTGCGGATGGGCCTCGAGGAACAGCCGCCCGTCCACCCAGGCGACCTTCACCGGCTCATTCACGAGGCGCACCTTCGTGCCGACCGGGATGAGCGCGAAGAGTGCCGCCACATCCTCCGGGTACATGCGGATGCACCCATGTGTCACCGCCATGCCTACTGCCACCGGATTGTTGGTACCGTGGATCATGTACTCGCCGCGGCCGGCCGCCAGGCGCAGGGCGAAGTCGCCGAGGGGATTGTCAGCTCCGGGCCCCACCATCTTCGGCAGCGGATCGCCGTTCTTCTCGTGCTCCTTGCGGATCGACTCCGGCGGGTACCAGGCCGGATGAACGATCTTGGCGATCACTTGCGTCGCCCCGAGCGGCGTGCGCCAGTCCATCTTGCCGATGCTCACCGGGTAGGTGATGACGATCGCCTTCTCGTGCGGGCGTGGCTTGGGGAAGTAGTACAGACGGTGCTCGGGCAGGTTCACCACGATCCCCTCGCGGGGACCTGCCGGCAGGATGTGCCGGCCGGGCAGCGTCAACCGCTGGCCGGCGCCCGGCAGCCACACGTCGACCGCGGGGTTGGCACGGATGATCTCGTAGTAGCCGAGGCTGTAACGGTGGGCGATGTCCGGCAGTGTGTCTTCGTAGACGGTCGTGACGTTGGAGTCCTTCCCAACGACCGCCGAGCCGTCCGTGGGTAACGGATAGAGGCTCGCCTGGGCCGAGCCGCCGGCGAGCAGCAGGCCCACAAAACACCACCGCCGCGAACGCATGCTCGTCGCGGGTCGAATGCACATTCGCAATGAACTCTCTATGTCCTTGATTATACGCAGGCAGAACGCCTGTGTCCCCTCCCCTGTGGGCTCATTGTAGTGGATTCCATTAACCTCTTGCGCGATGAAGCACGCCAGGAAATCGCCTGCGGTGATCCGCACTGGGAAACCTGCGCGCAGCTTCTTCGAGCGCCCCACCCTCCAGGTCGCCCGCGCGCTCATCGGCATGCATCTCGTGCACGATGACGGAGAGAGCATACGCGCTGGACGCATCGTCGAGACCGAAGCGTATCTCGGCCCGCGGGATCTCGCGGCGCATTCCGCGCGCGGCCGCACGCCGCGCACCGCAGTGATGTTCGGCCCTCCGGGTCATGCGTACGTGTATTTCATCTATGGGTTCTGGAATTGTCTGAATGTCGTCACCGGGCGTGCCGGTGTGCCGCACGCGGTGCTGCTGCGTGCACTGGAGCCGCTCGGGGGCCTCACGGAGCGCACCTGGGGTCCGGGACTGCTGTGCCGCGCGCTGCATATCGACCGGCGGCTGAACGGGGCGGACCTGCGCGGCGATCGGCTGTGGCTCGAGCACCCACGTGCGCCGGTTCGCGCGGTGCGCATCGCCCGCGCGACACGCATCGGCGTCGACTACGCCGGGCAGTGGGCACAGCGGCCCTGGCGCTTCTACGATCGCGAATCGCCGTTCGTCTCGACGGCGCCCGCCGGCCGGCGGCCGCGCGTCCCGGCGGCCGCGGAGATGTTGGAAAATAATGGGCTGCGCGCTCCGACCGCGCGCTGAACAACCCCCGTGGAAACCGAGAGGAAACCATCGATGCCGAGCTGCAACCGGACCCCGAACGCGATGACACCTGTGCGCACGCTCGCGCTGGCGCTGGGCGCACTGAGCGCACTGCTGCTGTCGTCCGCTTCAGGCGCTGCACCCGAGGAAGGGAAGAATTTCGTCACGCTCGCGCCGCCGCGTCCGACGAGCCAGCGCAACAAGATCGAGGTGGTGGAGTTCTTTTCCTACGGCTGTCCGCACTGTGCCCACTTCTATCCAATGATCAGCGACTGGCTGGCGAAGCTGCCGCACGATGTGGTGTTCCGCCGCGTCCCGGTCGGCTTCGGCCGGGACCCGTGGATCAACCTGCAGCGCGCCTACTATGCGCTCGAGTCTACGGGCGACTTCGCGCGGCTCGACGGTCCGCTGTTTCGCGCGATTCACGAAGAGCGCAAGCCACTGTTCGACGAATCGAGCATCGCCGACTGGGTGGGGAGCAACGGCGGCAATGCCGACAAATTCAGCGCGGCCTACGTTTCATTCGGCGTCAACAATCAGACCTTCCAGGCCGACCGGATGGCGGAGGACTTCCAGATCAGCGGCATTCCCGCGCTCGCGGTCGATGGACACTACGTGGTGCTGGTGCCGGGCGGCCTGTCCGAGACCGAGGGTCTCAGGCAGCTTCTGGTCACGACCGATGAGCTCATCGCACGGGTGCGCAGCGAGCGCGCCGCGGCGAAGCCGACACCGGGCGCTGCGCCGAAGGCCAGGTAACTGCTACTCGGAGGCCAGCTCCAGCAGCTCACTGCCCTCGGGCACGCGGTCGCCGCGCGCGAAATGGATCGCGCGTACGGTGCCATCATGCGGAGCGCTGATGGTGTGCTCCATCTTCATCGCTTCGATCACCATCAGCACCTCCCCGGCGCGCACCCTCGAGCCGACCGTCACCGCAACCGACACCACCACCCCCGGCAGCGGAGTCGTCAGCCCGCCGACGGCGGCCGTGGCGTGGAACTCGTGAGTACGCGGATCATCGAGCATGAAGTCGTACTGCTCATCCTCGAGCCAGAGATACACGTGCGGAGCGGCGAGGCGATAACGCCCCTGGTAACGCCGCTCGCCGACGCGCACCGCGACCGAATCCGGCCCGACCTGCCCGCCGGCGAGCGGGCGGCGCGTGCCGGCGACCGTCGCGGCCACGGGTTGACACTGCGCGTACTCGAGCTCCACGGGGCTGCGCTGTCCCTGCCATGAGAGGGCGTAGGTAATCGGCGCGCTGAGGTTCGGCGTGAACCCATCGCTCAGCTCCCAGGGACTCGCCGGCGTTGCACGCGCCGCGGCGCCCGTTGCGGCGTGCAGGGCGAGCGCGCCGAGGATGGCCGCTGCGGGTGCCGGAGTGCGCGGGCCGGCAAATTCCTCGGGGTGCTGATCGAGGAGCGCAATGTTGTGCCGCACCTCGAGGAAGCGCGGCGAGCGCAGGATGCGCGCGAGCCAGTGCTCGTTGCTCGCAACGCCCGCGCAATGGGTGTGGGTGAGCGCCGCGGCGAGACGTTGCGCCGCCTGCTCACGGCTCGGCGCCCAGGCGATCACTTTCCCGAGCAACGAATCGTAGCTGTCTGGAACGGTATCGCCGCTGTCGAAGCCGGCATCGATGCGCACCGGGTCCATGACGGGCCACTCGAGCAACGTGAGCCTTCCGGCACTCGGCAGAAATCCACGCGCAGGATCTTCGGCGCACACCCGTGCCTCGATCGCATGTCCGGTGAGACGCACTTCGTGCTGGGCGAGCGGCAGCCGCTCGCCGGCGGCGATGCGCAGCTGCCATTCGACCAGGTCGAGTCCGGTCACCGCCTCGGTGACGGTGTGCTCGACCTGCAGCCGGGTGTTCATCTCCATGAAGTAGAACTCGCGCCCGTCGTAGAGGAACTCCACGGTGCCGGCGCTCACGTAGCCGATTTCGCGCGCCACGATGAGCGCGGCGGCCCGCAGCCGTTCGCGCACCTCGGCGGGCACCGCCGGCGCCGGGGCCTCCTCGATGAGCTTCTGATGGCGCCGCTGGATCGAGCAGTCGCGGTCGCCGAGGTGCAGGTAATTGCCGTGCGCGTCGGCGAACACCTGGACCTCGAGATGTCGGGGCGCCGGAAGATAGCGCTCGAGCAGCAGCGCGCCATCGCCGAAGGCGCTTTCGGCCAGCCGGCGCGCGGCGGCGAGCGCCGCGGGAAGCGCGGCGCCATCGCGCACGATCTGCATGCCCTTGCCGCCCCCGCCCGCCGCGGGCTTGATGATGAGCGGCATCCCGAGGCTGCGCGCCTCCCGCTCGAGCTGCGCGAGCTCCTGCTGTGCACCGGCATAGCCGGGGAGCACGGGCACGCCCGCCGCCTGCATGCGAGTCTTGGCGAGGATCTTCGAGCCCATGGCGCGGATCGCGGCCGCCGGCGGACCGACGAAGGTGAGCCCGGCGGCGACGCATGCCTCGGCGAACTGGGCGTTCTCGGCTAGGAACCCGTAGCCCGGATGGACCGCCTCGGCGCCGGTGGCGCGCGCGGCCTCGATGAGCGCGGCGATGTTGAGGTAGCTCTCGCGAGCCGCTGCCGGCCCGATGCGCACCGCCTCGTCGGCCTCGCGCACGTGGCGCGCGGCGGCATCCGCATCGGAGTAGACCGCCACGGTGCGGATGTTCATGCGCCGCGCGGTGCGGAAGATGCGGCAGGCGATCTCGCCGCGGTTGGCGACCAGGAGGCTCTTGATCACGCGCGTGCCTACATGCGGAAGACGCCGAAGGGCTGCGCTTCGTACGGGGCGTTACGCGTCACGGCGAGCGCGAGCGACAACACGCGGCGCGTGTCGCGCGGGTCGATGACCCCGTCGTCCCACAGACGCGCGGAGGAATAATAAGGATGCCCCTGGCGCTCGTACTGCTCGCGGATCGGTTGCTTGAAGCTTTCCTCCTCCGCAGCCGGCCAGTCGCTTCCCTTGGCCCTCAGCTGCTCGCGCTTGACGGTGGCGAGCACGCTCGCCGCCTGCTCCCCGCCCATCACCGAGATGCGCGCATTCGGCCACTGGAAGAGGAACCGTGGCGCGTAGGCCCGCCCGCACATCGCATAGTTTCCCGCGCCGTAGCTGCCGCCGATAATGACCGTGAGCTTCGGCACCGCGGCGCACGCCACCGCGGTGACGAGCTTCGCGCCGTCCTTGGCGATGCCGCCCGCCTCGGCGCGCCGTCCCACCATGAAACCGGTGATGTTCTGCAGGAAGAGCAGCGGAATCTGCTCGCGCACGCACAGCTCGATGAAGTGCGTGCCCTTGAGGGCGCTCTCGGAGAACAGCACGCCGTTGTTGGCGAGGATCCCCACCGGGTAGCCGCCGAGGTGCGCGAAGCCGCACACGAGCGTCGTGCCGTAGAGCTGCTTGAACTCATCGAGCTCGGAGGCATCGACGAGCCGCGCGATCACCTCGCGTACGTCGTAGGGCTTGCGCAGGTTCGCGGGCAGGACGCCGTAGAGCTCATCCGCCGCGTAGCGCGGCTCCTGCGGCGATTGCGGCGGCGCGCTCGGTCCCGCCGCCTTCAGCCGCGCGACGATCCGCCGCGCGATGCCGAGCGCGTGGGTGTCGTTCTCGGCGTAGTGATCGCAGACGCCCGATTCCCGGCAATGCACGTCCGCGCCGCCGAGTGACTCGGCGTCGATGTCCTCACCGGTTGCCGCCTTCACGAGCGGCGGACCGCCGAGAAATACCCGCCCCTGATTGCGGACGATGACATTCTCATCCGACATCGCCGGCACGTAGGCGCCGCCCGCGGTGCAGGAGCCGTGCACGACCGAGATCTGCGCGATGCCGCGCGCCGAGAGCGTCGCCTGGTTGTAGAAGATGCGGCCGAAATTATCGCGGTCGGG
>Ga0306922_10002478_pt1 | contig 17126 bp, 15 predicted proteins | sample sta12Cox44000082_FD_203758 | JGI IMG/M metagenome (GOLD analysis project Ga0306922, IMG submission 203758) | Lab enrichment of tropical soil microbial communities from Luquillo Experimental Forest, Puerto Rico - statoxic.12C.oxic.44.000.082 (v2)... | ecosystem: Environmental > Terrestrial >... | reverse complement strand
GCACCCTGATCGATCGAAGGGTAGAGTGTTCGTTGTCTCCGGGAAGGGCCTCGAGGCGTTGCCCTGACAGGAATCTGGCCCATGGCAACCCCAAAACCCTCGCGTCGGAAGGCAGTCCCAGAGCAACCAAACCAGGCGTTCCAACGGCTCGCCGAGCCGTTCCGCCGTGAAATCAAGTTGCATTGTTATCGCATGCTGGGTTCGTTGCACGAGGCCGAAGATCTGGTGCAGGAGACCTACCTCCGCGCGTGGCGCAACTTCGACAGCTTCGAGGGCGGTTCGTTTCGCGCTTGGCTCTATCGGATTGCGACCAATGCGTGTCTCAATGCGCTCGCGAGCCGCAAGAGCGCCCGACGTTGGCTTCCCGACCAACGGGCGCCCGCTGCTACGCAAATGCCGGATGGCAGCCCTGTGAGCGACGTGCCCTGGCTCGAGCCTTACCCGGACTCGGAGTTGGAAGGTATTGCTGACGAAGCGCCGAATCCGGAAGCACGCTATACGACGCATGAGGCCGTGCAGCTGGCGTTCGTCGCGACGATCCAACATCTGCCGCCGCGCCAGCGCGCGACGCTCCTGCTGTGCGATGTGCTCGGTTGGGAGGCCGCTGAAGCGGCCACGCTGCTCGGTGGCTCAACAGCCTCAGTCAACAGTGCCCTGCAGCGGGCACGCGCGACACTTGGCAAGCTCAACCCAGGGGGCCAGCCATTGACAGCATCTCCGATGGACTCGACGCAGCAGGAGCTGCTCGGACGCTATCTGCACGCCTGGGAAAGGCTCAATGTGGCTGACTTTGCCGCACTCCTCAAGGAGGAGGCGACGTACGTCATGCCCCCCACGCCGGAATGGTATGCGGGACGCGAGGCGATCCGCACATTCTTCGATTGGGCGTTTAAGCACTATGACGGCTTCCGACTCGTGCCCACGCGAGCAAACAGGCAGCCTGCGTTCGCTGCGTATTCCCGCGCCAGAATGGATGACCCCTGGACCGCGCACTCGATCCATGTGCTGACACTTGAACACGACAGGATTTCCAGGCTGACCTTGTTCGTGAAACCTGACGGACCGCGCCTGTTTCACGTCTTTGGACTGCCGCTCACTCTTCCCGACGGCCAGCTGCCGCCAACCAGCGACCCCTGAGCGGTTAATCTTGCGTTCGAGGGGTCGAATTTCTTGCGTCGACTGCGCGGGCGGCGCTCGGAGGTGCAGCGACGGTGAGATAGGTACCGTCACGGTTCCGTCTATTTCTGGAAATACGCAAAGGGTTTATCGCGCGCACCTTCTCCTCGTGACAGCTGGAATCGTGCGAGCGCAGATGATCAGCCACGCCCGTGAGGCCCGCTACTGTATCTGTGCAGTGAGAAGTGGAGGCGAGTTCTTACGGGTTTGTCGGGCGAGGAGTTACCTCGCATGTTGAAGTGTCCGCGATCGACCCTTAGCCGCCAGCCGAACTGCCCAAGAGCGGCCACTGCGGGGAGGAAGAGCGGACAGGTCGGCAGGTGAAATTGCCTGCTTAGGCTCTTCAAGGGACAGCTCAGGTGTCCAGCAGACAAGCGGCGAAGACGTCCTCGACCCGGAAGCGGCGGTCAGTAAGTCCCTGCTCATGGTGGTAGCGCAGGATGGCGTCGAGCGCGGGCCGGTTCGCCCTGATGCCGTAGGGCCACCAGTCATCGCCCAGAAGGTCACGATCCTCGCCGATCCGCTTCGTCAGCCAGGGAATCATCACGGCCATGTTGTTGAAGGCCATGCCCCTCAAGTACTGCTCGGCCATTTTATCCTTGGCCGCCCGGAACCCCTCGTAGACCGCGTGCACGACGTCGGGCCGCTCAAGGGCGAGTTCGTGCTTGACGACCACTGCGTGCATGATCGGGAAGATTCCGGTGCGACGGAAATAGTCACGCTCGACGGCCTCGTAGTCTTCGAACAGCCGGCCGACTTTCGGTGACTTCTCCAGCACGCACCGCGGAATATCGGCGGAGATAAGAGCATCTATCTCGCCCTTCTCCAGCATCTCGCCGAGGTCGACGCCCTTGTCCGCCCACTCCACCTGGACGCCGGGCGGCACGGGCTGCTCCACGAAGTCAACGGGATTCATCGGGAAATCGATCGAGCCGACAATCCAGCGACATTGCTCGGCCCTTACGCCGTATTCGTCCGAGAGAATGCCCTTGGGCATCACCCCGGCGTCGTGGCCGTATACGCCGAGCTCGCCGATCCGCTTGCCAGCGAGGTCCTGTGGACGCGTGATGCCGCTCGCCTTGTTGATGTAGATCGCATTGTGGCGGAACGACCGCACCAGGAAGACGGGAATGGCGAGGAACGGCGAATCCCCGCCGCGAAACGTGCGCAGGAAGTAGGTCATGCCGAGTTCCGACACGTCGTAAGCTCGACGGCGGATCATTGCCTCGAAGATGTCGAGGACAATACGGCCGCTGTGGAAAGTTGCATCGACGCCGCCGATCTTGACGGTCCCGTCACGCAGTAGCGCACCGCGATCGTAGTTCCAGAAAGCGATATCCAGCTTGGAGTTGCTCATGGTCTTTCCTCCGATCTCTCTCGCTTACAGGAATATAAACGCCTTTACATTGATAATATAAACGCGTTTATATCGCGCAGCAACCGAAGCGGCGGTAAGCCACGTTCCGCGCGACAGAGCGTGAGGTAAACGCGTTTACATCCCGCCAAGTTTCAGGCTATGGTAGCGGGCGGCAACAGACACCCAGGTCGGCATCGCAGGCATGCAGCCATCCCCTGAAGAGATCGCCGAGATGTTCAAGACAGTCTCACTCGGCGCACCTGAGCATGCCGTCGGCTTCGTCATGTGGCGGATGACCCACCGCTTCCAGCGTGAGATGGATCAGGCAATGCGCGAGCTGGATCTGACGCATTTGCAATTTACCGTGCTGGCGATGGCGGCCTGGACAAATCGTGGCGGAAATCCCGTGGTACAGGCCGAAATCGCGCGTTTCGGCGACATCCACCCCATGCAGGTGTCCCTAGTGCTGAAAGCGCTCGAGCGCAAGGGCATGATCCGGCGCGCGACGAGGCGCGGTGTGGCGAAGGTCGTGTCTGTCACGCTCCGCGGGCTGGAAGTGCTGCGCGCCGCGATGCCACTCGCCATCGCAGTCCAGCGGCGGCTATTTGGCAAGGAGGGGCGTCCAGGCGGTATCTTGCTCGAGACCCTTCTGAAGGTCGACAGACGTCAGAAATAGCGTTCCTTTCATTCCTGCGGGGGCTCCCTGCTAACACAAGGAGGGCACCTGAAACTGGCAACCGTGCGTCTGATCGCGGCTGACATCAAGGTGATGGTTTCCTGCTACGAAATGGTGACGGGGTTACCCGCCGAGTGGTTGGCACCGGTGTTCGCCGAGATTGTCACCCCCGCTGCCACGCTTGCTATAGGCAGCGCTGAAACTGTTGCTCTGTGGAAGGAGCGCAGTGGCGAGCCCGCCGCCAATCGCACCGCCTACATCGAGTTCCAGGTTGAGGATATCGATGCCGAATACGAGCGTCTGAAGGACAAGGTACAGCTCGTGCACGAACTTAAAACGATGCCGTGGGGAAATAAGACGTTCCAGTTCCGCGACCCCGAAGGCACGGCTGTGTCGCTGTATACGCCGGCCACGGATGAGGCGAAGAGGCGCTTCGCGTCGCGATAAGACGCACGGACTCACAATCGCGACTGATCAAACCTTCTTGGGGGAGCCGTGCGTGCAGGTTCAGCCAGGACTGTGCATCTCCGCCGAAGTAACGCGCTAGCCGCATGGCGGTGTCTGCTGTGATGCCACGCCGCTTGCGAACAATGTCGTATTGGTGCGCTCGTTTCGCGCCAGCTCCACTGCGTCCCAGCACACGCACTTCTTCCGATCCGAAGCTCGCTACAGTGCAGCTGCTTTGCTTGTCGCGAATCGTTTGCGATATTCACGGGGTGGAATCCTTAGCACCCGTACGAATGCCGACCGCATCTGCTCTTCACCGCTGTAGCCGCACTCGTCGGCGATCGTCTCGATGCGCGCATCGGTCTCTTCGAGACGTCGCCGCGCCGCGTCAATTCGAATCGCTTCCACGGCCTTTGCGGGCGTCCGACCTCGTTTTTTCGCGTACATGCGAGCGAAATTGCGAGGGCTCATATGCGCGCGGTCCGCAAGTGACTCGATGCTTAAGTCGGCTCTCAAGTTTTCAGCAATCCAGCGCTCAAGCTCCGCAAAATTGTTGGACTCCGATTCAGCTTGAGCAGCGAGGAGCGCGCTGTATTGAGACTGCCCACCGGCGCGCTTCAGGTAGACTACAAGCACACGTGCAACGGCGATGGCAGTTTCGCGGCCAGAGTCTTCTTCTATAAGGGCCAGGGCGAGATCGATCCCGGTCGTGACACCCGCTGATGACCAAACGCGTCCGTCGCGGACGAAAATTGCGTCTGGCTCCACTTTTACATCAGGGTATTGGCGCGCCAGTAATTGCGTGTGCATCCAATGAGTCGCCGCACGGCGACCGTTGAGTAGTCCCGCGGCCGCCAACATGAAGCTACCCACACACACTGAGCAGACACGGCGGCACTTTGGCGCCCGCTTCGCCACCCACTTGATGAGCTCGACATCGCGTGTCACGTCTTCGACAAGGAATGCCCCAGGAACAATAAGCGTATCGATCTCAATACGATCCAGGGATCGGATGGATTCGGTAATGAGCGGCACACCATCTGCCGTGGGCACCTGGCCTCCACGAGACGAGACGACGCTGCACTTGTAATTCAGCCGTCTGCTGCGAGTACCCGCGAACTCGGAAGCCACACGAAACGCCTCGAGCGGCCCACCGAGGTCCAGTAAGGAAACGCCGGGGTAGACAGCGACAGCAATGCGCCGCTCTGGCTTCAATCGACTGGCCATGCGTGTTCTCTCTGCGCAGATGCTAGCCAAGCAAGGTCGTAACGTCCATTGCGCATAGGCAGTTTTCCAGGGATATATGTCATTGCTGCCAGAGGCTAGCTCACTGACACTGTCCCGGTGCGCTTGAGAGCAAGGCCATGATTGCAGCGCGGGAACTCCTGGAGACATCCATCGGACAAATTCGAACGCTCACGGCTTTTCTGCGCGAGCAAGTCGGCGAGGGCAGCGACGGGTCGGAGTCCGAGCCAGCGGCGAGTCGCGCGTGCGACGAAATCCTTGCTTGCCTCACGGCACTGATCGTGAGGGTTGAAGGTGCAGGTTCCAATTTCTCTAGTGGCTTGGGCTTAGCTGGTCATGGGGCGGCGAGGGTGCGGCAAGCCGAAGCGAACGGACCATTCTCGAATATTCACAATGGCTCAGTGGCGGCGTTGCGCTCGCCGGTCGCCTACACTCACCACGTCGATAACGTCGTCGACGTGCAGCCCAGGCTCCAGTCACCGGCTCGCGGGTCACCGTGAAGCCTGCGGATTGATATGCGATGAGCGCCAAAGGCTTGGCGATTGTCACCGGTAGCATTCGGTGGATTGGGAGCGGCGTTCTGCGGAGCGCTGTCGGTACGCGGATACGCCGTGCTCGCGGTGCGGCGCGCAGCTGCGCCGCTGGCGATAGTGGCAGAAGAGGGTCGCTTATGGCATTTTTTTCCTGGCAATCATTGAAAGCCCGCGCTCGCTTGCGGACCGGCGCACTGTTGTGCGTTCTGCCGCTTATAGCTGTGGCTTGTGGCAACGGGGATGGGCACTTCGCCACGGCGCGTGATCCGGATCTCGCGTACCTGAAGGCGGTAAACAGCGTCGCCCCGCCAAGGGACCCCGAATTGCTGTTCATACTGATGACCGAGTTCGCGAATTCGAACTTGCCGGGGGAGGGAGCGGAATTTTTCAGCGCGCGTCTGAGGGAATTCGGGCCCCAATTGACGCCGATCCAGAGGTCTTTATATCTGGGGATCATTGGCTTGCTGCGCGCTCAGCATGCCGCATCGGTCCCGCTTCTAAACCGCTACCGGTATGTCAAAGACACGATTGCCACCTTCGATCAGGCGAAGGAGCTTTCAGGCGGCGAGGTTTTTGTCGTGAACTGGATGGCTGGCATTGTTGATACCCAGCTTCCAGGTTACTTTCACCAGCGGACCGCGGCACTCGAGGAGCTTACTTGGTGCCTTGAGCATGCGGACAAAGCGCCTCATCCAGCTTGGCTGCGCGAGGTTTACTATCATCTCGGCAAGCTTGCGCTGAACGATGGCGGTAGGGCGAAGGCCCAGGAGTATTTGCGCCACAGCGGCTGCTCCGACTTTAGCCATGCAATCACACTGGCGACGCCGTTTTCAGAGGACAGGGCGTCCGGTCATACGTTTGTGCCGAGACGTGTCACCGAAGTTGTCCCCGGGCGCATCTACGCTCTTTCGGGCTTTGAATTCACCGAATATTACTTCGTTGTTTCCAAGGACCGGCAGCAGCTCATCAGCATTGACGCAGGGACACGACCGGACTTTGCAAAGAGTGCTTACGACGCGTTGCAAGCCCTGGCCCCCGGACTGCCACCACTGACCAATGTGCTCATTACGCACGCCCACTGGGACCATGTCGGCGGTCACGCGTTTTTTCGCGGCCTGAGCTCTCACCCCAAGTTCTACGGGCGAGGCAACTATCAGGAGGAGTTCGCGAAGGAATTCAGCGGCCCCGAGGTTTTCGGGAAGCAATTTTTCGGAGAGCGCTTCAGCTCGAAAGATGTTCTGAGTTACAAGCCTGACGTTGCGATCGACAGTCGAACGGAGTTAACCATCGGCGGATCAAAGTTTGAACTGATTCCGGTTCGAGGTGGTGAGACGCATGACGCCATGTTGATTTATCTTCCAGAGGAAAAAGTGATGTTCATGGGAGATGTCATCATGCCGTATCTCGGGGCGCCCTTCGTCGCGGAAGGTGATTTGCCGGGACTGTTCGACGCGATTGACGAGATAGTGACCCGGAACCCTCAGCACCTCCTGCATGGGCACGAAGCGCTCACGCGGGTCTTTAGCTCCCCGTTGATTCTTGGCCACCTGAAAACGGATTTGACCTGGCTGCAAGACCAAGTGCTCACGGCGATTCGTCGTGGTGACGAGCGGGCGGCTATTCACGAGGCAAACCTGATTCCACCGGATCTTCTGGCGCATCAGCCCGACGCGCATCAGCCTTACTACATCCTGCGCGAACATGTGATCGACAGAATCTATGATCAAAATGTTGGCTATTGGGAGGCGAACCTCCAGGGCCTGGCCCATCTTGGCCGCCAGGATCGCGCAGAGCTTCTAGTTGACTATCTGGGCCTCTCCGAAGCACAAATTGTCGCAGCCGCTGACCATCTTGCCGCAGACGGCAGGTATGCAGTGGCAGCGGAGCTGATCGAGTCCGCAGAGGCGAAGCTTCCCGACAGCGAGTCTCTCAAGCGCGCCAAGCGGCTCGTGTACCTGAAACTGATGGAAAAGAATCAGAACACCGATCCCTTCAAATTCATCATTTATTCGGCAAAGATTGGCGAACAGACGCCACAGATTAATGCTGAGCAAGCCGTCAAATCGGCGCAGCTGGCGGAGGGTTCTGGTGGAGAGCGTAGCGCGTCCGCCTGCACGTCAAGCCTCGATCACCAGACAGGGGGATCAGTGTGCGCAAGATAATAGAGTCCACCCTCGTATCGCTTGATGGAGTTGTCGGAGATCCGCATCGCTGGGCGACGGAATACTTCGATCAGGATGCTGAAAAGTATGCACTGGAGCTCTTGTTAGAAGCCGACGCAATGCTCATGGGGAGGCAAAGCTACGAGTTTTTCGCGGCGGCATTTCCGCACCAGTCCGGCGACTATGGTGCACGGATCAACGCTATCCACAAATACGTATTGTCAAACAGTTTGCCGGAAGCAGCGTGGAGCAACTCGTCCATCGTCAGGGGCGATCCTGTGACCGCCGTGCGGTCGCTCCAGCAGCAAGACGGCAAGAGCCTCGTTATTTACGGGCACGGACTGCTGTCGCAAGCTTTGCTGCAACACGGGCTGGTGAGTGAGCTGAAGCTCTGGATTCATCCGTTGTTCGTGGGAGGTGGTTCGCGCCTGTTCCGTGAAGGAACCAGGAACAAGCTCAAGCTCGTGACGACCAGAACTCTTACGACCGGTGTCATTATCGCCAGCTACCAACCGGTGCCCGGTTAACGCTGTTCACACGGCGAAACCGCGACCCGTCGCAACCGGCGGCATAGACCGCGCCGCCAACCGCCCAGTCCGTGCAGGCCTCTCTGCAGTTGACCGCGAGGGGGGAACTTTGTCGTCTTAGTCGTTGGTCTTGTAACGCAAACGCTGCTCCATCTCAGGGTCGACTGGTCGCTAGGCGAAAGATCCGCTGCAGTCGATAGTCACGCGCCGCTCAAGAAGCGTGCGTAGAATTGCGCTCGCTGATCCCCCTGCCTTCGATCGAGTCAGTGTCGGTAAATCACCTAAAAAATGTTCTATAAGTTATTGAAATTGGTGCCCGGGAGAGGACTCGCACTCGATCGTTTTCTCCAAGAGATTCAGCGTGTTAGGAAATCACGCGTGAAAATTACCCGCTAAATTGCCGCCGCCGAAAACCTGCTTAAACACACGTTTTTGCTAAGAGCCTCGCGGGTAACAAATTGCTCCTCCGGCGCAGTTCGCTGTCGTTCACCCCAGTCCGTTTTCTTGCTCGTAGCATTCCGCTCGGCTCATGCGTAACGCCGGAACGGTCAAGCGACGGCCAGTTAGCTGTTTGAAGTGTCCACTATCGACACCCACGTGAGAGCAGCGATTTAGGCGGATGACGCGCTTCGGAAGTTTACGCTCTGATAGTGCGCGACTGGATTTGGCCGAACTCGCCCTTGGGGTCGTGCCACCGTCAGCACGGTAACCGGTGAGTACGGAGGGCCCATGGCGACTTACTCAATGCATCTTTCGGCGCTGAAGTACTTTTTGACCGTGGTGGACAAGGGTTCGCTGCGGCGCGCCTCCGAGGCTCTATATGTCGCTCCTTCGGCGATCAGTCGCCAGATCATGCTGTTGGAACAGCGGTTTGGCGCACCGTTACTCGAGCGAAATCAGAAGGGATTTCGACTGACCCCGGCGGGAGAGTTGCTCGCACAGCAGGCCAGGAACACGCTGCATGACATCGAGCGCTTGAAGGTCGACATTGACGACCTACAGGCCATGCGGCGCGGCCTGATTCGCATTGCCAGCGTCGAAGGCGTGGTCTCGGGGCTGCTGTACGATTGTGTCGGCGAATTCGTTGCCAGATATCCCAGCATTCGTTTCGATATCCGGGTGATGGGAGGTGATACCGCGCTGGAGTCGGTTGCCCGCGAGGACTGCGACATTGCCCTCGGTTTCGAACCAAAGCCGCATCCTGCTGTGCTCGAACATTGCCACTTTCAGGATCCCATCGTCGCCGTCATGGCAACCGATCACCCGCTCGCGCGCGGTAAGATTGTAGAGCCGAAGCAGTTGCTGGATTTTCCACTGACACTGCTCGACAGCTCGCATGCAACGCGCCGCCTAGTAGATCGCCTGCTGGCGGAGTCCGGTTTGGTAGCGGAACCCCGCATGAATGTCTCTTTGGTTAGTCTGGCAGCAGCCGCGGCGCGTAGCGGCTTGTCGGTGACTGTGCTGCCGAGACATGCAGTGAAGGACGATGTGGCTGCCGGGCGGCTATGCGTGGTGCCGATTCCCGACACGCGACTGCAGGCCAGCCGCTTCGTCATCTGTCGCCACCGACAGCGCCCCCTGTCGCGCCCTGCCGCAGCCTTCCTGCAGGTACTGGAGAATCGCTTCCGCGCCCTCGCGGCCGCCGGCGCGACACGCCGACGCTCTCGTCCGGCTGTTCTAAAAGTGAGAACACGCCGACCAAAATAAAGTCCTTTTGTGTACAGCTTAACGGGCTTAGTGTTGCGGGCAGCCGGACGGGGGTGAGCACGATGGCAGTCGCGCGATTGGACGACTATGTGCTCGGGTCGAGTGACGCCGAGTACCAGCGCTTGGCGCGGCAGGCAGAGACGCTGGCACCGCTGACGGATCGACTGTTGGCGTTCGCACGGGTCGGCGCCGGGCAGCGAGTGCTTGATGTCGGCTCTGGCGTGGGGCATGTCAGTGAGCTGATAGCCAGAAGAGTGGGCACCGGCGGCACGGTGACGGCCATCGATCGCGATGCGCAGGCGCTTGAGCGCGCCCGCGAGCGCTTTGCGGCTGACGACCTGCGTCAAATCCAGTGCATTGCCACGGAATTGGCGGATTTCGTGCCGACGTTCCGGTTCGACGCGATCGTGGGGCGCTTTGTTTGGCTGTTCCTGCCAGACCCCGTGGCGGCTCTTGCGCATGTGGCGCGCTGGGTGCGCCCCGGCGGGATGCTCGCTTTTCAGGAACCCCAGTGGGATGCCTTCATGGCGTGCGTGGCTCATCTGCCGCTGCACAGCGCCTGCGGTCGTGTCGCGGTAGACACACTGAGCGGTGCAGGCGCCCATCCCAACATGGCCGCCTCATTGTTTCAGGGCATGAAGCGAGCGGGAGTGACGGAGCCGTCGGTGCAAGTTGAGGTGTGCGGTGCGCGGATGGCCGGTGATAGGCGCTGGTTGCCGGAACTGCTGATGACACTCAGCCAGCGTTGGGCGGCCTTGCGCATCGATGCGAGTCCTCTAGGCGATCTCGCCACGCTCGCGCAACGGCTCGATGCCGAGGCATGCGACGCGGGCTCTTATAGTCCACTGGTCGGCATCGTTTCCTGTTGGGGGATCCTAGGAACGCAGCAATGAAAGCGCAATGCAGAGACGGCCGCCCCGAGAAACGATGCCAACCGTGTCTGCGAGTTCAGACTAACGAAGAGAGCTTTAGAACCAACTAGACATCGCCACTCTGTCGCTAGATCCGGGCGATGCAACAAACTGGAAACGGGGGTCTATATGGTAACCATCGCCGCTCCGATTGGCTCATCGGGGATCACGCTGTCCCCGCGGCGAGTGATCATTGCCTCGAGCCTTGGCACCGTATTCGAATGGTACGACTTCTTTCTGTACGGCTCTTTGGCCGCAGTTATCTCAAAGCAATTCTTCGCCGGAGTCAGCGAGACGACGGGGTTCATGTTCGCGCTCCTGACTTGGGCGGCCGGGTTTGCCGTGAGGCCGCTTGGCGCTCTCGTCTTCGGCCGCCTTGGCGATTTGGTCGGCCGCAAACGAACGTTTCTCATAACCATCGTCATCATGGGTACTGCGACGGCGCTGGTTGGAATCCTGCCCACATACGCATCCGTCGGCTTGGTCGCCCCGGTCGCACTCGTGGCGCTGCGAATGCTCCAGGGCCTAGCGGTCGGTGGCGAATATGGTGGCGCTGCCATTTATGTCGCCGAGCACGCACCGCCGGGTAAACGCGGCTTGTACACGAGTTGGATTCAGACCACCTCCACGCTGGGACTGATCCTGAGCCTGCTCGTCATCATGTCCTGCCGCGCCAACCTGGGGGTCGAGTTCGACACTTGGGGTTGGCGTATACCCTTTCTGCTCTCGGTCGTGTTGCTGGTTATTTCGGTTTACGTACGAATGCAGCTTGCGGAGTCTCCAGTCTTTCAGAGCATGGTGGCTTCCGGTTCACGCTCGCGGGCGCCGATACGGGAGTCGTTCGGCAATTGGAAGAACCTAAAGACTGTACTTCTGTCACTGTTCGGCGCGACTGCGGGTATGACAGTAACTTGGTACACCGGTCACTTCTATACCCTGTTCTTCTTGACGCAAACCCTCAAGATTGACGCTCAGTCCGCTAACATCCTCATGTGCACTGCACTTGTTATGGCGATGCCGCTGTTGGTTACGATGGGATGGTTGTCCGATCGCATCGGCCGCAAGAGACTGCTCCTCTTGGGGTGTGTATTGGCGGCGATCACGTATTTCCCGATATTTCGCGGCCTCACGCACTACGGGAATCCGGCCATAGAAGAGGCCGCGCAGCGCGCCCCCGTGGCCGTGATCACCGATGCCGATGGCTGCAGCTTCCAGTTCGATCCGCTGGGCAAGGCGCGGTTCGTGCGATCTTGCGACATTGCGAAGGCGGCACTCGCGAAAGCCGGCGTCCCATACACGAGCGAAGCGGCAGGACCAGGAACGGTTGCTGTGGTGCGCATCGGCAATGGCACGGGAGCGCCGCCAGTGGTTGTCTCGTCTTTTGAGGGCGGACAACTGTCCGCGGAGCAGTTCAAAGAGGCCAGAGCGCGCTTTGGCGCAGCGCTGACCGAATCACTGAAACAGGCTGGCTATCCTACGAAGGCGGATCCCGCACGAATCAATCGCCCGATGGTGGTCATCCTGCTTCTGACTCTGCTGTTCTATGTGGCGCTCACGTACGGTCCGCTCGCCGCATGGTTGGTCGAGCTTTTTCCGCCGCAGATCCGATACACGTCCTTGTCGGTTCCGTACCATATTGCTGTCGGCTGGCTTGGCGGGTTCCTGCCCACCGTGGCATTCGCGATAGTCGCCATCACCGGCAATCTCTACTCCGGACTCTGGTATCCCGTGCTTATCGCTGCGGCGTCTGCCTGTGTCGGAGCGTTCTTTCTGCCCGATACCCACGGAGATCCCAGCGAAACCAGCGCGCGTCCGATTGGGAGCAGGGGCACCGCACCTATTTAGGACCTGCTGCCACTGATTTCCGCAGAGACAGAAAATCTAAGACCGAGTGCCCGAGCCGGGGAGGGCGCGGACTTTACGGTCACGAACGGCCGCGTACGCGGGCTGCGCTTTGACCGAGTCGATCTCATACCCGCGGGCTCAGAGCACTCGGCGAAGTAGTCCTCAGCCTCCGCGTACGGCTGAACGCGATTCACGTCTCTGTTGCACCGGCGTGTCTGTATGGCCGTTGAGGTCGTGGCCACATCCGCAATGACGCGCGAGAGTTACCCGCTGGTTTACGCGCTACCAATTACCCGCTTGAACGCACCTTCTTGCTGGAAGCGTAGCGGGTGAGAATGACTCGTTCGGCGCAGTTCGCGGTATTTCGTCCGAGTGCGTTTTTTGGTTCCTAGCAACCGCTCTGTCGCCCCCAGATGTTGGCTTACCTCACCGCGTAGCCAGCGGCTTCGAAGCATTCGGCCTCCGCGCGGAGCACCGGCGTCTCATTCGCAGGCAATGTCGAGTGCTTGCACCGTGCGACAGTAGAGTAGCTCCGCTTCAGTCGGGGAATGAGCGATGCTGACGATCCCTAGCTTGCCGAACTCGGCAACAGCACCGATGAGATTGAAGGTCACGCCTTGCTGCGTGGTCCGATCGAAGTGCAGGTTGTGCTCGATAGCGACATCGATCAGATCGGGCGGGGTAAGACGCCGGTAGCGCGCCTTCAGCAGGTTGTCGGTCGCATAGTAATAACGGGTGTCTCCCTGTGCGGTGAAGAAGAGGCCGCTGTCGGCGTCGTAACGTCCATCGGTCAGGTACTGTAGCGTTTGAAACGTATGCGTCGTTCCGCCCTTGCGCAGGTTGATCTCGATCGCATAGTGGCGCCATGCGCCGCCTTCGCGCACACAGACGAAGTCGACGCCAAAGCGTCCGAGGACGCCTTTCGCCCGTAACACGGTCGCGACACGCAGAGCCGACTCGCACACGGCGCCGCGGTAATCCTCGAGCGCCGGAAAGCGTGCACCCAGATATCGCTGACCTGTCGCACCGCCAAGCACCTGGTTGTGACTCGATATCGGCTCGATGATCCCTCGCGGAGTGATTCGCACCTGTACCGAGGGCGAGTGCTTCTCTGCAGCATCGATCCAGGCCTCGATCACTCCACCCGACTCGGCGAACTTGGCGGCGTAACGCTCGTAACTCATCCCCGCCGCTTCCGGCTGCAGTCGCTCCGGCAGCTGCGCCGCGAGCCAGGATTCGAGTCCCGAACCCGCAGGTGCACCCGAATAATCGAAGATGCAGTTGCCTTCGCCGGATGCTCCCTCCTCGAGCTTTATGACGGCCCGCCTCAGGGCGGGCTGACGGCGCTTCAGGGAGGCAAGGGCAGTGACAGCGTCGCGCATGTCGCGCAGATTCCCGGCACCATCGGCCGTTGCGACCCCTGCCTCGCGGAACACCGAGCGACTGCCACTCTTGGTTCCCAGGTGCAGCAGCGCGGGATCGCAGGCATAGAGCGGAATACCGAGCCGCAGCGCGAGCGTTCGCTCATCCGCCGTCGCATTGAAGCACGATATGTGCGCCAGCCGTGCATCCGCGAGTGCACTCCTCACACGGCTGAGTAGCCGCGGTCGCTCGAGAATCTTGCGCGTAAGGCTCACTGTCGAGGTATCGTGCGCTGCGAGCAGGGTGAGCCGGCTGCGAGCATGCTCGTGAGGAATCCCTGGGAGCAGGTGTAAGTAGTAATCAACGATCGATGCATCGAGTGGCGCACTCGTAAGAAACACCATGCGCGTGTTCGGCATCTTGAGCAGCATGAGCATCGTGAGCTGCCGCTCCTCGTAATGCGTGAAGCCCTCGACCCGAGCCAACAGCTCTGCATCGAGGCTGAGCCCCGGCACCACCACGATCGTGCGCGGGGCGAGGCGGTCGGCGAACACCCGATCGAAGAGCGGCGGCAGACGCCGCTGCAGGTCTGCAAATGCCGCAAGCTCAGCGGCGGAGCCGGGTTCGGGGCACGTGTCAGTCTGCTCTGGTGCGGACATACACGATCCAAGTTAGCATGCGGGTCAACGAACCTCGCCAAGCCGACAGACGGCGGACGGCATGAGCTTGCGCCTACTCGAGGCGGACGAACCACCACCGGTCATCGAATATAGACCGAATGGAGGTTCTGCGTTCGTAATCGCCGTCGACCATGCCGGCCGGCGCATGCCGCGGCGCCTCGGCAGCCTCGGATTGCCGCGAGCGGAGCTCGAGCGGCACACGGCATGGGACCTCGGAGCTCTGGCGGTCGCAATGAGGGTGTCCGCCGCCCTCGATGCTCCCCTCGTCGCCCAGGAATACTCGCGCCTCGTCATCGATTGCAATCGGACTCCGGGCTCCGAGACCTCGATCCCGACGATGGCCGAGTCGCTCGCGGTTCCCGGTAACATCGGCTTGAGCGATGATGAGATCGCCGCTCGTCGTTTGGAAATTTTCGAGCCCTACCACGCCCGATTGCGCGCACTGCTGCGCGCACGGCAAGCAGCACAGCGTCCAACGTTCCTCGTCACTCAGCATACAATGACCGATGTCCTCAAAGGCGCGCGCAGGCAAATGCATGCTGCGGTGCTTTACGAGCATGACCGCCGGCTCGCAGGCGTGGTACTGGAAATGCTGCGCCGGGATGAGAAGTTGCTGATTGCGGAGAACGAACCTTATCTCGTGCAGCTGACTCACTACACCGTCCCCCACCACGCCGAATCGCACGGGCTGCCCTACGTCGAGCTCGAGATCCGCCAGGATCTCGTCGCCGAGGAAGCCGGGCGGGCGGCGTGGGCACAACGCATCGCGCAGGCGCTGCAGGATGCGGAGCCGGTTTATAACGAACGGTACCCGCCGCCTTAGGCGGATAACCGCGACCCATCGGGGTTCCAACGCAGAGGCCGCAAGCACACCGCCCAAAATCGCGCCGGTGACGCCGGGACTTGTGACATCCTGGCCGGTCAAAACCAGTCCGGCCAGACGTCGTTAACCGGGCGATCGCGTCGTTCCTCGACGCCACCCGGTGGTGAGTCCGCCGACCTCTGACGGGACTCAGCACAGTCAAGCGCGCGCGCGGAGTTTGTAGCGCACCATGTCGTAGAGGAATCGGGGCTGGTACCAGAAGAAACGAGCCAACATCCGACGGTGTCGCCCCTGCTCGAGCGCCGCCGTCCAGTCCAGAACCCCGCGTAAGCGGTCCTTCACCTCGTGTTCGAAGACCCGGTCGTTGTGATCAGAGGCGACGCGCTCGAAGTCCCAGGCTAGCACGCGTCGCAGCGAGCGCTGAAGAGCGGGAAGATCGGTCCAAAGAATCGTCTGGTATGCCAACCAGCCCACGTCGTCGATCAGGCCAAACGCCAAGCCGTATAGACGGCCGAAGAAGTCACTCTCGTGCTGCGACTCGCTCTTCAGGTTGGTTCCCCCGAGGTGCGTCGAGATCAGCGTGCGCGTGGGTTTGTGAAAGATCTGTGCGTCCGGCATCTCTGTTCCCTGGAGTATCAACACCTCGAATTCATCCGGCAGCCCATCGTCCACGCCTAGAACCCCGTGAAATTTCAGGTGCCGCGAGGCAGGATGCGTGGCGTGTCCCGCGACACCCAGGTTTCTGGCATGGGGGTAGCGAGCGACCAACCCGGTAACATAGGTGCTGTGAGCCTTCGATCCGGTCGTTAGCCATCGCACCTCGCCAAGTTGGTCGATGCGCGCAGCGACAGCGTCGGAGAGGGCTACAGCGTTGAGGTACGCCAGGTCTCCCGAATCGGTGCGCACCAGTGTTCCATTGCCGCTGCTTCGGAGCCGTGTGCCCTGTGTCTGGAACCAGGCTCGCGTTCGCCACAGGCGGCCGGGTATTACTTCCTCCAACGTCTGATCGGGAATCTCCCCCGCCCACTCAGGATCGGTCGGGCAGAGCCAGGCGAGCGGGTGCCCCTCGGCGAGAGTGGTCGCGCGCTCACGAGCGGCATTTGCTAGGTCGTACCGCTGGCTGGCCAGACACGCGAAGGCATCGAGGAGGTGCGCCATCGGGCTCCGCCGGAACTCCTTTACCGCGGCTGCTCGCGCGGCCTCGACGTCGACCCGAACGAGGTCAGATTGCGACACACCCCACACTATGCGTTGGGCGAGCGTGAAAAAGCGGGCGGCTGATCCGCCCACGAGCTCGCTCACCATCGATTCGTCGTAAACGTAATGGCCGAGCATGAAGATTGATTCGGTTGAGTTCACGGCACGGGATCCATCACTTTCGACAGCGCCACGGATCGACCTTCGAGATCGCAACCGGTCCGCCCGGTTGCGCACAGGAGCATAGACTCGTCCTTACGCTTTGTATCCTCTCGAGGATGAAAACGAGCGCCTTACCTTGCTCATTTTTCGGTGGGATATATCTATTCCGACGACTCGAACCGTGAGTCCACGGGGATCATTCTGGCAAAGACGAACCGGCCAGACTTGCCTGCGCACGTCCAACCCGGAGAATGTGCCTATGTCCCTGGTCTCACTTCGCGATGCGCACGTCGCCTTCGGCGAACGGCCGCTCCTC
>Ga0306922_10002472_pt1 | contig 17150 bp, 14 predicted proteins | sample sta12Cox44000082_FD_203758 | JGI IMG/M metagenome (GOLD analysis project Ga0306922, IMG submission 203758) | Lab enrichment of tropical soil microbial communities from Luquillo Experimental Forest, Puerto Rico - statoxic.12C.oxic.44.000.082 (v2)... | ecosystem: Environmental > Terrestrial >... | reverse complement strand
ACGATTCTGAATTTTCAGTGTGAGGGGCAATTTTCCAAACGCCGTGAAGTCCGTAGAATAGGCCGGGCCTTCGACCATCACCAGCAAGTTCGGATTTACGGAAAGCACTGCATCTCCGCCTCGTTCCGCCGCCGAGTGCCAGTCCAGCCTTGGATCCTCTCCTCCCCACTGTGCTCCGTTGCGCAGTTCGTTGCGCAGATCGGCACCCACGACCCAGGGCTGATTCTTGTAACGCCGAACGATGGTCTCCCAATCCACCAGCCACTTCTCCTCGGGATACTCCTCGTTGTACCAGAGTCCGTTTCCGTCCTCATCTTTGCAGCACCAGTCTGCGCGGCTCACGTGATTATCAAGGATGACCATAATTTGGGCACGCGCCAGTGCCGCAATTACGGCGTCCATGACGTCTAGTGCGTGCTTGCCGCGAAACTGCGGATTTGCTTTTACGGCGTAATCTGCGACAAGCGGATTGTGCTCGAGTGTCTCATTCGCCCACGGGAGCCTCACCGAATTAACCCCAATTGCGTGGATCTCCCTAATGATCGTGGCAAGTGGGGCGTGGTCCAGCCCGCCAGCTACATATTCTTTTTGGTCGAATCCGTACCAGTTGACGGAAGTGAGGCGTACCACATGCGCTGCTGAATCCAGTATCTCGTGGCCGCTTGTATGAAGCGGCGGGCGAATCTGTTGCTGTGCCAACACGGTCAGCGGCACTAGCAGCAGCAACGCCATGACGAGCAAGCGCGCAACTCGAATAGGGCTGGGTAACATTCTCTCAGCGCCGTCGTCTTGAGTAGCCATTCCCATTGAGGCGGTCATCTATGATCCCCAAATGAAGGAAAAAGATGAGGACATCGCGCATCCAGGATGGTATCAAAACTCCAAAAAACACCTAATTTTGGCCCAATTCAGTATTTCGCCATGGACACCCTTGAGGGTTGTATAAACGGCCTCTTGCGCAGTGGTCAATCGCAGGGGGGGTATGCGTCTACGACGGCAAAAAGGGACCACCCCCCTGCATTTGCCGCTTTTCCTTCGCCCATTACGTTTTGCAACGTGGCGTTGTGTCGTGTCGTTGACTTGCCCCAGCTCGCAACCTAATATTCTCGCCAAATGCCAGAGTCCCAGTCGCTCATCGGGCAGACCATTTCGCACTATCGCATCCTGGAAAAGCTGGGCGGTGGCGGCATGGGTGTTGTGTACAAGGCCGAAGACACACGCCTGCGCCGCAACGTGGCGCTGAAATTCCTGCCGGACAAAGTGGCGAGCGACCCGCAGGCACTGGCGCGGTTTCAGAGAGAAGCGCAGGCCGCCTCAGCGCTGAACCATCCGAACATCTGCACGATCCACGATATTGGTGAGGAAAGTGGCAAAGCCTTCATCGCTATGGAATTTCTGGAGGGCAAAACCCTAAAGCACATGGTCGCTGTTCGGCCCTTGGAGTTGGAGGTGCTCCTTGATATAGCGATTGGCGTGGCCGACGGGCTGCATGCTGCTCACTCGAAGGGTATAGTTCATAGAGACATCAAACCAGCAAACATTTTCATCACCGAACGGGGCCACTCCAAGATTCTCGACTTTGGATTGGCCAAACTCGTCTCTCGCGGACGCGACGCTAGCGAAGTCTCCCAGGCGCCTGTGGAGGAGGCTGTGTCTATCATCGGCGTGATAAGCGGTACTCCGTCGTATATGTCGCCCGAACAGATTCGCGGCGATGATCTCGACGGCCGAAGCGATGTTTTCTCCCTCGGTCTGCTCCTCTACGAAATGGCTACGGGACAGAAAGCCTTCACGGGCAGCACCGGAGGCATCATTATCGAAGCCATTCTCAGCCGCAACCCAACGCCTGTGCGCACGGTGAATCCCGGAATTCCTGTCGAGCTCGAAGCCATCATCAACAAGGCTCTAGAGAAGGACCGTAACCTTCGTTACCAGCACGCTTCCGACATTCGCGCAGACCTACAACGGTTGAAACGCGATACGGATTCCAATCGCTCCGCGGCAGCCACAGTGGCAAGCGGAGTCGTCGCGCAGGCGTCGGGGGAAAGTGGAACGGGCGAGACACGTCCAAACTGGCTACGTCGTCGCTGGGGGGTGGCGCTTGCTGCGACGGCTCTCGTTGGCGCAGCGGCGGTTTTGTTTGTGGTCGATATCGGCGGATTACGCAGCAAGCTCCTGCACCCTGCTGCCACTACTGTGGCGCAACCCCAGATTCGCTCGCTTGCCGTGCTGCCACTGACGAACCTGTCGGGCGATCCGGCACAGGAATATTTGGCAGATGGAATTACAGAGGAATTGATTTCAGGGCTCTACCGCCTTAGTGGCCTAAAAGTCACTCCGCGAACCTCGGTGATGCAATACAAGGGAGAAGAAAAGAAAACGCTGTCGCAGATTGGCCGCGAACTTAATGTCGATGCAGTTTTGGAGGGTTCAGTACGCCGCTCAGGAAACCGTGTCCGCATTGAAGTGCACATGGTATACGCGCCCACGGAACAAACCTTGATGACCGAGACTTTTGATCGAGATTTGGGAGACGTTTTGAAGTTGCAGGGCGACGTGGCCGCTGCCATTACAAAGCAGATCGGCCGGAGGCTAACCGAGGAACAACGCATGCGTCTCAATTCAGCACGGCGAGTGAATAGTGAGGCAATGGAAGAATACCTGAAGGCGGTCCAGCTTGATTGGAGCATTCAGCAACAGAACAAGCAGGCTCAGGATTACCTACGACAAGTAATCCGCAAAGACCCCAACTTTGTAGAAGCATATGTTGCGCTCGCCGGGACTCAGGAAGAATTGGCGGAGCAGCGCTGGGTACCTCCTGAGGAAGCTTATGGTTCAGCCGGACGACTTCTCCGCAAAGCCTTGGAACTGGACGATAGGAACTGCTGGCTCTACATTACGCTTGCCGACTTAGATTGGCGATACGAATGGAATTGGAAGAACGCTGAAAAGGAAATTCGAACCGCAATTCAGGTCTGCCCGAACGAAGATTTTCCTCATTGGCAGCTTGGAATTCATTTGGCATGGGCTGGCCGCAGAGACGAAGCTCTGGCGGAGATTCCAAAGTTTCGTGAACTCGAACTCGACCCCACCTTCTCTGAGCCTCTCGACCTCGAAGCTCTCGTCAACTATCATCTTCGCAATTATAAACGGCTTGCTGAGGTCTGCCGAAAATATGTCATCTCGGAACCAGACAACTGGCTAGCATATTATTTGCTGGGCGTTGGCCTCGAAGGTTCCGAGAAAACCGTCGAAGCGATTCCGCAGTATCAGAAAGCGGTAGAGTTATCGCAGAACAACTCAGATGCGGTTGCTTCCTTAGCGTATGCCTACGCGACTACGGGGAAACGGGCACAGGCGCAGAAGATACTTGACGATTTCTTGCAACAGTCAGGAACCGGATACGTTTCGCCCTATATGATTGCAGTGGTTTATGCTGGCCTTGGAAACAAGGACAAGGCATTCGAGTATTTGGGAAAGGCATACAAGGAGAGATCTTCCGACCTACCGTACTTTTTGAGGGCCGACCTCAGAATGGACAGCCTGCGCTCGGATCCACGCTTCCAAGACCTCATACGCCGCATGGATTTCCCGCCATCCCCATCCTGAAGCAAGCCAAGGCCGAGTACGCCAAACTGCAATAGGTGCCAGCCTCCGCTTCAGGTGGCGATGCCTAATTCCGTTGCAGGCCCAACACTATCTTCGCCAGCGTAGCGACTTTCACCTTCTTCCGATTTAGAACAGCGCGAATCGTTTTGCGATCTAGTCCTGTATCTTTGGTTGTCTGCCGCAACCCGCGTGCGGAAATCTCTGCGATCAGCGTTTGATTCGCGGCCGCTCGGCCACAGCCATAGTGAATACACATATCATCGATGTTCTCGATGAAATCGCTTTTTCCCTGCTCATAGCGCGATACTTCTTTCCCAATGCTTTGTTGCAGCCCACCGCGGATGGTTATTCGGCGTAACAATCCACGCGTGTGCTCTTTGCATTTCTGACCGTCCGGCCCCAGTGATTTGATTTCAGGATGCTTTAGATAGCCGCACAGTATGTCGCCCAGAGTAATGACATCTGCGCGCGAAAGCTCGTCCAGGCGATGGTTTTGCCCGTCACGCGTGTTGATGCAAAGAGAATGTGCCCAGCTTTTGCGGTCCTTGCTGAAAGGGGTGAGCAAGGTGAGCTTTAGATTTTCGCGGGTTCGGGGGTGCAAAACAAATCCAAACGGGCTGGCTTTGCCTTTCAACTGGTCGAGGTAGTGAGGCGTTGACATCCTCATTTTCATCATGGCCGGTAAATGGATCCATGATGGCTGGTCGGCGAGATCGGTACCAGTCTCGGCATTAATGGCGTGTCCCGCGACCATCAGGATTTTGGAATCCGGCTCAATAATCTGCTTGAATTCGAGAGCGAGGAGAAAGCGCCACAATTCCCACCACCATTTTGGCAGGTCGTTCTCGCGTTCCTCGCTCGGAGCACAAAAAATCAATCCGTGCGCTTTGGGGTCAACGACAGTGACGCAACTGCGATGATTGCAAAATGATTCGCCACACTTCGTTGTGTAAAGCGCATAGCGCTTGGCCGCGATAGAGAAGCCAAATAATTGCTGTTGATCACCATCCTTGTTGTAATTTTCATCCGTGAGCCGCAAAAGGTGCGGCACAAGGTCGCGATTATAGGGAGAGAGCGAATCGAATCGGTTCAATATCGTCTCGACTTCGCTCCACGACAGAGCTTTAGGCGGGAGAGCACCATCGGGCATCTCAACTGACCCGCCCGTCTTGCTGGCGACAATCGTCAGAGCGTCGGTGTCACAGCAAAGGTATGTACCACCGGCATCTCGCACACAGCGCTCTATCATTGCCAGAAGTAGGCGTCCGCCCGCCGTAATCAGAGCACCGAGAAGCGGAAAGTAAAAGCTGCCCGGCTGCTCGATAGTATCCGGAGCCGGACGTTCGAAAACACGTTCGCCGGAATACACTGTAATTGTGGGGCGCTTGCGCGGGTCAACCTTTACGGGGTTCAGTTCCAAGTAAGTTCCATAGGATGTGCTGTTCGCCAGAATCTTGAGGAAGTGCTCCAGTCTGTCATCAGCCTTATTCTGTTTCCGGTATTCGACCACCCGCGTGAAAAAATCCTCTCTTCTGGGGTCAACTGAAATAGCACCGCGCAGCTTAATTGGCCTCAGACTGCGCTGTTTTCCATGCGGAACGACGCGAAAAGCCTGTTGAATATTGGGTACGCGGTTGCTCAATAGCACGCTGGCGATTAGATCAGGTCCGGCAACCCACATTGGCTGCTTCCAGTGCAATGCGTTGAGGCCGATATTGCAGGTACCAGATTTCTCGTCATAGACGGACCGGACAGGCAAAATATCGCCATCTGGCTCGATTCGCGCATAGAAGTTGAACTGCTTCCAAGAATCAGGCAGGAACAAGCTATCTAAATTGATGGATGACAGCAGCGCTTGTACGTCCTCTGTCGCATCCTCAGTGGTAAGCCCCGCCGCTGTCAGTGTGTCCCAAACGCCGAGCAGGGCGTCAACACTTGGGTACTCGCTTGTCAGATCGACAGGCACGACGGGGACCGGCCACCTTCGAATGCGGCATTCGGCTCGTCCGCCGTAATAGGCAGCCATCGCGATTCCGTGAATCCTAGGCGGGATGTGCTTGAACTTGCGCATCGGCTCCACGATTCCCATCGTCCGAAGATAGGCTTTGCCAATAGACGCAGGGCTATAGGCATGGTCAGGCCGCAGCGAAATTGGATGTAGTTCATACTCACGTTTGAGTGCATTGAGCAATCCAAGCGTGGCGCGCACGTCCTGACGGGCATAGTCGATCTCCTCCTCGGTGACAAGCCCGGTCGGCTCATGCTCCATCTTTTCTGGTTTGGAACCGAACGCCTGAATTGCGTCCGCCAACGAGTAGCTGTTATCCGTCAACGCAAACGCGAGGGTGTGCAAATCCAAAAAACGGCCCCGACGCCATCTTTCCTGTTCGTCTTTTCGGTGCACAGCGGTCAATTCGATCTTCTCTGCCACACCATTCAGCGGCGAAATGCGAATCGACGGACGATGGATATTTTTAAGCCGCCTCTCGCTCAGCTCGCTGAGCACCAAAGAGAAGCCGCCATTGCGTGCAGCGGTCCAGCGCGTGCGAATACGTGAGATGTCAAAGGACAGGTTAAAGCCGACGACCAATGCCCCAGCACGGACCGATTCCCAGAACACCTTCTCCACAAAATCTGCTCGTGAGAAGACAAGCAACTTCGCGTTAGCGCCGTCCGAAAGATGGTCCGCAAGGTGCTTCCGTTTATAGGCGAGAATTGTCTGAATGTCCTTGGCAGGCAGCCCATCGCGGTAGAAGATTCCTTCTTGGACGGCAACGTATTCGGTCCCTTCTAGCTGGCAGAAGCGCCAGACACCGAAATTAAGCGTCTGCTCAAGGTCGAGTGCGGTCTCCGTATCCCACACCAGAGCGTACGCCGGCCACAGGTTGGCCGGACGCTTCCACTTCCGCGATTGTGTGCCCTCGCTCCGGTCTCTCTCGTGACTTCGGCGTCGCGTAGCATCTCGTCATGCACAAGCGCGTTACAGTTCAGGCAGACAAACACAGTTAGATCCGGATCATGGTTCCGCCCCAATACATGGTGTTTTAGGAGGTGTCTACGGGGGACGCGGCGAAGGGCTACGGGTTCCGCATGCCCACAGTAGATGCAAGTAGGCCGCTCGGCACCCAGTCTTTCGCGCAGCTCGGCTTCCCGCCGTGCCGCACGGGCCGGATTTCGGGGGCGCCTCATCAGGGTTTCTCGCCATCTCAGCCAAGCTGGTAATCTGCGTTCTCTCCGCCAAGTGTCATCACGTCATCTCCCACAGCCGCTTGCCGACGATGTACCGGCAATCACGGCAGGCGTTGTAGGCGTCGAAGTTGTTCCTGTAGTATTCGTATTCCGCGCGCGAGTGCTTGTGGGTGTACAGAATCTGACAGAGTCGGCACTTGCCTCTCTTTGCGGGCTTCAGCGGGATCTGATCCGCTAGGAACATCTCTTCTTGCTTGGCCATGGTCAGTGATCCTTCCTTGCGAACCTTTCGAGCGCATCACGGTGCACCATGCGGCGCGAGCCTATGGTTCTGTACCCGCATCGTCCGCAGAGCGCGCAGGTCGGGCGCACTCCGCAGACGAAGCAGACATCGCGCTCGACTACGATCAAACGACCGCGATGTACTTCTTTCCCATGTACTCCTTCACTTGGACCTTGACCGGGCCCTTCCATTTCTTCTCCGAGCCGCCAAACCTCTTATGAAGTCTGGAATAATTGCCGCTGGAGTACTTTACGGTCAACGAATACATCGAACCGTTTACCTTCACGTCGAGAATAATGCCCTCGCCGAATTGTGAATTGCTGGCGCGCATCGTTCCCGACAGATTGACTGTGCCCTTGCCCGACTTGCCGAACACTTCCGGTGTCAGCCACGGGTGGTAGTCAGTACTGCCGTTGTCGTTCTCTGGCTTTCGAATTAACTGCATGGTTATATCTCCTTTGTTCGCCTAAGATGAACCTATACGGATCGCCCAGACGTTCAAAATCGTGCTGGGCCTATTTCTCCAGTCCCTGGCCGCGGTTTTGTCGATAGAGCCCATCCAGCTTGACCAAGCCCGCGTCGGCTAACACGCCGAGTCGGTCGGGGTCAGTGAGCAACTCAACGCCCGCCACACGCTTCCCAACGAAAGGCTTGAGCCATTCGAAATTGCCAGTCCGGAGAAACCGACCAACTGCAATCAAATGCTCCGAGGCAAGATGCGCCTGTTTCGATGAGTAAACCGTAACGGGCTCGTAGCCATCGAACCCAAGCACGTTCAAATCGCGCCGAAGCGTGTCGGCGGACGTCGCTACGTAATGTCCAGTAGGACCACGCTTGAGTTGCTTTCCAATGAGGTTCAGCACTGTCCGTGGTCTGGTGTGCTCAAGACGCGCGGCCTGTGAGAGCGATTCGCCACGGCGCATCCGTGCAAGCACGGCTAGCACGCGCTGGCGTGTGAGTTGATGTCTGGTAAGAGCTTGGCGATTGCCTGTTCGCCCAGCGTGGGATATGCTCAAGTTGGTCAGTTTAGATTTCGTTTTATTGGCCCCGGTTCGCCTCGCACGGCGAGCTCGGGGCCTTCGTTTCGAAGGCATAGTTCACCCCGTGCTACCGGGTTCCCCTTTAGCTTCGGTGGGAGCAGCACGGAGGGCTCGTGGGTCACCCCTAATGAACGCCTCCAGGGCAGCAACGGGAATGATCCTTCGACGGCCCACTTTACGACTGGCGAGCTCGCGGCGGGAGACCAGGGTCGCAACCATTCGAATTGAAAGCCCGAGGCGACGAGCGGCTTCCGGTATGTTGACTGCTAGTTGTTCTTGCATCTGTGTGCCTCCTTTCAGCTGGACTGTGCGCTTGACGGACGACTATTGCAACCGTACAATGGCCCGTATTGGCAAGGTTTGGCACGAGTTTATGGGCGAAAGAGGACCAAAACCACCTAATTATGGCCTTCTGAGTGTTTGGGAGTTTGAGTTTTACAAGGCCTTCCACTTGCTCCGTGACGGATGCGCGCTGCCAGCTCCCCAGCGACCGCCCGTTTCGGGGTTGACGCGTTCAGAAGCGAGCGGATTCCTGGTAACCCTAAAGAGCATGACTGCTGAGGACTACTATCTGGCTACCCGCAAGCTGACTTGGGAATTCGACCGACGCACGAACCTGGAAAAGCCACCAATCTCAGTGGACCTTGAGTGGGCTGATTCCCAACGGAATGAAGAAATCATTTGGCTCGAACGCCTGTTGAAACCGCCGCGACCCAAGGCTGAGGCCGCTGGCAAGAAGATTTGGAGAGACTTGTTGCGCGCCACTACTTATGCCGACGTCCGAAAAGTTTGCGGGCGCTGGTCTCGGCTCCCTGCTGTCAGGGGAGCGGGTCTAACTCCATTTCCAGACCACGTCAGGACGAACGCTGCGCAGTTCCTCGCTATGAAAAGAAATAAGAGATTTCCGAAGTCGAGTTTTGGCGACGATTCTCGGATTGAGTATCTAGCGCGAGGTATGGCGGGAATCATGGTAAGCCGAAGCCCAATGACCGGAATCGAGCGGCTCCGCAACATGAAACACTCGCCTGGTGGGCCTTTCTGGACCGAGTGTGAAGGGAACCAATCGTTGCCCCGCGATCGACAGTATTGCAGCTGTTGGCGCTGTCGCATAAGCCGGGGAAATAAACTTACGAAGACCATGCAAACAGCCTACGACGACGGGTTTAGGGTATTAATGCAAATTGCAGCCGAAACAAGAGCACCAAAAGAATGGAAGAATCGATTGTTACGCTGGTTTTCTAGGAAAGCCTAAACGAAACGGGCCTGTCGCCTGTTACGAGCAGACGACAAGCCCTAACCCCACAGGAGGACTAGCTCCCATGGCAGCTACGCAGAACGTATCTCAATATTCCGACGACCGCAATTTCCGAACTGTCATTTCACCGCGAGCCGGAGTTGTAACTCTATTCGGTTACGGAATACGAGTCCAAGTCGAACGCGGTCACCTCATCTTGGAAGATAGAATTGCGCAGAATCGTCGTTATGGGCGATTTCCCCGAGTTAGCCACGGGCTGAAACGTCTCGTTCTAGTCGGTTCTGACGGGATGGTCTCGCTTGCGGCGCTGCTCTGGCTATCCAACCAAGACATTTCCCTCTCAATGCTTGAACGCGACGGCTCAGTACTGGCTACCACGGGTCCTGTTCGCTCATCTGACGCGCGCCTCAGAAGGGCGCAAGCGCTGGCCGAAAGTACAGGTGCTGCACTTCAACTCGCAATTCGTTTGATTGGTGAAAAGCTCTCGGGTCAAGAGAAGGTGGCGCGGGAAAGATTACAAAGCACTTCCATTGCCGACGATATCGCGAAACTCCGAAGTAACCTCCGGTCAGTTGATCAGCTCGAAACTGTACTTTCCATCGAAGCTAATGCAGCGCTCGCCTACTGGTCAGCCTGGTCAAACTTGCCGATTCAATATCCGCGAACAGACATCAGACGTGTTCCTGACCACTGGCAAGTTTTCGGCGCGCGTGTTTCTCCGCTGACAGGCTCTCCTCGGCTCGCAGTAAATCCACCAAACTCTGCTTTGAACTTCTTGTACGCCATCTTGGAATCTGAGGCGCGGTTAGCGGCTGCCGAACTGGGTCTTGATCCAGGATTAGGCGTTCTCCATAAAGACACGCCGAGTCGTGACAGCTTCGCGTGTGACCTCATGGAGCCCGTTCGCCCCTTGGTCGATGCGTATGTTTTTGACTGGCTTAATCGCGGTCCTCTGCGGAGAAATTGGTTCTTCGAAGAAGCAAATGGGAATTGCCGGTTGATGAGCGAGTTCGTCGTCGAGCTTTCACACACCGCATTAATCTGGCGCAAAGCCGTCTCACCTTACGCTGAGGAAGCTGCCAAGATTTTTTGGCAAGGAAGAACAAGACGATCACCATTCAATCCCCTGCCCACAAGGCTGACACAATCGATGCGCAGGCGTATGGAGCGCACCGCACCCACTTCCACCGCTCCAGTCCTACCTGAGACGCGGCCTCGTTGTGGGGTCTGTGGGGGAACCGTTACGACCGGTTCGCGTTACTGCGTGAACTGCGTTCCCATCGTGAATCGTGAAAACCTTCTGGAGCAAGCGAAGCTAGGCCGCATTGCCACCCATAGTGCGACCGCCGAAGCCCGTCGGTCAACCACTCAAAGAAAGCAGTTCAACGCTATACGGAAATGGAATCCTTCAGAGCTCCCGAGCTGGCTGAACGAGAAGGCTTATAGAAGCGAGATCCTGCCTCGCCTTTCTAAGTTCACAGTCAAGGAAATTCGGGTGGCGCTCGATGTGTCTCACCCTTACGCCACCAACATTCGGCGCGGTACCGTCATTCCTCACCCTAGGCACTGGCTAGTTCTTTCCAAGCTGGTCGGCCTTACCGTTAATTCTTAGCTCATCGGCCATTGGCTCGTTTTGATTTTCAGCCAGTTCTGTTTTCCAGCAACGTCCCGCCCGTATCCCCGCTCAGTGTCAAGAGCTAGGCTCGGAACAATCTCGCGGGAAGTCCGCCGAACTAGGCGGCAAACTCTTCGCGGTCTTGAATTCAGGAGCTATAATCTGCGCACGATTGAGGATGGTCAGGCGCATGGCAAATGTGGAGCATCTAGAAATTCTGAAGAAGGGCGTTCCAACATGGAATGAGTGGAGGGAAAACCATCCCAACATTCGGCCAGATCTAGAAGAAGCGAAACTTCGCGGAGCGGACCTCACCCGAGCGAATCTGATGGGGGCAAACCTCTTCAAGGCGGACCTCAGAAAGGCGAACCTCCACCAGGCGAACCTCTACGAAGCAAACCTCAGGGACGCCAACCTCGAGGAGGCGGACCTCAACAAGGCAGACCTCAGCTTAGCGGACCTCCATCGCGCTGACCTGCGGGCAGAGTTTAACGAAGCGAACTTTACGAGTGCGCTCCTTGAAGAGGCGAACCTTAGGGGAGCGCATCTCTTCAGGGCGGACCTCACTGACGCGGTTCTCAGGGGGACGGACCTCAGCGGAGCGGACCTCAACGGAGCGGTGCTGATGGGGGCAGACCTCAGCGGGGCAATTCTCAAGGATTTAGCAATGGGATGGACCGTAGTCGCAGACATCGATCTCAGCACCGTGAAAGAGCTGAAAACGGTTCAGCATAAAGCGCCATCGACTATCGGAATTGATACGGTCTATAGGTCGCAAGGCAAGATTCCTGAAGTTTTTTTGCGTGGGGCGGGCGTTCCCGAGGAGTTCATCACCTACATGAGGTCGCTGGTTGCGAATCCCATCGAGTTCTATTCATGCTTCATCAGCTATTCCAGCAATGACCAGCATTTCGCTGAACGTCTTTACGCCGATCTGCAAGCTAAGAATGTGCGGTGTTGGTTTGCGCCGGAGGACATGAAGATTGGGGACCGAATCCGACCGCGCATTGATGAAGCGATTTGCGTCCATGACAAGCTGCTGCTGGTTTTGACAGGGAACTCTATGAAGAGTCCGTGGGTAGAAAAGGAAGTCGAGACAGCGTTCGAGAAGGAACGGAAGCAGGGACGAACAGTGTTGTTTCCGATCCGGCTAGATGATGCTGTGATGGATGCTGAAGAAGCGTGGGCGACCGATATCCGCCGGACTCGCCATATTGGGGATTTTCAAGGCTGGATGGAGCACGACAAACAAGGAAAACGCTCACCAACCTAGCACGTACTCGACGCAGGGCGAGAAGCGCGTGTCACAGGGGCTGGCGGGTGTGCGGAAGGCAGCAAGGGAAAATAAGGAGTTGAAGTTCACCGCCTTGCTCCACCATCTAACCGTCGATCTGCTCCGGGAGAGCTTTTACGCGTTAAAGCGGAAGGCAGCACCTGGCGTGGACGGCGTGACGTGGCAGGAGTATGAGACCGGGCTGCAAAATCGACTTGTCGATCTGCACAGCCGGGTGCACCGCGGGGCGTACCGAGCAAAGCCATCGAGAAGAGTTACATGAAGGCGTTCGGGCGCTTGTTAAAAGATTTGAAGGCTGTCTAACGGCACTGGTAAGGTAACAGGGCAGTACCGCCGAGAAATGGAGGCACGCTCCTACTTCTTCACCACCTGCCACGCGTAAATCAGTGCCGTCTGCTCATGGCCGAAGTCAACCTGCAACCGCAGATCAGTATTCTCGATCACGGCACGAATCGTGGCGTCGATGATCTGGTTGTTCAGGCTGATTTCAATCTGGTCGCCGACTTTGTACTTCGGTTCGTTGTTCTTCGCTGGCACAGTCTACTCGTCACAATCGGGCGTTTCGGGCTGTGGTTTTCGATCAACGAGAGCTTGGAAAGCCGCCATCAACTCAGCGTCACATCGGTCCTCTTGGGCCTTCGCACCAGCCTCACCCAACTTCTTGACTCGCGCCGCATGGCCAGCGGCTTCCTTCGCCTCGTAGTCAGCTTGTTTCTTTCGAAATTCTTCTTTGCGTTTCGTTTGTTCCGAATCGCCTGCGCTAACGGCAGGTGGTGCTGGCGGTGAGGCGGAATGCCTCGCCTTGTACGTGCGCACAGCAAACATGGCCACCACAAAGAAGATGACGTACACGGTGCGCTCAAGCCACTTCTTAGTGGATTCGTTCATTGGCCGGATTCTATCACTGGATGGCTGTCACCGTACCTGCGCCGCCATTCCACACGTGTCTCTACCAACTGCGCTTGATCGGATATGGTGTTCACTTTCCGGCAAAAAATGGCTGTCGCGGTTAGGTTTCTTGCGGAGTCGGAGCCTATACTAGACTAGATGGTCAAAGAACTCGACGTTCGCTTGGAGTCCCTTCACTATACTCCTCGATTTGCCCGTCCACTGTTTGAGTTCTGGGGAAACGGCGGCAAGGTTTTGCATCCTTTGTACGAAGCGTTATCCCCGCATGGGGTAACTCTTTCGAATTTTCAAATTAGTCCCAATGTGCCCAATGCATCCGGTGTTGTGATTACAGTTGGAATAGCTGGAAACTCGACCGCAAAGTTTGCTTTTGACCGCATGGAGTTTGTTCTGAACAATTTCACGCGAGAGTTTTTTCAATCAATCCCGAAGTTGTTCCATGACTGTACTGAGTGGATTAAACACGCGGTCCCCGATTTCAAATTTGCTTCTCATACCATAGGATACTTTTGTCATGCGTTTTTGAAAGACTCTACAACTAAAGAGTTCTTGGATACGATAAGCCCCAAAACTCTTAGGTCGGCTGGGTCGAATCTCGGCAGCGGAACAACATTCCACTACTACGAAGTGGAAAAAAACTGGCAAGTCCGGCTTCTCTTCGACCACTCCGTCGTTCTGCCGGGGTCCTTGTTTATTGGTTTCGTCATTGAAACCACGACTGAACAGATTGATTACGGGAGAATGCTCACCGATGGAAGAACGTATTTCCAATCTGTCTTGCAAGAATTGAATCTTCATCTCCCGGAATCGAGTCAATAGGAGACTGCCTATGTCTGCTCTTGGTGGAATCGCGGACTTTGTTACAACCACTGAGGCTGTGAGTATGACTGGGGTCAATCAGATGGACGAGTATCTTCGTGAGGTGGGCAAGGGGAGGGCGGACACGCGGAACACACCGAAGGAAGTTGCTTCGCAGAATGTTGCAATGGCTCAATTGGTCCAGTTAGAACGATTGTTGCTTCCGCTGTCGGTTTTAGCGGTGGAAGGCCAATTGGAGAGCCTTCCCGATTCGGAAGACATTGAAGTCAAACCGACCAACTGGGCACGATTTTACGCAAAGCGGACGGTCATTCCAGCCTACGCTGCCATCTCTAAAGACAGACAGATTCAAGTTCTCCTCCCTTCGCCTACCATTGGCACCGATGATGCAGGAGGAATCATGGTTTCTTGGGTCTTGGGAGAAAAGTATCTTCTGGCTAATTTCGGTGCGACAACTCAGTCGAAGTCATTCATCTACTTTGAAGAGGGCACACCGCTTCTTTATGCAGAACTTCATGATGTAGAGGTGCTGGACGACGCGCATCTGTCGAACCGTCTGAGGTGGCTCGTCGCACAATGAATGGTGAGGCCTCGCCATCCCTACCGACGTTAGTACCAGATGATGACCTTCTACGTGTCCTCAGAAACAAAGCGTTCAAAATCCACCTTGCTTATCCCTATCCCGAAGAGGAAAAGGAAAACGCCACTAACGAGGAGCGCCTTAAATATCACGAGGCTGTCGGAAAGTTTATAGCGGGTAAGATGACCAACTTGGACGGTTTCGAACTGCTGGACGAAGCGAACCGCTACGAGATTGTTTTCCCAGCGGGATGGAAGCTCAACTGAAACTAGCGATTCCACTCGGACGATCACAACCTTATCGTTGAACTGTTGACCGAACGACCTCCCCAGAGAGCACGTGGCAAACCCACCCCCCGACAGTGAGAATTGGTCAGAGCACAGCGTACCTATCCGCACCATTCAACACTACCTAGGACACAAGTCGCTCCAACGGCGAAGTATCTCGGCATTCTCCGACCCGAAGCAATCGTCTTGCGGAGACGATGAAGTATAACTTCTCAGTGACTTCGACTTGGCGCTTGGAGTTAAACTCGCCGCGCACTCGGTCTGTGTGCAAGACGCACACGGTGACGCAGGCCGAATCCGCCCAGGGGGGTGGTCCCTTTTTGCCGTCGTAGACGCATACTCGTCAATCGCAGGGGTGATAGGAGATAGGAGGTTTCGAAACTGCCCTCTTTTGCACAATTTTGGTGCAATTTGTTAGGTGTTGAACAAAAATAGCGCAGATGAGTATGCGCGACACTAATCACTTGTGACTTCACCTTTTCTGGATAGCCTCGAACGGCCTTGAGTAGGTGCGGCGTACGCAGTGGAGCCGGGAATGGTAAGTTCAATCTCCGTGCCAGAATCGGGCTTACTCCAGACTCCCAGATTACCGCCCACGCGTTTGGCCCTTTCATGCATGCCGCGCAGGCCCCAGTGACCGGGGCGCCCCTTTTCGGTGACAATCTGCGGGTCGATGCCTTTTCCATCATCGCGTATTCGCAGCCGCAACTGGCGCTCGTCGTAGTGAATCTCGACTTCGATCCGACTAGCCTCTGCGTGGAGGAATGCGTTGCGCATTGCCTCCCCGGCAATCCGGTAGACATCGTCCCGCAAGATCGGGTGAAGATCGCGCGTTGCTCCCTCCACCTGCACGTCAAAGACGGGAGAATTCTCGTTGGTTTGACTCGCCGCTAGCTCTGCCGCCAAAGTGTGCAGAGCCGAAGCGAGATCGTTGGTCTTTATCGTGGGCGCGCGCAACCCCTGCACAGCGTCGCGGCCTTCGGTGACTGCTCGAGCCGCTTGATCGATGACGCCTTCAAGTTGCTCTCTAGCTTTGGCCACGTCCGGACGATCGGGCATTCGGTTAACTGCGCCTTGGAGGAGGAGCACAACTCCCTGAAAACTCTGCAGCAGCGTATCGTGCAATTCGCGGGCAATCCTTTCTCGCTCTTCAAAACGTCCCTCCAAGCGTTGTCGCACTTGAGCGGTCGCCTGCCGCAGCCGTAGTTGATAGAGCGCCCAGACCAATACAAGAAAGGCAGCCACGCACGACGCACGGAACCACCAGGTCTGGTAGTACGCCGGCGCAATCGCAAAATCCAGCGTCGCGCCCTCCTCGTTCCACACGCCGCTGTTGTTGCAGGCCTTTACGCGGAAGCTGTAGTGGCGCGGAGGCAGATTCGTGTAGAAGGCTTGGCGGCGGTTCCCGGCCTCCTGCCAATCGCGGTCAAACCCTTCCAGCATGTAGCGAAACAGGACTTTTTCCGGCTCGACGAGGCTCAGCGCCGTGTAGTCAATCGTCAGGTCACGAAGCACCGGAGGCAGCCGTACATAACCGGGGGAAGCCACATCGTAGGTCTTGCGGTCAGCGGTGATCTGCTCGATGTTCACCGGAGGCGGAAGCTTGTTGAAGGGAAGGTGGTGGGGATCCACGGCGCTGACGCCGTCCCCGGGCGAGAACCACAGTTTTCCATCCGAGGACCTGGCGACGTGCGGAATGTAGCCGCCAGGTCGAAAGTGCCCGAAGTCAAAACGCGAGATGCCCGCCTGGCTTGTTACTCCGTCGGAGCTGTCGAAAACCGTGGCTTGTACCATCCGCTTGGTCTCTTTATCCCTGTCTGCTGCGGCGGCCCAGGCGTCCAACTCGGAGCGCGCAATGCGAACCAAGCCGCAGGGCATGTAGAGCCAGAACGAATAGTCGTTGTCCCGTATCACCCAGTGAACCGCATCACAGGGCAGCCCGTTCTTGCCGGTCAGCGTGGCAATGCGACCGTTCTTCAAGCGGCTGAGTCCGCCTTCTGTGGCGGCCCAAACGGTACCGTCTGGATCGAATCGAAAACGGCTAACCCTGCCCTCGCCCAGCCCGTCGGCGGCACCGAACGATGCGCGGACCTCACCATCACGAAAATACTCGATGCCGCCGTTAAAGAATCCAAGCCACAGGCCACCCTGCACAGGATCAGCGGCTAGAGCGCTAGCGTTATCTTTATGTCGCAACCTGTCCCGAGGAATTTGTTGGACCTCACTTCGCGCGGACAAACGAAAAAGACCGCTTTCCTGGTTGGCAATCC
>Ga0306922_10002471_pt1 | contig 17157 bp, 13 predicted proteins | sample sta12Cox44000082_FD_203758 | JGI IMG/M metagenome (GOLD analysis project Ga0306922, IMG submission 203758) | Lab enrichment of tropical soil microbial communities from Luquillo Experimental Forest, Puerto Rico - statoxic.12C.oxic.44.000.082 (v2)... | ecosystem: Environmental > Terrestrial >... | reverse complement strand
GCACCTCGATCTCTCGCGCCGTCAGGCCGAAGTTCCCCTCAGCCTGGCCTGCGGCCGGCCGGGCGGGGAGGCTGAGGCGGGCCCGCCTGGCCAGCCCTCCGATCTGTTCGCCCAGCGGGACGGCGGCGAGGCCGTCCGCCAGGGGCGCGGCGCGCGCCAGCCGCTGCGCTGCGCCATCGCGGTCACCGCGGTCCATTGCGGCCTCCGCGGCGCGCAGCAGCGCGCAGGCCTGCGGGTAGGGGCAATGGAGACGATCCCACGCCTGCGCCGCCGCATCCCACCGGGCTAGCGCGCCTGCGTCCGGCGTGCCCCAGGCGGTGCCCGCCCACGCCGAGTCCGCGGCGAAGGTGAGCCGGTGTGCCTGCTGGACGGGCCCGATGACGTCCATCGTCTCGGCCAGGGCACGCAGCCGGTCAAGCAGGCGGTGTGCCCGGTCGGCCAGGCCGTCGTCACGCGCGGGAGCGGCGGAGGTGAGGGCCGTGCCGCAGGCCCGGGCGCCCGCCACGAGCAGCGGCCAGGTGTAGCGCGGGCTGCGCCGCACGTCGGGGCGGTCGAGCGGCTGCCCGGCGATCGTCAGCGCGTCCCCCGGACGGTCCCGTGCCAGGCGCAGGCCGGTCTCAAGCAGGGCCAGCGGCAGGTGGGTCTGGTCCCGGTACCCGAGCCGGGTCAGTGCGCCGCGGGTGGCCGCGGCGGACCGTGCTGCTCCTGCCAGGTCGCCACGGGCCAGCGCCATCTGGCCGGTAAGCAGGAGCAGCACAGCGCGAGTGCCCGGCGGCGGGGACAGTTCCAGGGCGTGCTCGATCACGTCACCTGCCTCATCCCAGCGGCCAAGCGACACCAGCGGTTCCGCCACGTTGGCAGCCAGCAGCGTGCCCGTGGCCCGGGCCAGCCCGAATTCGCGCGCGCTGATGACACCCTGCCGGGCCACCTGCGCGGCCCGCTCGTGCTCGCCCATCCCCTCCAGCAGGTCAGCCTCGGTGACGGTCGCCTGAAGCTGGGGATCATAGGCCTGTGCGTGCTCGGCAAGGGCGCGCGCCTGTGCGAGCACTTCCAGATTCGGGGCGTTCAGCTGGTACCCCGGGGTATGAGCGTGCGTCTCCGCGGCAGTGATCAGCGCGTACGCCTCGGTCGCGGCGTCGCCGGTCTGGCGGGCCAGCGTGAGGGCCTCCTCGGCCATAGCGCGGGCGCCGGGCTCGTGTGACGTGGCCATCCGTTTGGCGCACCTGGCGAGCATCCGCGCCCGCGCGGCACTGGGCGGGCTGGCCGGCATCAGCCGCACCGCTTCCCGCAGCTCGTCGATGCTGTCCGCGCGGCCCAGGCGGTATTTCATCACGCCGCGCTGCTCCAGCAGACCGGCGGCGCGCGCGGGCTCGCCGCCCGGGTCGATCTCGTTCAGCGCGGCGGTCGCGAACTCGATGCCCTGCTCATCTTCGCCCGCGGCGGGCGCGGCTTCGGCCGCCGCTTGGAGGACGTCCAGGCGGCTGGCGCCAAGGCGCTCCGCGGCATCGGGCAGCGCGGGCCACAGTTCGAGGACCCTGGCCAGCAGGGCGAGCCTTTCGGCGTGAGCGAGGGAGCGCCCGGCCACCGCCGCTGCCCGCCAGGCGCTCTCCAGCGCCCGGGCGGCGTCGTGTGCCAGGTACCAGTGATGCGCCTGCTCGATCACCGCACGGCCCGGCGCGACGCTGGACGGGTCAGCAGCCAGGATCTCGGCCAGCCGGGTGTGCAGCCGGGTCCTCTCACCTGGCAGCACCTCGCCGAGGATCGCCTCACGGATCAGCGCGTGCCGGAACCCATATCCGTCGCCGGCGGGCACCAGCACGTTCGCCGACACCGCCGGTTCCAAGGCTGCGAGCAGCGGCCTGTCGCCGAGCCCGGTGACCGCGGCCAGCAGCGCATGCCCGCTGCGCTGGCCAGCCACGCCCAGCGCCCCCAGCACCTCCTGCGTCTTGGCGGGGAGCTGCCGGACGTCAGCGAGCACCAGATCACTCAGCGACTCCGGCAGCCCAGAGCCGAGCAGGTCGCCGCGGCGCAGCAGCGCTTCCAAAAACAACGGGTTGCCCTCGCTACGCGAGAACACGCGGTCTGCCAGTTCCGGCTCGGGCTCACGGCCCAGCAGGGCGGCCGCCAGCTCCCGCCCCTCGCGGCGGGTCAGCCTAGGCAGCTCAAACCGCACCACCCAGCCGAGCCTGCCGAGTTCGGCAAGCACCGGCCGCAGCGGATGCCCCCGGTACAGCTCATCGGAGCGGAACGTGACCACGATCAGCACGCCCTCCAAGACCTGCTGATTACCGACAAGGAAGGACAGCAGATCACGCGTGGACCGGTCGGACCAGTGCGCGTCCTCGATCACCAAGACAACCGGCCCGCTCTCGGCCAAGTGCCCAAACAGCGCGAGCATCTGCTCGAACATCCTCGCCCGCGCCTCACCCTGATCCCCATGGAGGTCGGGCTCCCCAAGCTCGGGCAGCAACCGGCCCAGTTCCCGCCCGCCGCGCCCGGGCAGCAAAGCCGCGACACCATCAGCGCCCAGGCCGCGGACAAGCTCCCGCAGCACCCCGGTAAACGGAGCAAACGGCAGGCCCTCGGCGCTCAGCTCCAGGCAATACCCGTACAAGACCCTGGTGACACCGCCGGCCCGCGCCCGCGCCGCGAACTCGCTCACCAACCGCGACTTGCCGACCCCCGCCTCACCGCCGATAAACACAGCCGACGGCTGGCCCCGCCGGACCCGATCGAGGGCGGCATCCAGCACGGCCAGTTCCCCGGCCCGGCCCACAAACACCGGAGCACCCGCACCCAAGCTCACGAGCACCATCATGGCTCCCCACGGGGCGGGCAACCAGGGCTTCAGCGCGGGGACACCCACAGACTCGACCACGCTTACGGTCATTGACCCCCGATCATGCAGGCATGCCCTGCGCCAGCCCTCACCGCCGGACGTGCAGGCCCGTAATCACCCCACCATCCGCAGGCACAGAATGCCCACTCCGGCGCAGCACCGGAGACCGGACCAACGACCCACCAGCCGTCCAGGCGGGTCGGCGCGCGTGAGGGCCAGGAGCGGGATGAATCGCAGTAGGTGACTGAGCGTAGCTGAGCGACTCGGGCCGATCGCACCTGCAACGCCATGGTCGATCACGCAGCGTGAGCCCAGGTGTGCCGGGCTGCGGATGCCGGGGTCGAGGCTTCCTGCTGCCGGCCTGTGCGCATGAGGGCTCCTCGGTGTCCCCTGCGGGCGTGGCCATGCTCCTGCTCGCGCGATACGCGGATCGCGAGTGACCCAGCTGCCGTCACCCGCTCTGCCGAGAGATCGCACGCCAAGCCGGCCCCACTGCAGCGCAGCGCCGTATCGGCCTATGCGCAAGGCCGGTGCGGGTTAGGCTGGCGCAACACGCAGGTGAAGGGAGCCCAAGAGCGCACAGGTAACGACAGTCTGACAGCTCCCGAAATCCCGGGTTCGTGTCGTGGTGGGCACGCCAGGGACACACAAGACCCACCGGGCACACCGGCCATCACGGCGGCCACCAACTACCTGTGCCGCCTGGCGGTGGCAGTTCCCGGGAGCCGGTGGTGCCCGCCGGGCGCTTCGCGCGGATGCCTCCGCTTCACCGGGTGCTCGTATAGGGGAGTGCACGACAAGGCCCTCATTGCCAAAGGAGTGACACATGGCGGACTTCGGGCTCTTCATCGGTTTCGGGGCTCCCGTGCGGGGCCGCGAACGGCAGGCGATCCAGGGATTCAGCGAGGTCTTCGAGTACAACTCGCGCCTCCAGCAGGAGGGCGAGATCGAAAGCTTCGAGACGGTCCTCTTGGAGCCGCATGGCGGGGAACTTGGCGGCTTCATCCTCCTCCGCGGAGACTAGGACAAGCTGGCACGCATTCGCACCAGCGACGAATTCCAGCGGCACATCACCCGAGGCCTGCTCACAGTGGAGCACATCGGCGTAGTGGGCGCGTCTTTGGGCGGGCAGATCACGACCCTGATGTCGCTCTACGCCGAACAGCTGGAACAACTCGCGTAAGCACTCACCCCACCCGCGGCCCGGCCACGTTACAGGAGCCACCCGCCTGAGTTCCGCATAATTCCGGGGTCGTAGAGGCCTCACGTGGACGATTGCGCAGGTCAGCGAGTGCTGGCCTAGTCACGCGGCCGTTTCTTCCTAGAGAAACGGATACGGCGTTTCATGCTGATCTAGCTGCACTTCCCGGTGTAGCGTCTAGAGCATGTACGTGAAGACGACGGCCCGGAAGGTCAAGGGCGGCGAGGTGCGCTACCTGCACCTGGCGCACAACGAGTGGGATGCCGCGGCGCGGCGGTCGGTGCCGAAGGTGCTGTACAGCTTCGGCCGCGAGGACCAGCTCGACAAAGACGCCGTCCGCCGGCTGGTCGCCTCGCTGTCGAGGCTGCTAGACCCGGGCGACGCGCTGGCCGCCGTGGCCGGCAGCGACCTGGTGTTTAGCGAGTCCCGCCCCTACGGCGGCGCGTACGTGCTGGACGCGCTGTGGCAGCGGCTGGGCATCGGCAAGATCCTGACCGGGCTCGCCGCATCCGGGCGCGGCCGGCGGCGTGACCTGGGAGCGGCCGAGCGGGTGCTGTTCGGGCTGGTCGCCAACCGGGCGCTGGCGCCGTCGTCCAAGCTCGCGGCGGCGGAGTGGATGAGCCGTGACGTGCACATCGACGGGCTCGGCGAAGTGACCGACGACGCGTGCTACCGGGCGATGGACTGGCTGCACGCGGTCCGCAGCGAGCTGGAAAAGCAGGTGTACTTCGCCGTCGCCGACCTGCTCAACCTCGAGGTTGACCTGCTGTTCTTCGACACGACCTCGACCTACTTCGAGCTGGAGGACGCCGACGAGGAGGTAGCCCGGAACTGGCGCGGCGAGAAGACCGCCGATGGCAGCGACGACGCCGGCCCGGACCAGGCGGCGGGCTTCCGCACCCATGGCAAGTCCAAGGACAGCCGCGACGACCTGCCGCAGATCGTCATCGGCATGGCGGTCACCCGGGACGGCATCCCGGTGCGGGCGTGGTGCTGGCCGGGGAACACCTCAGACTCGGCGCTGATCCGGCAGGTCAAAGACGACATGCGGGACTGGTCCCTGGGCAGGGTCATCTGGGTCGCCGACCGCGGGTTCTCCTCGGCCCGCAACCGCCGGCACCTGCAGGCCGGAGCAGGCGGCTACATCATCGGCGAGAAGCTCCGCTCAGACTCCCCGCTGATCAAGGCCGCCCTGTCCCGGCAAGGCCGCTACCAGCTGGTCGCCGGCAACATGCAGGTCAAGGAAGTCCGGCTGGATGACGCCAGCGACCGGTTCGTCATCTGCTACAACCCCGACGCCGCCGAGCGAGACGCCGCCATCCGCGCCGACCTCGTCGCCAAGCTCGAGGAGATGATCGCCGGGACCGATAAGCTCACCGCCACCAAGCGGGCCGAGCTTCGCGGGAAGATCTCCACGATGCCCGGCCTGAACCGGTTCCTGCGCGTCACCCCCGGCGGACTGCTGCGCACCGACAAAGCCAGGGCCAGGGCCGAAGAGAACCTGGACGGCAAGTACCTGCTCCGCTGCACTGACCCGGAGCTAACACCAGAAGACATCGCGCTCGGCTACAAGCAGCTGCTGGAAGTCGAGCACGGCTGGCGCGACATGAAACAAATCCTCGACCTGCGCCCCGTCTACCACTGGCTCGAAGAACGCATCCGCGCCCACGTCATCTTGTGCTGGCTCGCGCTGCTGCTCATCCGCATGGCCGAGACCACCACCGGGCAGACGTGGAACACCCTGCGGCGCGAGCTCGACCGCATCCACCTCGGCACCTTCACCGGCCCGGCCGGCTCCTTCAGGCAGCGCACCGAGATCACCAAGCCCGCCAGTAACCTCCTCACCAGGCTCGCCATCGACCCGCCCCGCCAGATCCACGAGCTGACCATGGCTGCCACCACCTGAACCCGCCCCGAACCCAGCCGCCCCGCCAGCCAGGACGCGACCCTAGAGAAACGCCCCGCCGCCCGCCGGCAAGCCGTCCCGGCAGCTCACAGGCACAATCGGCGCTCTAGACACGCCGAATTACGTGGAACGCAGGATCTACGGGCTGATGGAAACCGGTGACTTGCAGACCGCCGTCGAGTACGGTGCCGCCCACCGTGCGCTGGTCATGACGACCCCCGGCGACACAAGCATGGCCAGCCGTGACGAGGTCCTCAGCCTCGCCGCCGGCGGTGGCCAGCGGATACGCCGATGACCGCACGGTCATCGCGGATCCTGGCGCCTTGCTTACAAGGCCCGATGCCACAATACGTCCCGGAATGGCACGCCCAGCGCACAGGCAATGGTCTGCGTGCTGCGCGACGCCCGACTGCAGCAGGCGCACAGCCCTCAGCGTCTATTCGCCAACCCGGTCGACTTGTTCGTCGCGGGTTTATCGGCTCTCTAGCAATGAACTTCGCCCATAATGCCCGTTACGGCTCGCTATTCACGGACGGTCAGCCGACCACAATTACCGTGCATATCGGCGGCTCGGCGCGCGTTATCCCTGATCATTGCTGTCACTTACAGTAACGGGATTCCCGACCGGTGGACTCGGTGCCGTCTGGCTGGTCCGGGTCGATGTTGGGCGAGGCGCCCGGCCGCGCTGTGAGCAAACGGGACGGCCGACACTGGCTGGATCACGCCTGACCCGACGCGCCCTAGCGGCAGATGGGGGCGGCTGGTCATGCCGGGCTTAAGCACGGTGGAAGCATCACAAGCTGACGCACCTCGATGGACGGCATCAGCAGGCCAGGCCGAGCCGGCGCAGGCGCGCCGCGTTGTGAAACGCCAACTGGGGCCAGGGCGCCTAGCCCCGCTGACCAGATCCCACCCCACTTGGGGCCCGCGGGCGTGCCCATTGCCAACGAGAATCGGCTTGTCCTACCTGACAGATTCGGCACGCCGTCGCGATCACCGCGCAACCCGGCTGGGCATGATTCGCTCACAGGGCGCCAGCAGGCTACAGCCAGCGGGCATGTGCCGGGCGGGATGTAAAGGCCTGCCGTGGTGACACGCCTCAAGGTTCGCTGCCCCCAGCCGCGGGTTCCAGGTGGTTAGCGGACTGGCTCCCGATGTCTTCTGGCCACAACGGCCAGCGGCAGTCGGCTGCCTGCTACGCAACGCGACCGCAGCAGGTGTCCCGGAGCCATCGCTGACACGCCTAACGCCTAATACGCGCTCGCGGAGCCTGCCAACTACCGGCTGGGGTGCTATGGATACAAGGACGCGGGGATCGCGGCCGGCCCTTATCATCTCCCCGGGGGGTGGAGGAGAAGCACGTGGCCAGCATCTTCGGCAAGCTCGGCCTGCCGCCGTCCGAGGCCGACAACCGCCGGGTCCTCACGGTCCTGCGCTACGTGGGGACCTGACCGCCGGATGGCTCCCCGGCGCCCGGGTCCGCCGGCGCCGCCGGTGACACCGGCCCCACTGGTTCTGTGGCCGCGCCTAGGAACACATCACGCAGGTCGGGCCGCTCCAGCAGGTCGCTCGGCCGCCCATCCATGCGGGGCTGCCCGGCGACCAGCACGTGCGCCCAGTCGGCCACGCCGAGGGCTTCGAACACCTTCTGCTCCACGAGCAGCACGCCTGTGCCGGTGTCGGCAAGGCGCCTGACGTGCCCGGCCAGCACCTCCTTCGCCAGGTCCGGGGCCAGGTTGGCGCTCGGCTCGTCGAGGATCAGCAGGCTCGGCTCGACCATCAGCGACCTCGCGATCGCGAGCATCTTGCGCTCGCCGCCGGACAGCCGCCCGGCGATCCTGTCCCGCATCTGGCCGAGCGCCGGGAAAACGTCGATGACTTCGGCCATCTTCGGGCCGAGCTGCTTCGCGCCGAGGCGGTACCCGCCTACCATCAGGTTCTCGGTGACCGTCAGGGCGTCGAACACGTCGCGGGACTGGGGGACGTAGCCGATCCCGAGCCTGGCGCGCCGGTCCGACCGCAGGTGACCGATGTCGGTGCCGCGCAGCGTGATGGTCCCCGCGAGGACGGGAAGCTCGCCGGTGACCGCCTTCAGCAGGGTGCTCTTCCCGGCACCGTTCGGCCCGACGACCGCCACGACCTCCGCCGCGCCGACCTGGATGCTGATGTCCTGGATGACGGGATTGCCCCCATACCCGGCGGCGAGCTGCCTGATGTCGAGCAGCGGGGCCGGCCGAGCGGCGGCCTCACCCGATGAGGTAGGCATCGAGGACCTTCCGTTGGGTTCGCAGCTCCGCCATCGTCCCGGTCGAGACGGTCGTGCCCTGGGCCATGACGACCACGGGGTCGCAGAGCCGTTCCACGACGGGAAGTGAGTGCTCCACCATGAGCATCGTCAGCCCCTCCGCGGACAGCTCCCGGAGGTAGTCCTCGATGCGCTGGACCAGCGCCGGGCTCACGCCGGCCATGGGCTCGTCGAGCAGCAGCAGCCGCGGCCTGGCCATCAGCGCCCTGGCGATCTCGAGCAGGCGCTTCTGCCCGCCGGACAGGTTCCCGCCGTATTCCTCCTCCTGGTCGGCCAGCCCGAACCGGGTAAGCAGGTCCCGGCCGCGCTGGACTGCGCCGGTCTGCTCCTCGCTCCAGTAGCGCTTGCCCAGCAGCGCGCCGCGCAGCGACTCTCCCCGCATGGGCTGGCCGACCAGGAGGTTCTCCAGGGCGGTGAGCTGGGCGAAAACCCCGGCGATCTGGAAAGTGCGGATGATCCCGAGGCGGGCACGCCGGTACGAGGGCATTCGCTCGACGTTGATGCCGTCGAAGATGATCGATCCCGACGTGGGCCTGATCGCGCCCGCGATCATGCCGAGCACCGTCGACTTCCCCGCGCCGTTGGGCCCGATCAGGCCGGTGATGTGGCCCCGGGGGACCGAGAACGACGTGTCGGCGACCGCGTGGACGCCGCCGAAGTCCATGCGCAGGCCGCGGACGGCCAGAAAGCCCGCGTCCGGGTCGCTCGGCGTCAAGCACCCACCGCCGTTCTGCCGATCCGGGTCACCGCACCGGCCATGGTCAGTCGGATCTTCCGGCCGGGAAGCGCCTGCGGCGCTCCGGGATCACGCCGCGGGGCCAGAACCACAGGAAGATGAGCAGCAGCGCTCCGACGGCGATCCACTGCAGGGCACCGACGAGGTTGGGGTTGCCGAAGCTGGGCATGAACCGCGCGGCCTCCAGGAAGCCGACGGGGACCAGGAGCGCCCCGAGCATGGCGCCGAGGTTGTTCCCGGAGCCACCGATGATGACCGCCGCGAGGTAGGAGAACGTTTCCGGGAACAGCCAGCTCGACGGCGACCACGCGGTGATGAGGACGACCAGGATGGCGCCGCTGGCGGCCGCTACGGCGCCTCCCGCCATCATCGCGAGCAGCCGGAGCCACAGCACGTTCTTGCCAAGCGCGGCCGCGACCTGCTCGTTGTCCCGCATGGCCCGCAGAGACCGGCCGAGCGGGGAGGAGGTGATCCGATTAATGAACCAGTACGCCAGCACGCAGATAACGGCCGTGACACCGACGAAGAACCATTGGTACTGGATGCCGTAGGGCGACACGCCGAGCACCGAGGCGAGCGGCTTGGGAACCAGGGATAGGCCATTGGACCCGTTCACCAGGCCCACGTCGTTGGTGGCGATGAGCGTGGCGATCAGCGAGACCACCAGCATGACGATGGCCTGGTAGTCGTTGCGCAGTCGGCGCAGGCTGAACAGCCCGATGACCAGCGCGAGCACCGCGCCGACCACGGCCGCGGCGAGAACAGGCAGCGGGAACGGCCAGTTCGCCCCGCCGACGTAGTGCTGGAATCCGGTGCGGCTGGCCGGGCCCAGCGTGACCACGGCCGCCGTGTACGCACCGGCGGCCTGGAAGACGATGAAGGCGAAGTTGAGCACCCCGGCCACGCCCAGCTGAAGGTTGAGCGCCCAGACGGCCATGATGTCGACGCCGACGTAGATCAGCAGGGTGGAGACGTAGAACTGCCAGGCCAGGCTCACGCCGCGACTACCTCCTTCTGCGCCGCGATCTCGGACAGGATCCCCTGCGGCCGGATCAGCAGGACGACCACCAGGATGACGAACGCGATCAGCTCCTTGTAGGCGGGGGTGATGATCGCGGCGGACACCTCGCTCGCCACGCCGATCACTAGGGCGCCCAACATGGCCCCGTACGGCTGGCCCACGCCGCCCAGCACTGCCGCGGTCAGGATCAAGATGATGAAGTTGCCGCCAGTGCCGTAGTCGAAGCTGGTGACGTTCGCCACCAGGACCACCCCGCCGATGCCGCAGAGGAACCCCGACAGCAGCCACACCACGTCGACGACCAGGTCGGTGCGGATCCCGCAGTTTCTGGCCAGCGTCGCGTCGTTGGCCGTGGCTCGCATCGCCCGGCCGAGCCGCGTGTGGCGCAGCAGTAGGTGCACCCCGGCCATGGCCGCTATCGCGATGGCGATTATCACGAGCTGAATTGTTGTGAAAATAAAGGGGCCAATGCGGAAGGGCCTAGCAGGCGGGATGGCGAGGCTGTAGAAATTGGCGCCCCAAATCGCCTGCATCGTGTTGGCAAGCATCAGGCTGACCGCGATCGACACGATGATCATCCCGAACAGCCGGGTGCCGCGGCGGATGAACGGCGCGTAGACGAGGCGGTTGAGCAGCGCCGAGAACACCGAGCCGAACGCGCCGCCCGCGAGCAGCGCCGCCCAGAGCCCGAGGTGCGCCTGGGTGACCAGGTAGCCGACGAACGCGGCCGCGCTCATGACGTCCCCGTAGGCGAGGTTGAAGATGTTGGTCGCGCCGAACTGCAGCGTGAAGCCGACGGCGGCGATGGCCAGGATCGAGGCCGTCACTACGCCGAAGCCCAGCGAGGCCCAGAAGACGCTCATGCTCCGTCTCCCGCGCGCCTTCGGGGCCCCTCCGGCTCGCTCATGCGCCGCCGGGCGATCCCGCCGGTCACCGGCCGCTGAGCGCCGCTATCGCGGCGGCGCGCACCGTCCCGGCAACCCGGATCTTGCCCGGCGCGAGGTAGCCGGCCACCTCGAAGGCCCCGGTCGAGTTGTGCCACTTGTTGAATACCGCTGGCCCGCTCGCGCCGATGTACTGGATCTTCTTGCCGGACGCCAGAGCCGCCTTGCCGGCCGCGTACGTGTGGACCACCACCTTGCCGGTCCCCGGGTTGCTCACCGTGGTTATGTACGCGTTGTACTTGGCGGGGGACGTGGACTTCGCGGCGATCATCGCGAGGGCCATAATGTTGACCGAGTCGTAGTACCCGAGGGCGTACGGATCGGTGCTGTAGACGGCCAGGTTGGCCGCGGAGGCGGCCTTGCTCCCGTACAGCGCGCCGCGGAACGGCCCGTAGGCGGGCCCCGCAGTCGGCGCGTACGGCTGCACCCCGACCTGGTACTGCTTGAGCAGCTGGCTCCCGACCGCGCGCACCACCGCCTGCACCCAGGTCGCCTCCAGGCTGACCTCCGTGCCGACGACGGGCAGCAGCTTGCCGCCGTTGAGCTGGGCGACCTCCGAAAGGAAGGTCGCCGCCGTGGCCGGGTCCTCCTCGGTGAAGATCACCTGCGGCTTGGCCGCCAGCATCTTGGTCACCTCGGTCCGGTATGAGGGCTGGTCCAGCGCGATGGCCTGGTTGGACACCATCGTGCCGCCGAGCAGAGAGAACGCCCGGACGAGCGTGGGGACGTTGGACTGGGAGCCGACGTCGTTGCCGTAGATCGCCGCGCCGCGCGTGTACCCCTGCTTGTGCGCCCAGATGGCCATGGCGTAGCCCTTGACGTCGTCGGCGGGGGAGAGCCGCCAGAAGTACGTCGCGGTGGAGTGGTCGAAGGCGGCCTGGCCGGTATCGGCGAACATCGGCAGGTGCGCCCGGTTCAGGATCGGCACCGTGGCCAGCGCCTCGGTCGAGCTGGGGCCGATGACCCCGGCCAGGTTGGAGGTCGTCGCGATCATCTGGTTCGCCGCCGCGACGGCGTCGGCTGGGTCACCGTGGGTGTCAAAGCCCTTGCAGGTGGTCTTGTGGCCGAGGACGCCGCCGTTGCTGTTGATCAGCCGTACCGCCGCGTCGCAGGCGACCACCATCTCCGGGCCGAACGCGGCGTCGGGCCCGGAGAAGGGGTTGAACTCGGCGAAGATCAGAGTGTTGCCGGAGGTCGTGCCCGAGGGCGACCCCGGGGGGCCGCCTGAGCAGGCCGCCAGGATGGCGCCGATGACGCAGAGCGAACCTGTTTTCACAAGGCGTCGTGTCACACTCATGGGATCCCTCGCTTCCGGATCGCGAGCGCGTCCGCGCCGTGATCACTTGCCGCTGAAGATCATGTTCTGTCCGCGGGCCGGGTCGGCCCGCTGAGGGGCAGCTGGTCGGGCCGGTACAGCCCGGGTGGCAGCGTCGTGAGCGGGCCAACCGCCCGGATCGCCTTGGCGGCCGTCACCGGGTAGGAATCCCCGAACCAGTTGCCGCGTGCCTCGGTCTCGACGGTGGAGTCGCCCTCCACGATTACCTTCGCCCCCTCGGTCACCGGGTCCGTGGCCGGGTCGATGCAGAAGACGCCGTACATCTCGATCTCGATCTGGGCGTGCCCGCCCGAGATGCCGAGGGAGCGCTTGTGGAACCCGGCGTTGTGGCCGGGCTCGACAATGCGCCCGGCGTGCTCGCGGCGGATCGAGGACACGTACGGCTCGTGGAAGTTGTCCAGCCGGTCGAGCCGGATGCCCAGGGCGTCGGCGATCAGCGCGACGGACTCGTGCAGGGGGTTGCTGTCGGTGTCGGTGACCTGGCCGGGGGGCAGCCCGATGCCGCACTCCTCGTGCACGCCCGCGCCCCAGTCCCGCATCTCGGCGACCCGCTGCGCGAACACCCGGTCGATGCGGACGCAGCTTGTTCCCCAGACCACCGGGAGCACGTCGAGCAGGAATCCCGGGTTCCACCCGGCGCCCACGACGCGGGCGTTGCCGGCCACGGCGCGGGCGTGCAGCCTGCCCGCGCCGTCCTCGCCGAGCGCGGCGGCCGGATGGATCATGCCGGTGAGCGTGATCACGTCCTTGCCCCGCTCGGCGAAGTGGCCGAGGTGCTCCGCGACCGTCGGGGGATCCCCCAGCCCGCAGTAGAACACCAGGTCCACGCCCGGGCTGCCAAGCACCGACTCGAGATCGGTCGTTGCGCGCAGGCCCATCGGCGGCAGCCCGGCGAGTTCCCCGACGTCCTTGCCCTGCTTGGCGGGGTCGGTGACCACCGCGGCCACCACATCGATGCCGGGGTCGGCGGCGCAACCCCTGATGATCTCCCGGCCGATGCGCCCGGTCCCGAAGACCGCGGCGCGCACCAGCGCGCCGTCGGCGCTCACGCGGTCTCCAGGGTGAGCTTGAGCTCGTCGATCAGCTTGTGCAGGTAGGCGGCATCCTCCTCGGGGAGCGGGAGAAGCGGCCTGCGGCACGGGCCGGCCGGGTAGCCCATGTAGTTCAGCGCGGCCTTGTAAACCTGGATGAAGTCGGGGCGCTCGTCGGGCCGTCCGAACATCGGCTTGTGCGAGGTGATGTTGACCAGGGGGAGCATCGCGAACCAGTGCTTTCGCGCCTCGGCCATGTCACCCGACCGGGTGAGGTCCCAGAGCCGTACGCAGTGGCGCGGCATGAAGTTCCCCACGCCGGCCACCCAGCCGTCGGCGCCAGCCGCGATCGCCTCGAAGCTGCCGTAGTCCTCCCCGTACATCAGCGAGGTCTGCTCGGGCACCAGGAGCCGGAGGTCGTGAATCCGGGACGGATCGCCGTGCGAGTCCTTGATGATCGCCGCTGTGCCCTCGTGGGCCAAGGTGGCCAGCCCCTGGAGGCTGATCGAGACACCCGACGCGCCCGGGTTGTTGTATACGAGCAGCGGGATATCCACCGCCTCGGCAAGATCACGGAAGTATTCAAGCAGTTCCCGCTCGGGCGGGCCGGAGTAATACGGCGACACGCTCATGACGCCGGTGGCCCCGGCGGCCTGCGCGGACTTGGCCAGGTCGATGGCCGTCCGGGTGGAGGTGTGCATGACGCCCGCGTAGACCGGCACCCGGCCGTCCACCCACTCCACGAAGCTCGCGTTCAGCCGCTTGCGCTCGTCGATGTCGAGTGTGGAGAACTCCCCGCAGGTACCCGTCGCGATGAGCGCGTGCACGCTGGCCCCGATGATCCAGTCCACCTGCTGCCGGGTCCGCTCGTAGTCGATGTCCCCGTCCGGCCCGAAACAGGTGATGCACGCGGGGGTGACGCCGATGGTGCTCGCCATATCGCCTTCTAGCCCTTCTCGGCCCGGCCTGGGGCGTCGGAGAGCGTGTTCTGCATTACAGAACGCCGTTAGTTGATTCCGACTACGCCGGAGGATAGGATCTGGCCGGATTTCGTGTCAAGAGGGTGCGAGGACGAACATGGACGACGCCCGGCCCGATCAGCGGTACCTGGTGCAGAGCGTGGGGCGCGCGCTCGACATGGTGGCGCTCGTGGCCGATGCCGACTCCGCCGGCCTGTCCGTCGCCGACCTGAGCAAGATGCTGCGCCTGTCGAAGAGCAGCACGCTCGCGACCGCGCGGACCCTCGTCGCGCACGGGTACCTGCGGGTCATCGAGCCCGGGCCCAGGTACCGGCTCGGCATGAGCCTGATCAGGCTCGGCGACCTGACCGCCCGCCAGTTCCCGATCGCCGAGATCTGCAATCCGGTGCTCCGGATCATCGTGGAGGAAACCGGCCTCACCGCGCGGGCGGCCGTCGTGGACAACGGGTTCCCGCTCTTCGTGGCCCGGGTCGACGGGCCGGGCACCGTCCGGTTTCACACCCCTCTGGGCCTGCGTGAGCCGGCCCACGCAACCGCCGCCGGCAAAGCCATCCTGTCCAGCATGGCCGACGACGACGTCCGTGCGATGTTCCATCGCGCCGGCTTTCCCGCGCACACCGACAACACCCTTACCGACATCGAGGCCCTGCTCAAGCAGCTGGAGCTCGTCCGCGTGCGCGGCTTCGCTGTGGACGACGAGGAGGACGTCAAGGGGGTCGCCTGCATCGGCGCCCCGTTCTTCAACCACGCCGGGGCATGCGTCGGAGCGCTCAGCGTGACCGGCCTCAAGGCCGACCTGCCGGAACCGCGGATCGAGGGCCTGGGGACGGCGATCCGCGCCCACGCCGACCAGGTGTCCGTCCTCGTCGGCGGCGGCAGGCACGCCGACTTTGATCTGTTCCAGCGGGACGGCAACCGCGGCTGACCGCCTTGGAGTGCCCGGGTGCGCTCTTAGGCGCGATCGTCTGCTCCAGGCTGATACGGCCGGGCGGCGGCGGGAGGGCCGAGCTCGGCGAGGGCGGCCTTCGCGCGGCGCACCACTCCTAAGGAGTTCCGGGACCACCCGCTCAAAAAGGCTCGGGACAGACTCGTCACGGCCGCCGAGAAGATCGTAATGCGATGCCTGTCAGCGCCGCCGTGTCTCTACGATGGTCACTGTCATCCCTTTCTCAGACTGAAGGGTTAAGGGATGGCACGCACCCGCTGGCCGCCCGGACCTGTGAACCCCGGCCTCTGACCCAGGCCAGGCAGATCGGACCGGCAGCGCCGGTGGGTGCCTTATGACTGGGGCCCGGCCGACAGGACTCGCCCGGCGGAGCTCATCGGGTTCGTGGCGGCCGAAGCCAACCACGAGCCCGCCGGCGCCGCCGACAGCGGCTCGACGCCGCCTTCGACGCCCTCGCCACAGCAGCCCAGACCCAGGCCCGCAGGTGATCGATGGCCGCCGCAGCCGGGACGGCCTCGGCGGTGTGATCTGGACCCGGCCGCGGCCGGGGATGTCCTACCGTCTGGGTATGCCTGCCAGGAAGAGGCCCACGCCCGAGGACGCGGCCACCGCCCGCCGGGTCCTGCTGGGCGGGCTGGGCGACGGTACCGAGTTGTTCGGGCTGCTCGGCGAACTGGAGCCGCTACATCCGCGCAACGACACCTTCCCCGGCGAGGTCTTCCTCCGCCTAGCCGGCGAAGCGCTGGACTGGTCCGGCGCCAGCCGGGCAGACCCGCTGGCCCTGGAGGGAATCAGGGAGCGGTTCTTGCCCGAGTGCAGCTTCCGCGGGCGGCAGAACAAGAAGCTGCAGTTCGCTGTCCTGGCCGCGGCGGCGTTGCATGGCGGGACCGAGCCCGACCTGCTGGATGAGGTCGCCTGGTGGCAAACCGACGATTTCTGGGAGTACGCCCTGTTCGCAGCGGTCGCCTACATCCGGGCCGCCGCCAACCGGGCCGGCGTGCCCACCGCTCAGGCATGCCAGGAACTCGCGCAGCGCCCGGCGGATCCTGGGCCATAACACCCGGGTACGCGCGGCGACGAGCGTAGAACACCAGCTCGCCAACGCCTGTTCGGCCGGGACGCACGGGCCGGTGTTGCTGACGGTGAGCGCGGTCCGGGCAGGTATGTCACCTCGACCACGGCGGCGAACACCGGCGCCAGCGCCGCCGGCACCACTCCGGCGATCGCGGCGCCGCCGCGGCTGTGGGCGTAGACCAGCATGGCAATCCACACGGAGTATTCGGTGAGGATGAAGATCGCGTATCCTCACGACCGGCCGCAGCGCCCTGTGGTCAGCCAGCGTCCGGAAGGCACCGAGGCGGCCAGCCAAGACCGATGGTTCCAGACGCGATGCCCGGAGAAGCGGCCGTTCGCCGCCTGCGCCGGGCCGGCTGGTCAGGCCGATGGGAGCGAGTTCCCAGGAGACCGGCGGCGGGCATCCGGGACGTTGGCTTGGCGGCAGGGGTTTCATCGCGCCTGCGCGGGCGATCACGATCGGGACGCCGGGTCATGTTGGATGCTCGATCGGGGAGTGGAACTTCGCAGAGTCCGGGGTGAGCTCGGCCGCGATCCGGGCTTCCTCATCGGCCTCTTGGGCCCGTCCGTCCTGCCGCAGCAGCAGCGCCAGGTTGTGGTGGGTCTCGGGGTCGTTCGGCCTGGCTGCGATCGCTGTCCGGTAATGGTGTGCTGCCTCTTTCGGGCGACTAGCCGTGTGCAGCAACACCGCCAGGTTGTTGTGAGCTTCGCCGAAATCCGGCCACGACACCAGTGCGGCCCGGTAATGGGCCTCCGCGCGAAGGGCGTCCCCGGTGGATTCCAGAAGCAAGGCGTAGTTGTAATGGGCCTGGGGATGATCGGGGCGGATGGCCAAGGC
>Ga0306922_10002470_pt1 | contig 17157 bp, 10 predicted proteins | sample sta12Cox44000082_FD_203758 | JGI IMG/M metagenome (GOLD analysis project Ga0306922, IMG submission 203758) | Lab enrichment of tropical soil microbial communities from Luquillo Experimental Forest, Puerto Rico - statoxic.12C.oxic.44.000.082 (v2)... | ecosystem: Environmental > Terrestrial >... | reverse complement strand
CTGGAACAAGCCACCACGTCTTCCCTCGAAGCCCTTAAGTCCTACAGCGCCGGCCATGCCAAACACGTCATACTCGACGACCACAACGCTATCCCGCTCTTCAAAAAGGCTGTCGAGATCGATCCCAACTTCGCCCTGGCGTGGGCCGAAATGGGCGTCGCGCAGGGCAATGAAGGCATGGAGCAGGCGAGTCTTGAATCACACAAAAAGGCCTTCGATCTTCAGCAGCGCTCGAGCGAAGTCGAGCGCTTCTACATCAACGGTCACTATTTTGACGCCATCGGCGATCTCGACAAGTCCGTGGACACGTACGAACAATGGCGCAAGGCTTATCCTCGCGATTCGATTCCGCTGAATAACCTCGCCCTCGCCTACGGCGCTCTCGGTCAATTCGACAAGGAGCTTTCCGCCGCCCTCGACGAAATGAAGGTCGACCCCAACAGCGTCTTCTCCTATCAGGACGTTGCGCGCGCCTATTGCAACCAAAACCGGCTCGAAGAAGCGAAAACGGTTGCCGAGCAGGGCCTGGCAAAGCATGCCAGCGCGACCGGAGCACGCCGGCTGCTGATGGAGTTGGCTTACATAAAGGGCGATACCGCCGAGGTCGACCGCCACGTGGCTTCGATGAAGGGGCGTCCGGACGAATACTTCATTCTTTTCAGCAAAGCCTTCATGGAGTTCAATCTCGGCAAACACACGGCCTCTTCAGAGACCATTCGGGAGGCGCAGGCCTCCGCGCAAAAATTCGGCAACACGGAGTTTGCCGCGATCCTTGGCGGGGCCTCCGCCTTCACTTCGAGTCTTATCGGCGATTGTTCCTCCGCAAAATCTCTCGCCTCCGCCTCTCTCCAGCAGTCCCCCACCGGCGCGAACCTTTCGCCCGCCTCCGGGGCTTTAGCCAATTGCGGAGAGGCGGCGCGGGCTGCGCAAGCCATCGAGGTTCTTTCCAAACAGTATCCGAGCGACACCATGCTGAACCTCGTGCGGAAGCCCGTCACCCTCGCTCTACTCGCCATGCGCGCCGGGAAAAACGATGAAGCCCTGGGCCTGCTCGAACCGGCTCGTCGCATCGAGCTTGGCTGGGGCCGCGATTCCGCTTCCGCTCTCGCACCTTACGTCCGCGGTCTTGTCTATCTGAACAAGAAAGATGGCGCAAGCGCCGCCCTCGAGTTTCGCAAGATCCTCGATCGCCGTTATCTCTTCGCGAGCGCGCCCTCCTTCACGCTCTCTCAACTCGGGCTTGCGCGGGCCTATGCCCTCGAAGCCGGTTCCGTAGCGCGGGGCTCGAATGCGGCTGTGAACGCTGACTTCAAGGCTAAAGCCCGCACCGCCTATCAGGATTTCCTCGCCGCCTGGAAAGATGCCGATCCCGGCCTGGCTCCTCTGCAGCAAGCCAAAGCCGAATACGCCAACCTTCAGTAGCTCTCCTGCAACTCCTTCTCTTTCGAACGCACTTCTTCCCTGACTTCCGTTACAATCCTTCCAACTCTAATCGGCCCTTCATGAATCTCTTACGCGCAAGCGCGCTGCGATCGTGCGTCTTTTGTTCCGCCTTGGTACTTTTTCTCTTTGGCCTTCGGGTGTCCGCTCAACCTGCGCCCTCCGGCGCCGTCCGCTTCAGGGATGTCACCGAAGCCTCGGGCATTCGCTTCACACATTTCAAGGGCAACAAAGGCATCTCCATCAACCTGGAAGAGTTCGGGCCCGGCGTTTGCGTCGCCGACTTCGACGGCGACGGTTGGCAGGACATCTACTTTGTCAACGGCCGCGACCGTTATGAACGCGGCATCGAAGTTCATAACGCTCTCTATCGCAACAATGGCGACGGCACCTTCACCGACGTAACCGACAAAGCCGGCGTCAGAGGAACCGGCTACGGCCTCGGCTGTGTGTGGGGCGACTACGACAACGACGGCTTCCCTGATCTCTTCGTCACCCAGTACGGGAAAAACGTGCTCTATCACAACAACGGAGACGGCACCTTCAGCGACGTAACCGACAAGGCCGGAGTCGGCGGCATGGAGTTCGGGACCTGGTTCCACTCGGGGGCCACTTTTTTCGACTACGATCGCGACGGCAAGCTTGATCTTTACGTCGGCGGCTATGTGGCTTACGGACCCAACGCCCGCCGCTACTGCGACCTCGGCGGCGTCCAATCAAGCTGCGCGCCCAGCGCCTATGAAGGAAGTCCCGCCATGCTCTACCACAACAACGGCGACGGCACCTTCAGCAACGTCACCAAGGCCGCCGGCATCTATCAGCCAAACGGGAAAAACCTCTCCGTGGCCGCAGCCGACTACGATAACGACGGCTGGCCCGACCTTTTTGTCGCCAACGACGGCATCCCGTCCTATCTCTATCACAACGATGGCAAAGGCAAATTTCGAGAGACCGGAACGGTTACCGGCATGGCCTACACGCTGGCCGGAAAAGTCATGGCCGCCATGTGCATCTCCCTGGGCGACTACGACAACGACGGCTGGCTCGATCTTTATATCTCCGATTTCCAGCTGAATTCAGATCATCTTTGGCACAACGCCGGCCGCGGCTTTATGGACGAAGTCAGCAACGAAGCCGGAATCACCCTACCGACCCGGGACGTCCTCAGCTTCGGGGGCGGCTTTTTGGACTACGACAACGACGGCTGGCTCGACCTGTTCATTGCCAATGGCCACGTCTATCCCGAAGTTGAAATCGCCACGCCCGGCACACACTACAAGCAGATCAACACGCTGTTCCACAACGAACAGGGCAAGCGGTTTAGCGTCGCCACCGAATCGTCGGGTATCCGAACCCTCGCTCCACGCGCCGCCCGCGGCGCAGCCTTCGCCGATTTCGACAACGACGGCTTCGTGGACATCGTGGTCGCCAACAACGGCGATCCGCCGACGCTCCTCCGCAACCAGGCCGGCAATGGAAATCACTTCGTGAATTTTCGCCTGGTAGGGGCCGCAGGGCCGGCCATGACAGACCGTGCCGCGCGAAAGTCCAATCGCGACGCCCTGGGTGCGCGGATTCGCATCACCACGGGCGGGACCACTCAAATCCGCGAGATCGCCGGAGGCGGTAGCTACCTTTCGCAAAGCGACCTCCGAGCCAACTTCGGCCTCGGAAAATCTGAAACCATCGACCTGGTCGAAGTCACCTGGCCGGGCGGCACCAAACAATCCTTCCGCAACGTCGTCGCCGACAAGTTCTATCAGATCAGCGAAAACTCCGATTCCTTGTCACTACAGAAAATCTCGGGCCGCCCCTAGGGCCGGTCCCGCACCGGGCCCGAAAACTGACTTGAGCGATTCCTCAGCTGCCCGGCGCCACACTCGGCTGCGCCGCGACCGGTGCCCACTTCTTCCACACAAATCGCGCTGGCACATACAGAATCGCGCACCACAATACGACCACCGGGCCGCGCCCGATCAAAAACGCCAAAAGTCCCGACAGGCTTGCCAATGCGTCGCCAAATCCCGTCGCCGCCGCCGCACGCAGCTGTGCGCCCAGCGTTTCCGAAGGATTCGCAACTTCCTCCCGCAGCGTGAAAAACACGTTCGCAAAAAGGACCCGATGCTCCGAGGCCTGCCGCTCCGATTCGAGCCGGGCCAGTTCCGCGTTCGCCGTCGCGATCTGCCGCTGCAGCTCGCGCACATTACCGTCCGGATAGGTCTGCTTCTGCGACAACTCCTGCAGACGCTTCAGGGTTTTCTGGCCATTCGTCAGCCGCACCTCTAGATCCGCGCGCTGCTGTGTGATCTCGTCGGCAGCTTGTTCTTCCCGCTCCACGTCGCCGAGCGACTTCAGCTCGCTCACCGTCTCTCCTAGCTCTGTCGAAGGCACGCGCAGCGTGGCATTCAGCAAGCTGCCGCTTTTCTGCCCGACCATGCGCAACTTGGCAGCATAGGCGTGATGCCGCTCCAGAATCTCTTCGAGTGAGGTCCTCGCCTTGAAAAACTCCTTAGTCCCAACCGCCAGCTCCGCCGTGTGCGCGATCAAAGACTCGTTCAAGAGAATTCTTGGGGTTCTTCCACCCTCAATCCTCCCGTCATCTTTTTCAAGCGCTGTCTTGGCGGCAGCCGCCGCCTCGAGCTGCTTGCGCTCGTTTTCCTCAAGGTCAGCGCTTTGCCCGTCCGGAGCAGGCGCTTGCGGAGATTGCGGCAGGTAGTCCACCGGCGGATAGGCCGACACCGTCGTCTTCGCCGGCGCGATTCTGCTAGGCAGCCGCCGTCCTGCCGGTTTCCCCAGAACCACCAGGCAAAGGCCGACCCCCAGGACCACCACCACGCCCCTCTGTACCTTGCTCCACCCGCGCCACTTCTCCGCTACCAGCGGAATCGGATTCTTCATGGGATACCTCCTCCCCCTTAGAACGCTATCGGTATTGCTTCTTGCAGCGGCGCTGCCCCCGTCCCGCTCTTACCAAAGCGGGCGCCCGAGTTCCGCAGTCCCCGCCATTCATGAGGAAAGTTGTTCCGACTGATAAGCCCTTTAAGAGCGTGACCGCCATCCCCGATCGGAATTGGCGTAATAAACTTAGAAACCTGGAAGTTACCTTACATTCCGGATGAGATCGCTAAGCGGCTTTCTGCTGCTGACGCTCTACCAGGTGTCGGAAATGCTCGGGCTTTCTCGAATCCAGACGGAAGATTTCCTAGGTCAACACCGTATTCCTCTTGCTCTGATCGACGAGGCCGATCTTGACCGCGAGGCGGCTCTATTCGAAGCGGACTCGGGCCGCAACCCGCGTTAACGCGCTCGCGGGATGAGGGCCGTCTCCAACACCACGCCACTGCGTTATCTGATAGCGATCGAGCAAGTACATTTGCTCGGAAAGTTGTTTGAGAAGGTTTTTGTGCCGGTAGCGGTGTACGAGGAACTGAGCGATCCAAAAACGCCGGAAATTGTACGGCACGGCGTGGCCTCTCAAACTATATGGTTCGAGGTTCGGGAAGTGGACGAGACCGCGAAACGTTCTACACTCCGCTCCGCTTCACGAGCTGGACGCGCGCTTCGGCAAACGGCAGAGTCGCTTCGAGAAGTACCGGCGTTCTCGCCACATCCTTGGCCAGGTAGAGCGTGAAATGTGCGTCCTTCATCTCCTCGCCGTTGTCGAACACCCGGATCTCCACCGTGTTTGTCGAAAAATGTCCCGCCGGCACCTGCACCTCGGCCGACCCGATCTTACGCGCCTTGACCTCGTACAGCTTGCGCCCGTCGTAGACTGGCCCGTGCACCTCCGGCGTCTTCGACCAGTCCACGCTGCGGAGATACTGCATCATGCCCAGAGGATCGCGCGTTCCCGGCAGCACGCGGGCCGCGGTTGCATCCGCCGGAGCCGGCTCGCGCCCGGTAGCGGTCATGCGCTGAATCGAATTCACCCTGGTGCCGCGCTCGCTCAGCCGCATTTCGTACTGCACGCTCGTAAAATCGCCCGGCGCGCTGTAGGAATCGAATTGATCGTCCAGCTCAAACACGATCCGCAGCGGATTCTGCGTGTGCGCGAATGCCTGCAGGTGCCATGCGTCTTTCCCTGCAATCTCCTTTCGCCCGTTCACCGACAACCGCAGCGTCGCCACGTTGTTCACTTTGGACACATTCGCGGAAAACTCCAGCGCCTCTCCTGCCGGCGGGGCGAAGCCTGCCGGTAGGGCCGGCGCCGGATTGGCCACCGCGTTCGGTGGCTTCTCGCGCGTCGTGGGCACCGGTGGCTGCGTGGTCGCGGCGGGTTCGGTTCGAGCGGCGGGCGGGGGGTCCGGCGTGAAGTTCACCGTGGTTTTGCTCTGCCCGCCGGCATGCAGCCACACGAATGCGGCCCCGCCGCATACCACGGCCAGAAAAATCGCCAGCACCACCACGACCCGGCGGCTCATCCTTATCTTGCACCCTCTCCAGTTCGCAAAATCTTTCCAGCCCGGCTTTCGTCGTACAATATCGTGTCGCGCCAGTTAGACGTGCCGCGGGTTCGAGGGTTTGTCTCTCCAACCCTCAAAAGTCCCTGTTCAGGTTACCAGAAGCTTTTTTATGCGTCTTGCGAAAGCTCCTTGATCTGGGGTTGAAGGGTTTTAGGGGGTCTCGGCTCGGGACCCCGGGCAAACCGGCTGTTTTTCAACCCCTTACAAGCGAAGACGCTTTTCACCGGGCGTCAGCCCGGGTTTCGACGCGACGACGGTTTGGAGGATGGTTCGCATGCGATACTTGGTTAGCGGCGGCGCCGGCTTCATCGGGTCGAACACCGTGGATGAACTCGTGCGCCGCGGCGAAAGCGTCGTGGTTCTCGACGACCTTTCCGCAGGCAAGGAAGACAATCTTGCCGAGTCGCGCAACAAAATTTCTTTCATCAAGGGTTCCATCAATGACATCGAAGCCGTCCGCCGTTCGATGCATGAAGCCGATTACGTGATCCACCTCGCGGCGCGCACTTCCGTTCCCCGTTCGGTCAAAGACCCCCTTGAAACCAACCGCATCAACATCGAAGGCACCCTGAACGTCTTGCTGGCCGCGCGCGACGCGAGAGTGAAGCGCGTCGTACTGGCCGCTTCTTCTTCGGCCTACGGCGAAACTCCGACTTTGCCCAAGGTCGAGACCATGCAGCCCGAGCCGATTTCGCCCTACGGGGTCACGAAGTACGCCTGTGAACTGTACGCGCAGATGTTCGGCCGCGTGTACGCCTTGCAGAACGTGAGCCTGCGCTACTTCAACGTCTTCGGACCGCGGCAGGACGCCGGTTCGCCGTATTCCGGCGTGCTCTCCAAGTTCTGCGCGGCTTTTCTCGAGGGAACCGCACCGGTAGTTTATGGCGACGGTGAACAAACGCGCGACTTCACCTACATTGACAACGTTGTGCAGGCCACGCTGCTCGCTTGCGAAGCTCCGGCCGCCAGCGGACGAGTCTGCAACGTTGGCACCGGCGAACGCATTTCGCTCAATCAAACCCTAGAGCTGCTGCGCGAAATCAGCGGCACCCGGCTCGAAGCGAAGTACGACCCGCCGCGCGAAGGCGATATACGCGATTCCCAGGCCGACATCAGGCTCGCTCGCGAGTTGCTCGGCTATCTCCCGGCGGTGAATTTTTCAGACGGCTTGCGCCGCACGTTCGACTGGTATCGGGAGTCCTACGCCAGGACTCTCGCCAAGCAAAAAAGCGCGAATTGAGTAGCGCGCTCTTTTGCACTCTTCCTCATGGCGAAAGCCCCGGGCCGTGAGGAATCTTTCCGCTTGCGGACGGCAACCGGATTCCCGGCCGCGATTCCCTTTTACGGTGTTGCGGTTTTGCCATAGCTTAGCGGGTCGCCGGTTTTCGGCTGGTCGTACTTGTTCCAGAACCATAGCGGTTCGAGCTTCTTCTGTTCCGGCCAGACCTGGTTGAGCGTGTCGCCTTCGAACAGCTCGCCGTTCTTCATCACCCAATGAATGGTGTTGGTGTTGTGAATGTCGTCGAGCGGGTTCTTGTCATAGACGACGAGGTCCGCGAGCTTGCCCGGCTCGATGCTGCCGAGCTCGTCGGGCCTGCCGACAATTTTGGAGCCGTTGACGGTCGCGCACTTCAGCACTTCCAGCGGAGTCATGCCGCCGCTCGCGAGCATCCACATTTCCCAGTGATAGCCGAGTCCTTGCAGCTGGCCGTGGCTGCCCACTCCGACCAACCCCCCGGCCCGTTCCAATTTCGCCATCTGCGCCGCGAGCTTGGGGAATTCGTATTCGTCTTTGCGGAACCATGCCGGACGGCGCTTGGTGCGCTGGTCGATGATGCGGTGCGGGATGAAGTGATTGAGTTTGTCGTTGTCGTGAACTTCGCTGTATTCATACCAGTAGTCTTCGCCGAACGGACCGCCGTAGTTCACGATGAGGGTCGGGGTTTCCGCGATGCCGGACTTGGCGAACATCTGCAGGACGTCGTTGTAAAGCGGCGTGATGGGCAGGGTGTGCTCGTTGCCGTGGAAACCGTCGATCACGTGCGTCAGATCGAGCTTCAGGTCGAGTGCGCCTTCGGTGGTCGGCATCATCTGCAGTTCCTTCGCGGCTTCGACCATGTATTGCCGCTGTTTGCGGTTGCCGACCAGATAGCTCTTGATGTTGTGCGTGCCGTAGTACTTCTGATATTTGGTCAGCACGCCTTTCACTTCTTCCATGGATTGGAAATTGTTGTCGGAGAAAACGCCGGGGCCGGTGGAGAAAGCGCGCTGGCCGAGAATGTCGCCCGAGTCCACCAGATCCTGGTAGGCAAACATGTCGTTCGAGCCGGTCTGCACGTCGAGGCCGGCGGTAACGCCGTACGCCAGATTGGCGAGGAACGCCCAGTTCTGGGTGTCGAGGATGCCACGTTTGATTTCGCTCCAGTGCGCGTGCGTGTCGATGTAGCCGGGCGAAATGGTCTTGCCCTTCACGTCGAATACTTTCGCTCCGGAAGGAACGCTGCCTCGGGCGCCGACGCTCTTGATGCGATTGTCTTCGACGACGATGTCGGCATCCTTCAGCACCTGGTCGTCCTTCATGGTAATCACGGTTGCGCCGCGGAGGACGATGGTGCCCTTGGGAGTCTTGCGGGGAACCTCGAGATTGATCGCGATCTCCTGAACGTCCTTTTCCTGTTCCTTGAACTTTTTCTCTTCCTTCTTTTCGTCTTTCTTGTCGTCTTTTTTCTGAGCGTCGGCGGAGTCTTTCTTGTCCTTGTCAGCCTCTTTAGCGTCGTCCTTCTTGTCGGCGTCCTTCTTTTCGTCCTTCTTTTCGCCCTCTTTCTTCTCGTCCTTCGGCGGTTCGAAAGAGATGGAGCTGAGCGGCTGGCGGAAGTAGCTGGAGCCGATGGCCCAGGTGATGGTCTTGCCGCCGTCGGCCCAGCCGAAATAGTCCGCGCCGACGTCGGTGATTTTCTTTAGCGGAACAGCGGGACCGCCCACACTGACGGTCGGCGCCTCACCGCCGACCGGCGGCATGGCCACGATGTACAGCTGATTCTGCACGTGAGCCAGAACCCACTGACCGTCCGGGCTCGGAACCAGGTCGTCGGCAGGGACCGGTTCTTCGGCAAAGTAGATTCCTTGGCCTTTCACCTGAAGGTGCGTGCGGCGATCGGTGCCGTCGTAGCGCAGCGAGACAAGTCCTGTGGGCGTGTCGACGTAGATGCGATCCTTTTCGTTCGTGAAGTGGGGCCCGCCGGCGCCGCGGGCGGGCAAGATCAGATTGGGTTGGCCGCCTTCGGCGGAAATCCAGATGAGGTCGTCGTTGTCCGTCTGGCCGCCGTCGAATTCGCTGTTTTCGCGATCGTAGGCATTGCCGCGCAGCAGAACGATGCGCGCTCCATCCGGAGAGAATGCGGGATTGCTGTAGACGGCGAGGGACTTCGACAGCTGAACCGGAGTGCCGCCCGAGCTGGGAATCTTCCAGAGCTGCCCGCCATCGCCCGACCAGGAAACGTAGGCGATCCACTTGCCATCCGGGGACCAGGCCGGCTGAAAGGCGGTGGATTTTCCGGTATCCAGCTTCTGCGGTTTGCCGGAGGGGAGGTCGAGCGTGTAGAGATGGGTCATGGCGGAGAATGCGAGTTTCTTGCCGTCGGGCGACTCGACGGCGTCGTGGATGAGGCGGACTTTGACGGCGCCCTGTTCGACCTTCTGCGGGAAATCGAGTTTGCTGCCGAGGTCTTGCGAAACCTCCGCGGTGAACGGGATGACGGACTCGGCTCCGGTTTCCAGATGCAAACGGCGGATTTTGCCGTCCTGGTTGTAGACGATTTCCTTTGCGCCGGGGAGAAAGGCGTAGCCCGGGAAGAGGTCGCGGGAGAAAATCGCTTCCTGATCGTCGCGCGTGACCGGATAGCGGACCCATTTGTCCTCGCCGGTTTCGAGATTGCGGAGGCGGAGGCCGCTTTCCGTTTCATGACGGGTGACATACAGGATGAACTTGCCGTCGGGAGAAAGCAGCGGCCGCATGGCGCTGCGCGGCTGCTCGATGATGACGTCTTCGTCGCCGGTTTTGCGGTCCTTGCGCTTGATGCGCCACAAGGGAAACATGGAGTTGTAGGAGAAATCGCGGCGGCGCTCGGCGTAATAGAGATACTTCCCGTCCGGGGAAGCGACCGCGCCCATATCGTTCAGGCGTTCGCTGCGGGGCGTGGTGGGAGAAGCCTTGGATTTGGTGATTTGCACGCCGGTGCCGCCGTCGAGGTGATACATCCAGATCTCGCGCGGGCCGATGCCGAAGCGCGTCTTGGAAACGTAGATGTATTTGCCGCTCGGATCCCAGCTGGGCGAGGCCAATTCGCTGCTGGGATCCTTGGAAACCTGCTTCGCGCCACTGCCGTCGGGATGCATGATCCAGATGTTGTCGCTGCCCTCGCGGTCGGAGATGAAGGCGATCCACTGGCCGTCCGGCGAGAAGCGCGGCTGGCTGTCAAACGACATGCCGCCGTCAATAAGTTTGGCTTTGCCGCCCTCGATCGGGAGCGTGTAAATGTCGCCCAGGAGTTCGAACGCCAGGCTCTTGCCGTCCGGAGAGGCGTCGAGAGAAAGCCAGGTGCCTTCATCGGTCGTGAAGGCGATCTTGCGGTCGGGTTTCAAGGACAGAGCTTTTTTTTCGTCTTTTTTTTCGTCTTTCTTGTCGTCCTTTTTGCCCTGGTCTTGGTCCTGAAGGGAACGAGCGGCAAGAGACTGCGCCGGATCCTCTGCGATGTCGGGCGATTGCGCGCGCGTGATTTTCGCAAGGCCCACCAGACCCAAGGCCAGCGAGATTCCATAGATGAGCATCGAACGCCCACTCGATTGCTTTCCGCTCATGCTTCTCTCTCCTTCCAAACAGGTGGCTCTACCGGCGCCCGCTATCCCGTCCGCAAGACCAGCCAAAGGATGCGCCGATACAAGGAAAAAACGGAACCCCACGCGAAAACCACCGAGCGAAGGGCGTATAAGGATGCCTTTCGCCGACGGTCAACGCAAGCAGTCAGCCGCAAGCAATCTAGGACGCGATTGGTAGAACCACACCCGAACGTTAGAAAGTTAGACGGAGGCGGCAGAGATTGGTCTCAGGAAGGGCAGGCCCGGGCTGCGGCGCCGAAGCAGAGGCGCGTGCTAAGCTATCGAACTGCCTTTGAGCGAATTGATCAGACCGCATGCTGCGCGCGCAAACTCGCAAGAACCGGAAGAAATCCTTTCCGCAAAAACCGCTCAGGGCCGCCGGGTACCGGTCGGGGCGGCATTGGGTGCGCGAAGGGCGGGAGCCAGCCGTTTCCCCGGTCCGCGCCAGGCCAGACGAACGGGGCCGGCTTTTGGCCTGGCCGCTGACGCTATGCGCAGCGCTGATCGCCCTGAGCCCGTGTGCGGCGCAGCAGGTGCGCCTGCCCTCCCCGCACGGGCAATCCGCGGAGCTTTCATCCGAAGGCCCGCAGAAGCGGCAAGGCGACCTGTTTATAGCCGACCAGAATGTGGACTTACAGTACGCCGGAATGCGGCTGCGCGCGGATCACCTGGAGTACAACGACAAGACCCGCGACGCGCTGGCGCGGGGCCACGTGCAGTTCGATTACGAGAACCAACACCTGGAAGGAGACGAAGCGCGGTACAACTTCGCTAGCGGGATCGGAAAATTCAGCAACGTACGCGGCACGGTGAAGATCGTGAGGCGGCCGAACCCGATGGTGCTGGTGTCGGAAAATCCGCTGTATTTTGAGGCTCGCGAGGTGGAGCGCTATCCGGACGACCTGTTCGTGATTCACCAGGCGTGGATCACGATCTGCGACCAGGAGCGCCCCACCTGGCAGATGTTCGCCCCGCACGCCAAGATTCGGCTCAACAAGTCGGTGGCGCTGGTGAACGCGAATTTCCGCTTGTACAAGGTGCCGCTCGTCTGGGTGCCCTATGCGACGACGCCGGCCGGGCAGCGGGTGCGGCAATCGGGATTCCTGTTGCCGGACGTCGGACACAGTTCGACCAAGGGATATGTGTTCGGCGACGCGTTATACTGGGCGCCGAACACCTGGTCGGACGCGACGCTTGGCGCGCAGGATTTGACTAAGCGCGGATCAGCACAGCGCGCGGAAGTGCGCATGCGGCCCTCCGAGAATACGTCCTTCCTCTATTCCTACTACGGCGTCATTGATCGCGGGATCCGCGATTCGGCAGGAGTCTTGCAGAAGCAAGGCGGCCATCAACAACAACTGGAGCTGCAGAGCCTGCTCCCGAAAGGGTGGCGATTCGTAGCGGACTACAACCAGCTGTCGTCGCTCACCTTTCGGCTGGCCTTCGCCGATGCCTACGGAGACGCGATCAACGCCGAGGTGCGCAGCGCGTTTTTCTTGACCAACAACTTCAGCGGGTTCAGCCTGAATCTAGCGGCGCTGAACGACAAGAGCTTTCTGACCATCGATCCGCAGACCAGCGTAACCTTGCGCAGCGCGCCGGAGGCGCGGTTTTTATCGGTCGAGCAAGCGCCCTGGAGGAGTCTGCCGCTGTACTTCAGTTTCGATTCGCTGGCGGGGGCGGTACATCGCGATGACGAGAATTTAGCGACGCCGGCGCTGGTCGAGCGGACCGAGCTCGCGCCCAAGGTGACCCTGCCGCTGAGCTTCGGACCGTGGCTGAATGTGACGGCCTCGGGCGCGGTACGCACGACGCGATACGGTGCTTCGCTGGATGCGCAGGGGAATCTGAGCGAGCAGCCGATCACGCGGAATGACGGCGAGTTTACGCTGGAAATCCGTCCGCCGACCCTCGAGCGGATTTTCGGACGACCGGGAGAAAAGCGGCGCTACAAGCACACCATCGAACCGGAACTGACCTATCGCTACGTTTCGGGGATCAATGATTTTGCGCGGTTCATCCGGTTCGATTCGGACGCGACGCTTTCCAACACCAACGAAGTTGCCTATGGATTTACGCAGAGGCTGTATGTGAAAAGCGGGGAGGAACAGCCGACGGAGTTCTTGTCGTGGAGCGTGGTGCAGAAGCACTACTTTGACCCGACTTTTGGCGGCGCAATCATTGATGGCGGGCGAAATGTCTTGCAGGCGCTCAATTCGATTACCCCGTTTGCATTTGCTGCCGGGCCGCGCGACTGGTCGCCGATCGTGAGCGACCTAAAAATCACGCCGGGCGGGAAATATGACGCGGAGCAGATCATCGAGTACGACCCCCAGCTCAACAAGATCGTGGCCGAGGGGACGCTGGTGAAGGTGAAGCCGTACAGCGAGTTTTTCGCGATGGTGGCGCACTTTCACATTCAAGACGACCCGGTACTGCAGCCGCTTTCCAATCAGATCCGCGCTTTGGTGGGATACGGGGCCTTCAACCGCAAAGGGTTCAACTTCACCGGCGGCGTGAGCTACGACATCCAGAATACGGCGCTGCAAAACCAGATCATGCAGGTGACCTACAACGGGAACTGTTGCGGGTGGTCGTTCGAGTACCGGAGAATCGCGCTCGGGCAGGTGCGCACGGAAAACCAGTTCCGCGTGGCGTTCACCATCGCGAATATCGGAACGTTTGGGAACCTGCGGCGTCAGGAAAAGATCTTCTAGCACGGTCGAAGCCGGAATCCCGGTCTTGCGCCGAGCGCTTTGAAAATCACCTGGAGATGACCGTTGCGGGATCCGATCGCCGATCCATCAAATAGGAACCGATGAAGTAGCCAAGCGTACCGGTGACCACGCCGCCCAAAATGTCGGCGACGTAGTGGTAGCGACCCCAAACCGCGGAGACGCACATCGCCGTCACCAGCGGCAACATGACCCAGAAAAGCCAGCGCCGGTAACGCCAGGCCCCCCACACCACGGCGACCGAACCCGCGACGTGTTCGGAGGGAAATGCGGCGCCGCGGACGCGGCCGTAATGTTCGATGAAATTGACGATGGCCGTGAACGGGCCGCCGTGGAGTTCGCCTTGCCACAGGCCGGCCATGGCAAACCATGGGCTCTCGATCGGGAAAAGAGCGGCAATGACGTAGCCGATCGCGTAGCCGACCGCGGAATAGGTCATCACCGACCAATAGGCGCGCCATTCGCGTCGGAAGTAGAGGATCCCGCCGAGAACCAGCAGATAAACAAAATAGGTGAGATAGGCGAGTTGAAAAAGGTCGTTGCGGAGCGGTGTGGCGAATTGCTCGAGCCATACCGCCGGGTGGACACCGAAGAGCCGGTGATCGAAGGCAATGAGTTTGGCGTCCTGCCAGCCCCGATGGGCGAGGTGCACCAAATAGGCGAGCTCCTCGAAGCAGAACAAGAAGAAAAGATGGGGGTACCAGTGGCGCCAGAAATGCCAGAAGCGCGTCGTGAAGGTGACGCCGCGGCGGCGGGCGCGCTCTTCAGAACGAGCTCCCGTTCGACACAGCAGCAAGATGACCGTCGCGACCAGCAGGTTGACGCCGATAAGTTTCCAGGGGTGGGCGAGATTTCGAGAGGAGACCGCGACCATCGCGCTTGATAGGCAGAGGTAGCCCAAAGCGACGTGTTCAAATGTCCCGACGGCGGGCCACACCCGCGAGAGCTCGCCGCGAAGCAACGCGGTCCAACCGGGCTCCTTGCATGTGGCCGGTGTTCTCATAGGCCGCAGGTGACGCTCCGGCAAGCTTCCCGGACGCATGGGCAATGCGCCTTCGACGGTCCGGGATTGAGTTGGTTCGCGACTGTTCATCGTGCAACTTCGCCTTTCCATTTCAAAGCGTGAGGTGGGCGGCGCGCCGTGCGCGGGCGGCCCATTTCATGACCTGCCATCCGCGCTGCCGGGCAATCTGGCGCAGGCGCCAGGTCGGATTGACGGCAATCGGAGTGCCGACGACTTCGAGCATCGACCGATCGAGCGCATGATCGCCGTAGGCGAAGCATTCCGCTAAGGGAGCGCCAGAAGCGAGTGCAAACTGCTTGACCGCCGCCGCTTTGGCCTCGCCTGACCTCGGCTCGCCTTCAACTGTGCCGGTCCAGGAACCCTCGCAAAGGCCGAGTTCGGTCGCAAACATTGAAACCTGCGATTCAACTCCGCGCCAAAGCAGTTCGCGCTCGAGCGCGGCCTTCACGGCTTCGGCCAGAGGAGCCAGGGTCCCGGTGACCAGAACGATCCGGTCGCCGCGCAAGGCGTGCCACCAGATGCGCTCGATGGCACCGGGGAAGAACTCGGGCATCCAGTGGCGTTGCGCGCCGCATCCTGGGCCAAGAACCGCGGCTGAAACTCCGCGCAAATACATTTTGTTCGACTGCGCGGCGGTCACGAGATTGCTGGAACCTAAGCGGAGCATTTCCGCGACCCAGCGGGAAAAGTTCGCGGCGCGAATTTTCCCCCGGCGCGCGAGGTACCAGAAGAAACGGCGTTCGAGTGACGGGTGCGGAAGCAGGGTGCCGTCCACATCGAAAAATGCGATGCTCATGCGGCCTCCGCGGGGTTGCGGGAGCGGACCGCAACCGTTTGCCCGGTGAAGAAACGCCGGCCCTCGATGAACACCGGCAACCCGCGCACCACGCAGCAGGCAGCTGTGACCCAGGTAAGGACCTGGGCAGCGGTGCGAATGGCGAGATGAGCTTCGCCAGAAGCGGCGACCAGGGCAACGCTTCCCCGAGTCAGCGCCAACTCAAGTCCCAGGTAACAGAAGCATGCGCACTTCAGCGCGGCATAGATTCCGCGGCTCCAACGCGAGGCAACGAAAGCACGACCCCACCACGTCTCGAACATCGTCTGGCCGCCCCAGCCGGAATAGCCGGCCTTCTGGGCCAGGCCGCGCAGAAAGTCGGTGGCCGCGCCGCGCGCGAAAAACAGCACCGGCAGCCACCAGGAGACCATCCCGACGACGGCAAAGTAGGTGAAAAACATGTTTTCAATCATGCGGTCGCCCAAGATGTCAATCTGCGCGCCGAGCGGCGTGGCCATCTGCTTTTTGCGCGCAAGGTGCCCATCCAGGGCATCGAGCGCGATGGCAGCGACGGTGAGAGCGACGGCCGCAAGGTTGGCCCACGTTCCATGTCCAAAAAGACCGACGGCAGCAAAGCCGACCAGGACGCGAAGCAGGGTGACCTTGTTGGGCGTCCAATCCACGGCGCCTAAAGCCCTCCGCCCGAAGGAGAGCAATCGGCCCGCCAAGCCCGAAGGCACTAAGCGCTTCGTTTAGAGCGGCTTAGGCGGCGCGGGCTCGGGCCCGCTTAACCGCGCCGCCAAATTCGGCTGGCAGGTGTCGCCCTAGGCCGCGCAGAAAGATGTTCTGTGTGAGAATACAGTTTGGCTTCATGACACGTCTTTTACATTGATCCACGACACTTTGGCGACCGTACTCTCATCGAAGTGCTTTCGGAGATTCCTGACCGATGACGCCTGACGTTTCGCTTGCCGCCGCGTTCCTGGCGGGACTGGTTTCGTTTCTCTCGCCGTGCGTGCTGCCGCTGGTGCCCGGCTACATTTCGATGCTCAGCGGAATCGGAATGGAGCAGCTCCGGCAGGGTCAGCAGCCTCGCGGCGGCTTGTTTCTTTCGGCGCTTTCCTTTGTGACGGGACTTTCCGTCGTGTTCATAGCGTTTGGCGCTTCGGCCAGCGCCGTGGGTTCGTTCCTACAAGAGAATCGCTATACGCTGGCACCGATTGCAGGCGCCTTGATCATCCTGTTCGGCCTGCATTTGATCGGCGCTTTGGCCAAGCTGAAGCCGATTCCCGGCGTTGTGATTGGCGCCATTTTGCTGGTTCTGGGGCTGCTGGCGCTCCTGCGCGGCGACGAGTTGTTTGCCGGACTGGAGGCGGTGCACTTCTTTTCGCTCTCGGTGATCGGATTTCTGGGCCCGGCTTTGGCACGCTGGCTCAATCGCGATGTGCACCTGCGCAGCACAGGCCAACAGCCGGGCATGCTGAGCGGATTTCTGCTGGGGTTTGCGTTCGCATTTGGCTGGACGCCGTGCATCGGACCGATTCTGACGACGGTGCTGGCGCTGGCCGCCAACAGCGCGACCATCGGGCGCGGCGTGCTGCTGCTCTCGTTCTATTCCGCCGGGCTGGCCATCCCCTTTTTGCTGGCTGCCGTCGGTATCGTGCAATTCTTGAAGTTCTACCAACGCTTTCGCGGTTATTTGCACGCGGTCGAGATCGGCAGCGGCATCCTGCTGCTGTTTGTGGGCGGGCTGGTCTTCACCAACAAGCTGACCTGGCTGGTGCGCAAGCTCGGCTTTTTGAACAGCGTTGCGCTGTGGCTCGAGCATGCGCTGACGGGAAAGTA
>Ga0306922_10002469_pt1 | contig 17159 bp, 19 predicted proteins | sample sta12Cox44000082_FD_203758 | JGI IMG/M metagenome (GOLD analysis project Ga0306922, IMG submission 203758) | Lab enrichment of tropical soil microbial communities from Luquillo Experimental Forest, Puerto Rico - statoxic.12C.oxic.44.000.082 (v2)... | ecosystem: Environmental > Terrestrial >... | reverse complement strand
ACATGCGCAGAACTCTGGCGACGGGGGCCTTCGGCCTAAGGCTGATTTCTCCTCGCGCTCCGATGAATCGCCGCACGCGTTCCGCTCTGGCATCTGTAAGTAAGCAATTTGTTTCGGCGGCAGCTTTCCTGCTGCAGGAACGCGGCGCGCTATCTCTAAGCGCGCCCCTTTCTGAATATGTGCCCGAGTATATCCATGCGAGTGAAATAACGTTGTCACAGGTGCTGACCATGCGCAGCGGTATTCCCGCGCTCGACGAAATCTGCGAGGCGCCAATCGATGGGGAGATTGACGAAGCGACGCTCATCGCGAACCTCAACAAACATCCGCTTGATTTCCCACCCGGGCGTTATTTCGCGTACAGCAACTGCGCATACAATGTGGCAGGTGTGGCCATCGCCCGTGTTTCCGGGATGAGTTACGGCAGCTTCATCGAAAAGAACTTCTTCCGACCTCTGGGCATGAGATCGTCGTATCAACTTGGCTCAATCGCGATTCCCAACTTCGCGCAGGGATATGCTCCCGATGGATCCGAGTGGCATGTAGAAAGGTTTACGACGGCGGACGCAGCGTTCGCCTCCGGCAATCTCGCATCGACTCCGACCGACCTGCAAAGATGGAACCGCTCGCTGCTCGACGCAACGCTGCTCTCGCCGGACACGCTGAATCAAATTTTCACGCTACCATCGACTCCGGACACCGTTATCTCGCATTACGCGAGCGGCTGGTTAATCGAACCCAGCGGAATCATATGGCACCCGGGCGCGCTCAACGGCTATGGCACCGTGAACATGCTTTTCCCGATGACCGCACACGCCATCACTGTCCTGAGCAACTCGGCTCCAAGCAATCGTTGGGATCGGGGGGGTACGGCGCTCGCGATGTACAATGCGGCGGCGCTCGGGCCGACCCTGCCTCCGCTCCTGCCGGTGGTTCGAAGCACCGTCCCAAAAGGAGGTGATGGCGGTCCCACGATCTGAGTATCGCGGGGATGTGTCTGCTGCGTGGTGTCGTAATTCCCTCTGCTGCCGAGGGTTGGCGGCTCCAGGAGGGACGTCCTTAGCACGGAGCGTGTTGAGGTAGCGGCAGCATCCGTGTGAAATTGTACGGTAGCGTGTTGTACGCAATGTTCTCGCGCAACGTTCTTAGGATTCGCCGTAGGATCTGCCTCCGCGATTGCCCAACAAATCCGGAGCATAATTGAACCCGAGTCAGCAGAGCGTACTGCATGCTTCGCAGTGGTATCCCCCGCGTTAGACCACAAAGTTATACAGACTCATTGGCTTCGGGGCAGACTGTTGCTGCGGCATGTCTGGAAGCGGTCCCTTTGTCAGAGCCCAGTTTTCCCTCTCGACTGCTCACGTGAATCAAGGCGCCACGACGCGTCGTCAGCAATCAGAAATGGCCCACGAGTAGACGAGACGGGCATCGGAGTTGTGACGACGAAGTTGCGACGTGAAGAAAATATGTCACCAATCGAGGCGGTGGCGAGGTTTTAAAGGCGCATTCCTAGCGAGATCTCTCTCGTGCGGGTCGTTACAACGGCTCACTCCTAGTTCTCGGCTTGCGGTCTTTAATCGCGCGGAATCTTCAGCGCTCCCGAGTCTCTCGATGTAGTCCCACGGCCGCGCTTGACTTATTGGAGCGGGCGCTCTATTTATTAGAGTATTCGCTCTAATACAGCTTATGACGCGACGGACGCTACATCCCAAGGAAGATATCCTTGACACTACTCGCTCGCTGGTAATCGAGCGCGGCGTGCACAGCGCCACAGTTGACGCGATCTCCCGGCGGAGCGGCACTCCGGTCGGGTCCCTTTACCATCGTTTTGGATCGCGCGACCACCTGCTGGCAGAGATGTGGGTCCGCGCCGTGCGGCGCTCTCAGGCGGCGTTTATTGCCGCCGCGCGCCATCCCGAGCCAGAGCAGGCCGCGGTGGACGCGGCTTTATCGATTTACGAGTTCGTGCGCCAGCATCCGGCCGACGCCCGTCTGCTGGCTTCGTTCCGCCGGGAAGACTTGCTGCGCAACACGTGTATTCCGGGGCTCATTCGCGAGTTGCAGGAATTGAACCAGCCGTTGGAAGCCACGGTCACGGTCCTGGCGCGGCGGGTGTTCGGTAAACCGACGCGCCGGGCGGTCGCACAAACGCTTTTGGCTGCTATCGACATTCCGATGGGAACGGTTCGGCGCTATCTGCTGGCCGGTAGTGAGGTACCCGACTGGCTGCGCGACCCGCTCGAGGCGGCAGTCCGCGCCGTCCTTCGCAATGCCGGAGAATCGTCATGACTTTCGCCGGCGGAATCGCTCCGCATTGTTAGCAAGGAGCATCCTTATGAGCGATCTAATCCTGGCGTCGGTGTTTCTGCCGCTGAGCCACTTCGGACTGTCCAGCTCGCGGTTGCGTGCGACATTGGCCTATAAGCTCGGCGAACAGCGATTTCTCACGCTGTACAAGCTCGTCACCTTGGCGGCCTTTGCATGGCTGATCGTGAGCTATAGTCGCGCGCCCACTATCGTTTTGTGGAATGCCCCGGCAGGCGTGAAGCTCGCCGCAGTACCGGTGGTGATCCTCAGTTTTGTGCTTGTGGTTGCGGGTATCACGACGCCAAATCCAACAGTGGTCGGAGCGCAAAGACTGTTCGCAGATCCCAACATTGTCCGCGGGATTCTCAGGGTCACGCGCAATGCTTTCTTGTGGGGAGTCGGGTTGTGGGCGGCTGCCCATGCGATCTGCACAGGAGATGCTGCGAGCGTGCTGATGTTCGGGAGTATTGGCACGCTTGGTCTCGCGGGAGCGCCGGTGCTGGATGCGAAGAAGGCGAAGCACCACGGCGCCGAGTGGAGAACGTTCTGCGGCGCGACTTCGAGCGTGCCATTTTTGGCGATCGCGCAAGGTCGGCAGCGGCTGGCACTGGGCGAGATCCGATGGTGGCGGTTAGCATTGAGCATCGCGCTGTTTCTCGGCGCCCTGTACGCACATCACTGGGCTTTTGGCGCTTGGCCGTTGCCATACATGTGAAGACCGCGCAATGGGCTGCTGCGAGATTATCGCTTTCTCTGACGCAGATAGTGCCGCTGCGCTTTAGCGCGATTACCGCAGGACTGCATCGAGCACCATCGGCGGCTGCCGTTTTTACTATCGTCGAAGAACAACCATAAACAACGATCATTGGCGCATTGGCGTAGGCGTGCGGACTGGGATGCGACGAGGATATCGGCAGCGGACCAAAGGACCGCGGTGAGAAGACTGGCAGCGGTGGGTTTCGCATCAATGCGCCATCCGAAGCCCGATTCCGCCTGATCGAGAATGGCGCGGGGCGGTGCTTCGGCGAGCGCCCCGTTGAAATGGTCCAGATCCTCGGCAGGCGGACTTGAGCCGGTCGCGATGGAACCGAGCAGCCGATGGAGGGTCTCGCGTAGAGCGATCGCATCCGCAAAAACGGATGCGGCGAGCGCGGGCCGTGCCTCCAACCATTTCTGAAGCCTGGTAGCGGCGGATACACCAATCGTTCCGACCGAGACGAGCCACTTCAGTAGATCAGAAAGATTGCTGAGGCTTTCTTGGCGGGTGCTGCCTCGCCATGCAAGCATGTTCACGAAATCGACGCTCAAATCGCGGCGCGGGACTACGACCAGCTGCTGCCAGAGCCGGGAGTCGCCGGCATCGGATCGCGCTCTCATTTCAACAAGATGGGTAGCATTTGATCCCGACATAATTCTAACCATCTTGCTGGTTGACATCCATCGGTTCCTCGCCTATATATAACCACCATACCGGTTAGAGACGTCACACACCTGCGCGGTTGCGCAACGGAGGAAAACAATGATCAGTCATGTTTCAATTGGCGTACGAGACCTCGTGAAAGCGGGCCGATTTTATGACACGGCGCTGGCGGCGCTCGGGTACAAGCGCCTATATGACAGCACCGACGCATTAGGGTATGGCGAGAAGAGTCCCGAGCTATGGGTCATGAAGGTTGAGCGGCCGGTGAAGCCGGACGAAGCATCAGGACTCCATTTGTGCTTCGATGCAGCAGATCGGGTTGGAGTCGATGCGTTCCATAAGGCGGGAATCAAGGTGGGCGGACGCGACAACGGTAAGCCAGGAGTCCGCAAGGACTACGGCGACAACTATTATGCGGCGTTCCTGATCGACCCCGAGGGTTACAGGCTAGAGGCTTATTGCGGGCGCTAATAGCACGCGAGGATCGGCGCTGGGCGCGCGCAGATCAATGCACCTCGAAGGCGCGTGCAAGGCATTAGCTGCAATGGAGGCGCTCAAATCCTAATCGATGCACGCCCCGCGCTAACCAGGTCGATCTAGTGACCGGCCAATATCGCCGTCCTAGTGAGCGTGGTCGTCAGGGTCGACCACGCTCAACTTCTTCACGCCAGGCCGAAACGTTGGCGAGGGCGGCGGCGGTGCACCTCATGCAAGACTTTAAGTCTTAGTCCTCTCGACCTTCGCCAACGTGAGTTCTTCACGCGCGCGATCGTAGAGTTTGGTTGCGTTAGCGACTCGTGGTTTGCGATGGATGCTCCGGCATGCCCATTCTGCCGGTAATTCTTAACCGGTCGCTCGGCGGCGCGGTAGCAGATGGTCTTGGGTCAATCTCAACGAAGGAGTAGCTGGCTATGCGCATTCTGGTTACTGGCTCTTCGGGCTGGTTGGGCAGACCTTGGTACCTCGGTTGGCTGAAGATGGGCACCAGGTCATCGGCTTGGACCCTGTGCCATCGCCTAATACGCAAATCGTCGGCACAGTCGCTGACCGAGAATCGGTGCGCCGGGCGATTCGCGATTTCGAGGCGGATGCGATTGTTCACGCCGCCGCCTTGCACAAGCCCAACATCGAGACCCATCCAGCCTTGGATAATTCTGCTTTTGGTTTCGAAAGGGACCCGTTTTCACTTTCACAATGGGAGCCACCCTGCAGCCTGCAAAGGCGGGCGGGATGCTGGGGAGGAGAATTCAGCCGATGGGATATGACGACATCATAGTTGGGGCGGGCTCATCGGGGTCGGCGCTGGCGGCGCGGCTCAGCGAGGATCCGCATCGCAGCGTGCTGCTGCTCGAGGCCGGTCCGGATTATCCCACGGTCGCGCAGAGTCCCGACGATCTCTTGCATACGTGGATTTCCGTCGGGCCCCATGATTGGGGCCTGATCGCCAAGGCTACACCGGATCGCGAGCTTGCCTATCCGCGAGGCAAGGTCACTGGCGGCTCCTCCGCCGTCAATGGGCATATCGCATTGCGCGGTACGCCCGAAGATTTCGACGAGTGGGCCGCGTGGGGCAACCCCGAATGGAGTTTCGCGAAGGTGCTGCCATTTTATCGCAAGCTCGAGAACGACCGAGACATGCAGGGTGATTTTCACGGGGCCAACGGTCCCATCTGGATCGAACGGCCCAAGCCAGAGGCCTGGCAGCCTGTTAACCGGGCTTTTTACGACGCCTGCCGCGAGCACGGCTATGCGGAGGTCGCCGACCACAATGATCCGCACTCAACCGGCGTAGGGCCGTGGCCGCGCAATCGCCGCGACGGTATTCGCATCTCGACCGCGATTGGGTATCTCAATCCGGCGCGGCATCGCGTGAACCTGACGATTCGGCCCCTCTGCAATACTCATCGCGTAATCGTTGAGAGTAGACGCGCGGTCGGCGTCGAAGTCGAGTGCGGCGGCGTGGTGCAGAAAATCCGTGCACGGCGACTAACGCTTTCGGCCGGCGCGATCAATTCACCCGCCATTTTAATGCGCTCCGGGATCGGGTCGCGCGATGAGCTAAAGGCCTTTGGAATCAAGTCCGTGACCGATTTGCCGGGAGTTGGCCGCAACCTTATCGATCATGTGCACGTTCCGGTTGTTGCGATTCCGACCCCCGGCGTACCACATGACCCGCTGGTAATTAACCCGATTGGTATCCGTTACACCGCGAGCGGTTCATCCGAGTTCAATGACATGCATATGTATATCTTCAACTTCTACAACAAAGATTTGTTGGAGGGTCCGGGACTCGATGTACCCTGGCCAAGTATTGCGGTCATTCCCGGATTACAGCGTCCACATGCGCGCGGGCGGGTCAGCCTGCGCAGTTTCGACCCGGACGTACCGGTCAATATCGATCTGAATTATCTTGACGATCCTGAAGACGTGCGGCGCATGGTTGAGGGTGTCCGGATTGCATGGCGCCTGATGAACAGCGCACCCCTAGCTCCGTACATCAAGGAATTCTTCAATATCACCAAGGCGATTGTCGATTCCGATAGTGCCACAGCGGATTTTGTCCGCAACAACTGCGGCACTATCTACCATCCGACAGCGACTGCCAGGATGGGCCCAAAGTCCGACCCGGAGGCCGTCGTCGACCAGTATTTCCGCGTGCACGGGGTCGAGGGGCTGCGCGTGGTCGACGCCTCGGTGATGCCGAATATCGTGCGGGCTAATACCAACTTGACTTGTATCATGCTCGGCGAGCGGGCCGCCGACTGGATGCGCGCGGAAGCATAGTGCATGGGACGCCAGCACTCGGCGCGTTGCACAAAGGACCCTTGTGCAACGGGTGGGGCTTGAAATATTTCACAAGGCACGCGTCGATTAAGTACACTTCAGGGTTCGTCTATTGAAAACGGAGAAATAATCCGATGGCTGAGCACATTTCCACGGAGCGAGCACGCGAATTAATCCGCGACGGCGATCCTGCCCGACTGACGGCGGTCGCGGTCGATGAATTAAATCAGTCCGTCATCAAGGAGTTTCGTGCCAACCAAGGCCGGGTAGGTGGCGCGCTAGAAAATTGGCCCATCTTACTGCTTACGATGATTGGAGCTAAAACAGGACGGACGCTAGTGCGCCCGCTGTGCTACTCGCGCGATGGCGATAGCATAGTCATCATTGCATCCTACGGCGGCCTTTGCGGGTGAACGTTCCGCACTCAACCACCTGAGCGGAACCAGGCGCTACGGTATCAATCGCGGCGAGAATTGTCGGAACGTGGTCCTTAATCAAGGGCCAGTTGTTGGTTGAGAGAGCTATAAGCGCGATCCTTCGGCCGATGAGGTTCTGCTCGTAAATAAGTCTTTGGTCTCCGGTAACGAACACCTCAAAGCCGTCCTGTTCCGCTCTTCGCAGCAATTCACCGTTGGGCAGATCGCCCCATCCCAGGTAAGAAGCGGTGATGATTTCGTGCTTGCTTAGCGAAACGAGGCTCGTTCGCAACTTGTGCGGGACATTGTGGTCGAAGAGTACCCTCAAGGTGTCGGCTGCAAGCGGTGCGAATGAGCAAACGAAATGAGTTGTTGAATGGCGGTCACCGGCAAATCAGGATAGTTTTCGTGGATTTCGTCGAGCGAAGACCCAAGCTCGGCATCTTGAACGATGGTATCAGCGAGGATGCGGGTACCGCGGACAACCGGGCGTCCAGACACCTTGCCGGGTATTTGTTCAACGAGCTCACATCCGGTCCAATCGATATAGCTGTCCATCGACGCCATGTCTTCATCCTACCACAGCTTTTCGGAGCCTCTCTAGCAGCCCCCCATGCATGTCAGGTCGGCTCGCGAGGATCGGCGCGACCGAAATGAAACTATACGCACTTGAAAATGCGGTTCCCCCTGCTCACAATCGACGTACCATAAAGGACGTTATGTTACGTCGATCCGCCAGAAAGGAGAGGGTGTGGCTGACCGCAAAAACCAGCTGATCGTCCTCACCCCGGAGAGCGCTTTGCCGGTGCCGGCGCTCATCGCCAATGCCGGTCGGCGTGCTTCCCGCCGCTTCGTCCAATTCTTCACCGCCAACATCCGCAACCCGAACACCCGCGAGGCCTATGCCCGGGCGATTAATGCCTTCCTCGCCTGGTGCGACGAAGAGGCTCATATGCAGCTTGACATGATCGAGCCGGTGGCCGTGGCAGCCTACGTCGAAAAACTGCTGCGGGACGGTTTATCGAAACCAACCGTCAAGCAACACCTGGCGGCTATAAGAATGATGTTTGACTGGATGGTCACCGGCGGCGTGCTCGCGGTAAATCCCGCCGCTGCCGTGCGCGGCCCTAAATACGTCATCAAGAAAGGCAAGACCCCCGTCCTCACTCCCGACGAAGCCCGGCTGCTGCTGAATTCGATCGATGTGAGGGAGAATTGTGGCCTGCGCGACCGCGCCCTGCTCGCCGTCATGGTCTATACCTTTGCGCGGGTCTCGGCCGTCGCCGGCATGAATGTCGAGGACTACTATCAGCAGGGCAAACGCTGGTGGGTGCGGCTGCACGAAAAAGGCGGCAAGCATCACGAGCTCCCGGTCCATCACAAGGCCGAGGAGTATCTCGACGCGTACATTAAGGCCGCCGGCATCGCCGGCGCGAAAGGCACGCCGCTCTGGCGCTGCCTGACCAAGGAACTTGATCGGAAACAGGATTCACGTGTCGGGCGCGGGTTTGGAGACGGTCGCATGGCCCGTCAGGATATATTCCGCATGATCAAAAAACGTTGCCGCGAGGCCGCTCTTGGCGCCGCCGCCAACTGCCATACCTTTCGAGCTACCGGGATCACCGCCTATCTGCTCAATGGCGGCTCGCTGGAACATGCGCAGGCGATTGCTGCGCACGAGAGTCCGCGTACCACCAAGCTCTACGATCGCACCTCCGATGAAATCACCCTCGATGAGATCGAGCGCATTGGGATCTAGGCAAGGAGCCGAAAGGTGAAAGTCCGTTGAGCTATATGCGAGAACAAACTAGCGAGTGGTCTCCCTTAACTTGCCCATTTCTAACGATGTACCCCAATACTCGAGCGCCAGAACTAAATCCCGTGGGACTTCAATGGTATTGAGAGCTGGCCAGCTGGTCGATTTCAAAAGGACAGCATCCGAATCGAGATGAACGAGCCGTGCGTGATACACACCTTTGACCTCGGGCTCAAGCTCAAAAAACGAAGTAATATACGCGGGTGCCGTTGGACTAAGAACGATCACCACCTCCGGAAAGCTGCCTCCAGCCATCGTCTCCGGTATGTTAGGATACACGTACCCTGAAAACAGAGCATATTCCATCAAGGTCAGTGCAACTACGATAAACACGATAGCTAAACTTCGATTGATCTCGGACCTTCGCCCACCCTCCGCCAGAAGGAAGGCAATACCTAGGCTGCCTACCTGCATAACTACCAACCCTATCAACGAAGAAACAATAATTCCTCCTTCGGCTGGACTAAACACAAACCCTGATGTGTGATTCAGACGAAAATTGAAGTAATCAAAGTATGGATGCGACTGGCTATCAAATAGCATGAGTATGAGAACGAAAATCAAGATATAGGCCGACCTCGACAGTGTTCGTTTAAGAAAACCGATGGGGATGATGAGATTTAGAAAGACGAAGACACAAAAATAAGCACCCACAAGAATATACTGAGGTTCAAGAAACGAAATGGACCGAATATGTAGAGTACTTTGGTAGATGACCGATACGAGCAAACCGATAGTGTAGAGACACCCAAGAGCAACGCTGCCAACCTTTGCGATTGCCTCTGCGATACTGACCGCTTCGCTCATAGCTACTCTATGTTGTTGTTCATCCGCTCGAGGGTTGAGATGAAATTTCCAAACCATGGAAGAGCCTCCGAGATTGGAGACCAGGACAAAACGGGGGCTGAATTAAGAATTCTGGCCGACAGAACTGCCAGATTGTTAAGCTGTCAGCCATGGATGAGGAAACCGGGCCTGCGGCGTATCGGATTCATGTGTGGATTCAGCATATCAACCCGATGATCTGGCGGCGACTGGTTGTGCCTTCAGCGAGCACCCTCGCTGACCTCCACTACGCCATCCAGATCGCTTTCGCCTGGACCGATTACCACCTTCATCGCTTCCGCATTCGCGGCAAGGAGTATGGGATCCCGCGGCTCGGCGGTCCCTCGTACTCACGGAATGCTCGCGACATCCGGCTGATCGATTTCCACTTTCGTGTGAATGAACGCTTTTTGTACGAGTACGACTTTACCGATGGTTGGGAGCACCAGGTGCGAATTGAGCAGTTCGTCCCGCCAGAGCAGACGCAGCCGTATTCCGTGTGTATTGGAGGCGGCCGTGCCGCTCCGCCAGAGGACTGTGGCGGTCCCGCCGCTTTTCAGCAGCGGCGAGACGAAACACCATGGCAAGCACGCGAGCTGGCGAACCAGATTGCCGAGTATGTCAATAAGCGCGATATGACGGCTTTGCGCGACCGTATCGACGAGATCGTCACAATGAAGGAGTGGCTGTTGCTCGATAAGTTCGACCGGCGCAAGGTCAACCGCCGTCTGCGCCAGTACGCAGCCGATGATGACGAATGGCGGTGGCAGTAGAGATCATGGCGACGCTGAACCACGGGTGAGTGCGCGCACATAATTTTCACCGAGCGCCCGCACGCTGGTTTCGGCATAAATCTGCGTGGTTGACAGGTGAAGATGTCGTCGAACGGCTCATAGCCATGCGCGGCCCCAGCGAAAGCTAGCGACGTGATGCGACTAATGAAGCTGGATGTGGGACAGCGCCACCTAGCGGTCCCTGCGGTGTCTTGGAAGGGTCAGCACCTTTGGGACGCGGCGGCGGACCGGCTCGCAGCCCTAATGACGCGGCCACTGCGCAATGTCCATAGGCTGCAAGGCGCTAATGGCAGCGTCGGCCTCCGCGGTCCTTCTGTCCAATGGCTGCTAGTGCCAAGCGCGTGCCGACACAGCCTGCCGCTGTCATCTGTCTACCGAACGATAAACGGCAGGCGCTGCGACGGTCCAGGCCGGAACGAGGAGGCCCGCCAGCAGTGGATCCCAGATTCCAAGCACCCGGTCGAAGACATCACCCATTGAGTAAACCCAAATGACGAATGAGACTGCCGCGATCACCACTGCCGGCCATTCCGGCCCCAATCCCGCCTCGGAGTCGGACGTGAGCCAACGCCGTACCAGCACGAGGAGGACAGTGCAGACAACGATCCAGCCGGTCCAATAAGCCCATTCAGGAAGCAGCGCTGCGGGTGCCGGCGCCTTGAACTCGGACGCGATCAAGCCGCGGCCGAAGATGTAGAGTGCGACGATCTCCGCGGGGATAAGTTTTACAAGCTCTCCCAAATAGGTTTTGGTTTTCTCCGACGGCGTTTTCTCCGGCGGCTCCTCGGCTCCCAGCGGGAGCGATTCATGTGGCAGACGAATGCGCAAAGGTGCAGCCATCGTGACTTCTCCGGTCGGGAACGGCTCGCCGTCTCCATAGGCGACGCCCGGCGGTGCCCCCAATCTGACGGTACGACACTATGGGATATTATATTAATTGGCGATGAGGGAGGGCCAGCCCGCCAGTTGACGGTGACTCTTGGGAAGACCCTCGCGGCACGGGATCGGCAAATGAACTCGTATTCAGAGGAGGTGAGTGCCCGGCAGGCATTTTGGCGGCGTCACCACGAAATTAGGCGCATCGGAGGCATGCTCGGTTCGGATGCCACCCCCCGGGAGCTGATCCTTCTTGGTTGCTGGCAGCAGGTGTTCGAGCTTTCGGGCGCGCTCGACGGAACCGGCGATGCAGAGCATATTGGTGACCTTGCATTCTTCGCGGTCGATAACCGCGCGGTTAACGCTTGGGCCGTCGCGGCGCCTGGGCGGTCGGCGATCGTCGTGAGCCGCGGTATGCTGACCGCTGCCGCTGATGCTATCGCCTGCGCAATGGCCGATACGGCAATATTCGATGATGCCTATCCGCGCGGAGCGACCAATACCCAGACCGATATCCCGGAAGAGGTGGCCGCGGCTCTCACTGCCGGCTCTGCCTACCCGAGCCTCACGGCCGAGCGGATCGATCACCTCTACCAGCTGTACTGCTGGATCGCCTCGCTGGTGCTACATCATGAGATGGCTCACCTCGCTCGCCGCCATCTCACCATTCTGAAGCGTCGACAACGGCTCGGTATGATCGACGAGGCGTTCCAGCTGGGCAGTGAGCGCTTCGGCGATGAGGAAGTGCGGTTTATCGAATTCGATGCCGACGTGCACGCCCTCGACATAATGCTCGTGGAAGAACTGAAAGCCAATAACGTTAAGTCTCTAACGGCAAGACAGGCAGGCGACATCGCCTTTCTGGTAGCGTTCGCGGCGATCGTTGTGGGACAAATCCTCGATCAAGGCGAGCCCGATGTGGCATTGCAATCGCGCCGGACCCATCCGCCGCCGGTCTGGCGGGCGATCTTTCTGTCGGCTTTACTTATCGAAACAATCCCGCGCGAAACCAGCGCGGGAACCGAGGAGATCGGGGATCGACTCAACGAGGCGTGGACTGAGGCGGAGCACGTAGCCTCGGTGCTGGGCCTCACGTCCGGACGATGGGGTGGCATGTCTCGGGAGGAGATGCAGCGGACATGGCATCTAGACGACTTCGAGACTATGCGGACGCGATATCTCAGCTACGCGACCAAAGTTATCGATCGGCTCGTCACAACCGATGGACGAGAGACCGCCCATCCGTTAAGGCGAGCAGCGACCTCTATCGTAGGCATCGTTCGTCAGATTTTTGCCACTGCAGGCTGAGTCGTAGCTCTAGCTCGCTTTTCAAGCGCTGTACCGGCCGATCATCCGACCCCGCCCACCTTACCGCTCGCCTTATCGGCGAGTGCGACGGTCTCAATATCGCTGATCCTCGGCTCCGTGCCCGTAGCGAGCGCGGATACAGTCCAACTATTCGCCGGAATAAAAGCTGGTCACCAGAGGTGCACTGAGGCGTGCCCGGCGACACCGTTCGCGTCACGCCCAGAGGCACCTACGTGAACGGCAAGCTGTGGCCTGGCAGCGCGATTCCAGCCGACGTGTGGATATCGCGCTAAAAAACTGAGCAGTTTTGCGCTCTAAAAGTGATCCACTTCCGGGGCTTAGACTCCGGCACAGCGCACGGCAACGTGCAGCAAGAGCCGGAGGACGAGGATGCTGCGGATGGATCAAGTACATGTGATACGACACAAGGTTCTGCGTGAAGGGTCGAGCGTGCGGCAGGTGGCGCGCGAGCTGGGGCTAAGCCGCAACACGGTCAGTAAATATTTGGAACCAATCGGTTGCGGTGCGCCGGACTTATCGCCAGCGGCAGCGGCCGGTCTGGGCGCAAGTGCAATCACGCCTGGAAGAACTGGTGGCCGAATGGGAACCGCGCACGACCGCCAAACAACGGCTGACCGGGGTACGGCTTTATCGCGCGCTGGTGGAAGAAGGCCATCAGGTTGGCCTGACCATGATTTACCAATACCTGCGGGAGCACCGGCGGCGGTTAGAGGTTTATGTACCGCTGGTTCATCGCGTGGGCGACGAAGCCCAGGTCGATTTCTTTGAGGTCACGGTCGAGTTGGACGGCCAATGGCATAAGGCGTGGAAGCGATAAAGCGGCGGCCAGCGCGTTCGCCCTGGGCACGGATTATCGCCGGCAGCGTTTCGAGCCCGGCGCGCACCAGCGCGGGCGGCGGTATGATTTCATCGCTTAAAATGATCGGCTGTTTGGCCATCGGAACCCCACCCTCCACTGGTTCCATTATACGCCATAAAGGACGTTATGCAGTATAAACAGTGCGAGGCGAGGGAGCCCGTGATTCGATCCCACACCGCGCTGGTCAGTTCTGATACGTCTCGGCCAAGCGCCACCGGCGATGGCACAAATAGATGAGGATTGGCTGGAGCACGCGGGTCAGCAATGAGATCGCGAGTGCGCCGCCGATCACCGCGACCGCGAGCGGCCGTTGGGTCTGTGTGCTCCAATTCCGCGTAGACAGCGCCGCCGGCAGGAAACCCAGGCCATCGACGAGGTCGGTCGTCATCGTCGCGAAGCTGCCGTACCCCTTTCGGTACCCTTGATGATGGATTCGACGAAGGGATGTCCCTGATCCCAAAGCTGACGGATAGAGGCGCTCAGCGGATTGCGACAAAATTCGACCCTGGGCAGCCCAGTTAGAAAAGATTTCGGGATGATTCACTTGACTCATCGTTTTTTTCGTGAAAACGTGCTTGCGCGCGTTGGACTGCCACGAAGGCCAGCGTTTTAGCGAGGCACGCGCATCTTGATGATGATCTCGAGCAAAAACTCCTGCGTGCACCACAATTAAAATCCCCGGCCGGGTCAATTCACCCGTGAGGCCATGGAAGCGTGAATTCTTCTTGTGCACGCACTGGGATGTCAAAATCGTTCTCGCCGTCGCGGGTAAAGTACTACCAAGTCACAGTACCGCTTGTTCGACTCGATTTCCTGCAAGGCTCGGCGATCTGAATCGGACTTGCGCTTTTCGGTAAACGCGGGTGACCTTAACTCTGTGGCGGCTCGTGGCCTGCCAAGACGGATCTGCGGGATTAAATCTCTTGTCGGCTCACGTGTCACGCTGTGGGCCTTGGAGGCGGATAGGTAGACGATCCTGGCACGCCAAGAGTATTCCTCGCCGGACAGCCACAAGTCATTGGTCGATCGGCCCCTTCGGATTGCACTAATTGCGCCGCTGTACGAAAGCGTTCCGCCCAAGCTTTACGGTGGCACTGAGCGGGTGGTGGCCTATATTGCCGAAGAGTTGGCTCGCCGCGGGCATGAAGTGACGCTGTTCGCGTCGGGCGACTCCACCGCCAAGGTGCCTCTGAGAGCGGGCTTCCCCAAAGCTTTACGCCTTACCGGGCTCGACTATATGGGCCCGGCGTACCACCTTCCGATGCTTAGCGAGATTTATGAGCACGCCGAGCGCTTCGACATTATCCACTCCCACGTCGATTTCCTGGCCTTCCCATTCTCCCGCCTGGTAAGCGTTCCGACCGTCTCAACTATGCACGGCCGGCTCGATCTCGACGCCTTCTTGCCGCTCTACCGGTCTTACACGGACCTGCCGCTGGTCTCGATCAGCGACGAGCAGCGCCGCCCGCTCCTCTTCATGAACTGGATTGCTACGGTTTATCACGGCCTGCCGAAGGATCTTTTGCGCTTCAACCCCGGCGCCGGCACCTACCTCGCCTTCCTCGGCCGTATCGCGCCCGAGAAGCGGCCTGACCTTGCAATCGAAATTGCGCGGCGCTCCGGGATGCCACTCAAGATTGCGGCCAAGGTCGATCGGGTCGACCGCGACTACTTTGAGGCAGTTATCAAGCCACTGCTCTCCACCCCGCGGGTGGAATTTCTCGGTGAAATAAACGATTCCGAGAAGCAGGATTTTCTTGGCGGCGCGTTGGCGCTGCTCTTCACAGTGGACTGGCCCGAGCCATTCGGGCTGGCGATGATCGAGGCGATGGCGTGCGGTACTCCTGTGATCGCGAGGCCCTGTGGCTCGGTGCCGGAGGTGCTGCGCCCGGGCGTCACGGGTTTGATAGCGTCGGGAATAGACGACCTCGTGAGGGCGGCCGCCGAGGTCGGAAAACTGTCGCGGCAGGGCTGCCGCGAGGTATTCGAGAAGCGCTTCACGTCCGCGGTGATGGCGGCCAATTACGAGCGCGTCTATTATCGATTGATCGACGAACGCCGCAACGCGACGGCGGTGACGGGCAGGATGGAGGGGAGGCGGACGCAGCGTTGTGAGACGAGCGAATACTAATGGCGGTTCTGCCAGGCGCGGCGTACCTCGCGGCTCGGCGGAGCGTTGGGTACCCGGAATGCTGAAGATAGGGTCGGATTTCTACATTCTGGCATCCTCTGTAGCCTCGCGGCGCTCAACGCGGGTGCTGGCCGGCAGCGAGAGCTTTGCGCTTCTGGACGCCGGTGGAGACATCCTGGAGTCCCCGCTCGAGGCGCTCGGTTTTTTCCATTGCGATACCCGTTACCTGAGTCGTTTCGAGCTCAAAATCGCGGGTGAAGCCCCCTACCTTCTCAACTCTTACCTGAGCGACGACAACGCTCAGTTGCGGGTCAATTTGACCAACCCCGATCTCGAGGTACACGGCGGAGCCATCGTGCTTGCGCGCAACTCGATCCAGATCGAACGCAGCTGGGTGCTGGACCGCGCTCAGATGTTTCATCGAGTAACCGTTCGCAGCTACGCCCCTGCGCCGGTCGCGATGGAGTTGGATTTCGCCTATGGCGCCGATTTCGCCGACATGTTCGAGGTACGTGGAACAAAACGCCTGCGCCGCGGCGAGTTTTTCCCGCCCGCAGTCAACGGCGGCACCGTGCGCCTGTCCTCTCGGGGACTCGATGGGATCACGCGGTTTACCGAGGTCCTCTTCGATCCTCCCCCGCCCACCCTGGGCATCCGCGAAGCTTCGTACCTGCTAAATCTCCAGCCCGACGAGCCAATGACACTTGAGATCCGCATAACCGGTGAGGCGGAACCCGGCATAGCTGCTGGAAAGCCTGCCGCGCGTCGCGTGTTCGCGGAAGCGCGCGAGGCGCGGCGCGGGGAGGTCGCCGGGCTTCAAGCCGAATACGCCCGGATTTCGACCAGCAATGAGTTGATGGACTCGATGCTGCGTGCCTCCTATGCGCATCTTGCGATGATCACGAGCGGCACCGAACGGGGCCATTTCACCCTCGCGGGCATTCCCTGGTTCGCTACTCTTTTCGGTCGCGACAGCATCGTCACCGCGCTGTCGCTGCTTCCGTTCAACCCGGGCCTCGCCCGCGGCACGTTGCGCATCCTCGCCTCCTTGCAGGGGTCGGAGCTCAACGCCGCTCGCGACGAACAGCCGGGCAAGATCGTCCACGAAATTCGCTACGGCGAGATGGCTCGTACAGGCGAGGTTCCCTTCGGACGCTATTACGGAAGCGTCGATTCGACGCCGCTGTTTCTCTGGCTCTTAGGCCGTTACGTCGCGGTCACTGGCGACCTTAGGCTCGCCGAGGAGCTTTGGCCCAACGTACACCTAGCGCGCGAGTGGATTGAGCGATGGGGCGATCGCGACGGCGACGGCTATGTGGAATATTTCGGCGAAACGCCACACGGCCTCGCTAATCAAGGATGGAAAGACTCCTGGGACGCCATCAGTCATTCGGACGGCACCCTGGCGGCGCCACCGATTGCGCTCTGCGAGGTGCAGAGTTACGTGTACGCGGCGCAGGTGGCGATTGCGGACGTCGCGACGAGGCTCGACCGCGGCGACGTGGCGGCCGGGTTGAGGGAACGCGCCGACAAGCTCAAGGCGGCTTTTGCACGCGACTTCTGGCTGGAGAAGGAGCAAACCATTGCGCTCGCGCTGGACGC
>Ga0306922_10002467_pt1 | contig 17162 bp, 18 predicted proteins | sample sta12Cox44000082_FD_203758 | JGI IMG/M metagenome (GOLD analysis project Ga0306922, IMG submission 203758) | Lab enrichment of tropical soil microbial communities from Luquillo Experimental Forest, Puerto Rico - statoxic.12C.oxic.44.000.082 (v2)... | ecosystem: Environmental > Terrestrial >... | reverse complement strand
CAGTTCACCCTCCGACCAGGTCACCATCCGTGTCTAATAGCAATCCGTGTCTAATAGCGGAGGGTGCTCAGTGGGGGCCTCCACGGCTCGGCGTGTCTAATAGCGACCATCCGCCAGCAAACAGGGGGATGGGGGTTGCAAAGTCCCTAGCTACCCCCACGCCCCCGATGGGCACTCGCCAAATCTCTCTCTGAGCAACCAAAAAAACACACCTTGGGAACGCATAACCGCAGGTCGGAGCCTCATCGCCCAAAGTAAAGCTACCTAGCTAAACTAACGCTGACCTGCGGAAATGCCGATTTTCGGAAAACTAGCAAAGGGCTGAACCCGCTGGTTAACCCGTCCAGCAAACACCGTTCTGGCGGGTGTGCAATCTGTCGGATAGTCTAATAGCGCGGGGTGTCAAATAGCGTTGCCGTGTTAAATAACGCGGTGGTGTCAAATAGCGACCAGGATGGCGGTGTCGGTGCTGGTCACGGTCGTGTTCGGATTTCGTTGGTCATTGGGGCATTATGGGGCACTTTCGGGGCCTTTCCGGGGCATGTTGGGGCCGTTTCGGGGCATTTAGGGGACATAATCGATCACATGACTCGCCGGAAACCTGCGCCGCCGTCGAAGACCGAAGTGTATGCCGCGAGGTTGGAGTCGTTGCTGGCTGCGGTGTGGCCGGGGGCGATGGCGGGGGATCCGAAGGTGGTTGAGGTGGCGCGCCGGATTTTGGCGCAGCAGGGCCGGCATTTGGGGTTGGCTGTGGATGTCGGGCCGACGCCGCCGATTTCGGATAGTGAGTTGGCGCCGGATGATGAGTTGGCTTCATTTCGGCGCCGCTACCAGCGGAAACAGCAGGCATGACGGCGACCCTGTTGACGACGACCGAACTCGGGTCGGTCACCCCCAGGTTGGCGACCCCGCCGATCGAATCGCATATCGGGTATGGGGGGTGGTTGTCGCGGGAGTGGTCCTGGGGGTGGGATTGCATCGAGTTCCTCGAGAAATGTTTGGGTTGGCGGTTGCTGGAGTGGCAGCAGTGGCTGTATGTCCACGCGTTGGAGAAGGGCCCGGACCGGCAGGGGTTTCGGTTCTCCAGGATCTGTGTGCTGGTGTCCCGGCAGAACGGGAAGTCGCAGTGGTTGAAGGGGTTGGGGTTGTGGCGGTTGTTCATGGATCCGTTGGGGCAGTCGACGGGGGGGTGTCCAGGTGCGAAGACGGTGTTGATGGCGTGTCAGAACTTGAAGTATGCCGAAGCGATGTTGAAAGAGGTCGCGGAGGATCTTGGTGGGTGTCGGGGTTTGCGGGGGGAGTACACCAAGCATCGGTTGGATAACGGGTCGAATCGGATCGAGTTGACGAACGGTCGGCAGTGGCGGGTGGTGGCGGCGAATCGGCGGGGTGGCCGGGGGATGGCCGTGGATCTGGTTCTGCTTGATGAGTTGCGTGAACATCAGAATTCTGATGCGTGGAACGCGATTGTGCCGACGACGACGGCGCGGCCGCATCCGCAGGTGGTGTGTTGTTCAAATGCGGGGGACGCGAAAAGTGAGGTACTCCGTACGCTGCGGGATGGTGCGAACGCGCGGATCGTGGCGGGCACCACGAAGGACACGCGGGTTGGGTTGTTTGAGTGGTCGGCGCCACCTGACAGTGATCCGCGTGATGAGACGGTGTGGCGGCTAGCGAATCCGGCGATGGGCGCTTCCGGGATGTTTCGGCTGGCGGATTTGCGGGGGTTTTTGGAGGCGCAGCAGTTCCGCAACATGCCGGGTTTTATGACTGAGCATTTGTGTATGTGGGTGGATGCGTTGGAGCCGGGGATTATGCCGGCGGAGCATTGGGCTGAGACCCTTGACCCGGAGTCGCATCGGGCTCGGGGGGCGGCCGCGTTTGTGGCGGTCGACGTGAATTATCAGCGGTCGATGACTTATGTGGCGGTCGCCGCGGCCCGGGCCGGGGGTGGGACGCATGTCGAGTTGATCGCGTCGGCGGGGGGCACGGATTGGGTGATCGATTGGCTGGGGGCGCGGAAGGGGAAGTTCGCGGGGATCGCGGTGCAGAAAACATCGGCCCCCGTCTCGGGGTTGATTCCGGAGATGGTGGCCGCCGGTTTGGAGGTCACCCCGGTGGTGGCCGGGATCGATTTGCAGACGGCGTGCGGGTTGTTGTTCGACGGGGTGGTGGAGCACACGATTTGGCATCGCCCGGACCCGGTGTTGGATCGGGCCGCCGCTAGTGGGGTGGCCCGGCGGACGGGGGATGCGTGGGTGTTCGACCGCCGCGCCTCCCCAGTCGATGTCGCGCCCCTGGTGGCGGTGGCGAATGCGGTGTGGCTGGCGAACTATATACCCGATGTCAAGAACCCGGTGTGTCACGCGTGGCCGGACGAGGAAGTCATTGCACAGTGGGAGCAGCCGCCGGTACGCCTGGACGATGAACTGGAGCGGGCATGGATGAGAATGTGACCCCGATCGGTGCCCGGCTGGGTTCGCAGCGGTTGTTCCCCGATGATGACCCCGATTCGTTCTTCGGCAACAAACCTACCCTGCCGAAGAATGCGGTGCCCCCGAACCCCACGGCGGCCAGCCCTGTTCCGACTCCCCCGGCCGCTGCGGGGGCACCGCCCCACTTCACGTCTGTTGCGTCGACGGTGTTGGAGTTGACCGGGATCACCGCCCTGGCGGTGGGGGGTTGGCTGATCGCCCCGTATGTGGGGTTGATGATCGCGGGGGTCGCGTTGATTCTTTATGGGATCGCAGTGAGCCGATGAGTATCCTCGCCCGCCTCCTGCACCGCGCCGAGCTCGGCGCCCTTGAGGTCCGTGCCCTGCAATCGTCGGCGTTCGTCCCACCCCCCCAAGTTGGGGTCATCGACGACTTCGTCGGGGTGCATCGCAGCATGGCGAACATGACCGTGTATGGGTGTGTGCGGTTGCTGGCGGACACGATCGCCTCGTTGCCGTGGGCGGCGTACCGCAAAGATAAGAAAGGGATCCCGGTCAAACTGGATCCGCAGCCCGCCATCATTAGACAGCCATTTCCTGGGTTCAACCTTTTTCAGTGGAAATGGATGGTCGTCGCGAATTTGGCGTTACGCGGGAATTCTTATCACCTGATCACGTCACGGGACAGCGGGGGGACGCCGACGGCGTTGATGCCGATGCACCCCGACATCGTGTTTTTGGAGAGACGCCCGGATATTTTGGCGTGGTTCGATCCGATCTACCGGGTGATGGGTGAGCAGGTCAACAAAAACGACATCTGCCACATCCGGCGTTTCACGATGCCCGGTGAGCCGTGGGGGCTGTCCCCGATTCGGCAGGCCGCGGTGGCGATCGGATTGTCGCTGTCGGCTGAAGAGTATGGCTACCGCTGGTTTAAGGAATCGGCTTCGCCGTCGGGGTTGTTGATGACGGATCAGAATTTGGATCCCGAGAGTGTGGAGCGGCAGCAGCAGAATTGGATCGCGTCTCATGGTGGCCGGCGACTCCCCGCCGTCTTGACTGGTGGGTTTAAGTGGCAGAACCTGTCCATCAGCCCGGATGAGTCCCAGTTTTTGGAAACGAGGGAATTTCAAAGGGAAGACATTTGCATCATGTTCGGCGTCCCGCCAGTGCTGCTGGGTCATACGAAGGCCGCGACCGCATGGGGAACTGGAATTGAACAGATTACTCAGGGTGCGGTGACTTATTCGTTCCGGTCGTGGACTTCGTGTATTGAGAGTGCGTTGTCTGATTTGTTGCCCCGCGGCCAGTACATCTCCACCGACTTCGATGCCCTCTACCGGGGTGATATCGACACCCGGTATAAGGCGTATCAGACGGCGATTCAGGCTGGGTGGGCTAACCGCAACGAGGTTCGGGCGAAAGAGGAGATGGAGCCGGCTGACGGTTTGGACACTTTCTTGCAGCCGGTGAATATGGCGCCGTCTGGGTTCGACCCCGCGAAGACCGCCGCACTGTCCGCGGCCGGGGCGCCGGGCGAGAAGCCCCCCACCAGTGAGCCGGGGTTCGGCGGCCGACCCCAAACCCCACCAAGCCGCAACGGGCAATCCGTAGGAGTCACGAAATGAGCATCGCTGTCCATCCGAACCGCGCGAAAATCCTCGACGTCCGCGAAACCCGCGCTTGCCCCACCCCGTTCGAGTACCGCGAAAACCGCAGCGGCAAGATCGTCATTGAGGGCTACGCCGCCACCTGGGAGCCTTACGACATCCTGGGTGGTCCTGACCGCGGAGGATGGACAGAGCGGATCGACCAGCGCGCTTTCGATGTCACGCTGGCCACCAAACCGGACCTGATGCTGTTGGTCAATCATGAAGGCTGGCCGTTGGCGCGGACGACGACTGAGAATCTACAGGTCACCCGCGACATGAAAGGGCTGAAGATCCGCGCCCAGCTCGATCCCGATGACTGGGACGTGCAGCGGCTGATCCCGAAGCTGCGGCCGCAGGCCAATGGGCGGGCCATCATGGACCAGATGTCGTTCGGGTTTAGAGTCAAAGATCAAGTCTGGGATGCCTCCTACACGCAGCGGATGATCACCGAAATCACGCTGCAGCATGGCGACGTTTCGATCGTGAACTATGGCGCCAACCCGACGACCCAGGTCGCGATCGCCGACGCGTTGGAGGCCGCCTCCCACCTGTCCGACGGCCAGCTCGTTGAGCTGCGGCACCTCGACGCTTCCCTGGCCGATGCGCTGGAGGCGTGCCGCGCCGACAAAGACCCCAAGAAGCCGTACGGCGACGTCGCTTACGCGGACCCGCGCAACGGGAAGTATCCGATCGACACCGAAGCCCACGCCCGCGCGGACCCGATCCCGTTCAGCGCCCCGGCGCCCGGCGTCGTCCGCGGCGAACCCCCCAACGAAGACGACGAGGAGATCGAACCAGCGGGGACCGAAGCGTGGCCGGGCGAAGACCCGATCACTGTGGGGGTGATTGAGGCTGCCCTGCAGAAGGTTCGGGACGCCGCCGATCCGTCAGGTTTGCGTTCCATCACCGCCCGGTTGGCTGAGTTGGCGGCCGCCCGCGTGTCCTACCCCCCCACACTCGCCCCCTAGACGTATCCTCAACGGTTGAACCCGCGAACCTGGCACAGGCGGCGGCGCCCGGCACGGGCACGACCGGCACGGTCACCAACCCATCCCGTCACGCCCGAAAGAAGACCCCTATGAATAGCGACGCTCCCGGCGCCATCGACCTGCAAGCCTATCTCAACCGGCTCATCGACCAACGCGCCGAACTCGCCGAAAAACGCGACAACCTCGAATCCAAAGCCACCGCGATCCTGATGGTCGCCCAAGACACCCACGGCGACACCCTCTCCGCCGAAGAGGACGCCGAAGTACGCAAACACGTCGAATCCATGCGGACCCTGGGGACCGACATCGAAACCCTCGACGCCCGGATCAAAGACACCGGCGAAGAAGTCAGGCGCACCGGGCAGATCCAGGCGAACCTCGCCCAGGTCCGCAACACCCAGAAAGCGATCGTGTCGGTCCGCGAATCCAACGTGTACACCGCGGAGAACAAGCATCAGCGGTCGTATGTGCGGGATTTGATCCGGTATACGACGAATCAGGATCACGACGGGGAGTCGCGGCGCCGGTTGTTTGATCACGCGCAGGATGTGGCCACCGCCCCGGAATATCAGGAATGGCGCGACATCAGCCGGGTTGACGGTTCCGGTGGGTATGCGGTGCCCCCGGCATGGCTCATGGATCAGTATGTGACGTATGCCCGCCCGGGCCGGGCGTTCGCGAATGTGTGCCAACGGCAACAGTTGCCGGGGGGTACTGATAGCATAAACGTGCCGAAGATGCTTACCGGTACCAGCGTCGCCATCCAGGCCACCGACAACAGCACCGTCTCGGAAACCAACCTGACCGACACGTTCATCAACGCCCCCGTGCGGACGATCTCCGGTCAGCAAGGGCTCGCGATCCAGCTGATTGACCAGTCCCCGATCGCGTTCGATGATGTCGTGTTCCGGGACCTGGTGGCCGCGCACGCCGCGGTACTGGATGGGCAGGTGATCGGCGGATCCGGGTCATCCGGTCAGGTGCTGGGTGTGAATAACACCCCGGGTATTACGTCGATCGCGGCCGCCGGGGTCACGCTGACTCAGGTGTATTCTGCGATCGCCAACGCGATCCAGACGGTACACACCACCAGGTTTTTGCCGCCCGAAGTGGTGGTCATGCACCCGCGGCGGTGGGGTTGGCTGCTCGCCCAGGTCGACACCCAGAACCGTCCGGTGGTGCTGCCCGAAGCCAACAACCCCATGAACGCCGTAGGGATTTTGGAGGCCGTCGACTCCCAGCAGATCGTCGGCCGCCTACAGGGTTTGCCGATAGTTACAGACCCTAACATAGCTACCAACTCCGGCGCGGGAACTGAGGACATCGTCTACGTCATGCGGGCCTCTGACCTCATACTGTGGGAGTCTGGGATAAGGGCCAGGGTCTTACCAGAGACCCGAGCAGCAAATCTCACGGTCCTGCTCCAAGTCTATTCGTACTTAGCGTTCACCGCGGCCCGCTATCCGGCGTCCGTGGTGGAGATCACCGGGCTGACCGCACCCACCTTCTAGGACAGCAAGCGACACGCTCAACCGGTTGGGCATTGCTCACCGGTTGGGCGTTACGCTTCCCACTATGGTTGCTAAAGATTCCCCCGAATCCCCCGAAACCCGTTCCGGTGTGACGAAGCCGCCCGGCGCATTGACTACGCCCTGCACCCTGCTCGCCCTGCATAACTGGCTGCAGTCCGCCCACGCCACCGCCCCGGGTTGGGGTGGCACCGCGCAGGTCACCACGACCGCCACCAGCATCGCGGTCGCCTGATGTCGGCGCCGGCGCCGGGCCGGTTCGGGCGGATGCCGCCGCCGCCGCCCGGCAAGATCTGGGTGCGTAACCCCGATACCGGGTGGGCGTTGTCGATCGTGGCTGGGGTGGAGCGGTTTAAAGCCGTCGGTGAACAGGTGCCCGACCATTTGGTGGAGTTGGCGCGGTCGGTGCCCGGTGAGCTCCCCGATACCGCGACCGTGGCGGTGGATTCTGACTTCGGTGTCCCACTTCCCGCGTTTGCCTCCGCGGAACCGATGGGTGCAGCCGGTTCGTCCGAAGCCGAACCCGATGAGCAGCCGTCGTTGTGGGACACCGAAGCTTCGGAGGGCGTCGACCTCGAGGGGTGGACGGTGACCGAACTCAAGAACGCCCTGGATGACCTCGAGGTCGACTACCCCGCTAATGCCCGCAAAAGTGAGTTGATCGCCCTGCTCGAGGAGGCGGAACAGTGACTGCGCCCAGTCCGGTGTCGTCACCAGCGGCACGGCGTGACCCGTACCCGCCGCTGTGTGACCCCAACGACCCGGACTGGGCGTCATTCCAGGCGCAGGACCCCAACTATTTCCTGTCGGTGGCCGGGGCCCGCATCCGGACGTATTGCGGGTGGCGGATCTATCCGAACGACACCGACACCGTTGATCGGCTGCGGATCGGCACCAACGGCCGCATCATGCTCCCGTCGCTGTATGTCACCGATGTCGCCCAGCTGACCGTGCAGACCGGGGTAAACACCAGCATCACCATCGACCCCGACATGTACGAGTGGTTCGCCAACGGCTGGATCATGCCGCTGGGTTTGACGGGGTGGGGTTGGGGCGGCTATTCCGGCTTCTACTACGGGCCGGACACGCCGGCGTATTTGCCGTGGATGAACTTCGGCTACGCCACCGTCACTTTTACTCACGGCTATCCGGCGGTCCCGGCGGATGTTAAATCGGTGGCCTACGAGTTGGCGGAAGTGGCGGCGGAAATGACCGCCGGTAATGTGTCCGGGATCACCACCCCCGGCTACCAGTTGACCTTGACCCGCAACGCCGGCCTGAACCTGAACTGTGAGCAGATGGACCGGCTGGCCCCCTACCGGCTGCCGGTGGTCGCCTGATGAAGATCCCGGCGCCGTGGCCGGTGCTGCACACCCCCCGCACCGTGGACACCACCACCACCGACGCCCACGGCAACAACCCGATCAAAGACGGCGCCCCCGTCATCCGCTACGTGTATTCGTACCACCAGGCCGGGCGGCTGGGCAGCAGCTCGGAAGTGATTTCGCCGGAGTTCCTTGACCGCATCGAAACCACCCTGGATATGGCGGTCCCCGACCCGCAACACTATTCCGCGTCCGATGGGGTGATCCTGGGCGGCACCGTCGACGAGTCCGGGAACTATGACGGTGGGGTGCAGTATTGGGTGAACGGCGACCCCACCAGCGACTTTCAGGGCCCGTTCAAAAAGCTGTACGCGTGGGCGGGTGGGGTTGTGAAGCTGCGGCGGATCACATGACCGAACCGTTGGCCGGCGGCGGCGCCGATGATCCCGGCACCGATACCGACGCGCCGGCCGGGGCGCACACCTTCCGGGACGGCTCCGAGATGGTCATCGACAAAGCCGCCTTCTCGGCGTTCGCGATCCAAGCCCTGCACGCCCCCGCCGTCATCGCCGCCCTGGCTGACGAGGTGGCGCAGATCGCCGACTACGCCAACAGCATCGCCGTGCAGAAAGGCGCCATCTACGCGGTGACCGAAGTGCAGTCGTGGCCGGACTCCAAACGTGCCCGCGCTAACGTGTGGTCCAGCAATTTCGCGGCCATGATCGACGACGCCCACAATTCGACACTGTTCAAGGCGTTGGCGCATTTCGGTGGGACGGCCACCCAATGACCGCGCCAACCCCGTACGGCATCGTCGGCCCCGACCCCGAATCGTTGGCGCTGGCGTATTTCACCCCGCTGATGTCCCCGGTCCCGGTCACCACCCGGCTGCCGAAACCGGCGGCCCGCGCGGACACCGTCACCCCCTGGCTTCGTTTGGAGGCTGGTGGCGGCTTCATGCGGGACGACGAAATCATGTTCGACCTGTCCCTGATCCTGCACTCCTACGCCCCGCAGAACGAGGAACCGGCTGCCGCGAAAAACCTTCGCACCGCCCTGGGCTACGGGGCCCGCGGCATCTACACGTTCACCGTCACCGACCCCGACGGCGTCGACTGGTGGGTGGCGCATTCCAAAGTGCAGGGCAACCTGTTCAAACAAAACGATCCCCTGGTCAACATGCCCCGCTACAAGGCGATGCTGATGTGGCGGATCCCCGGCCAGGCCCTCGCCGTGTCCTAACCCCCGAAACCCCTTTTGGCGTGCAATGCTAAGCCGTGCAGCATTGCTACATGCTTGAGCAGGAGGAAACCGAATGAGTGCCCCCGTTGTGATCGCCGAAGTCCAGGAAATCGCCGCCCCCTCCCCTAAGGTCACCGGCGGCGTGCGGTTCGCCCCGTTCGGCACCACGATGCCCACCGACTCCACCAGCGCGTTGGATCCCGCGTTCGTCACCCTGGGCCGCGTTGAACAGAACGGTTTGGACCGGGTCGAAGACCGGCCGGAAGGCAAACAGTACGACTGGGGCGGAAACCTGATCGCCATCCTGCAGGATCACTACGGGCTGCAATTGAAATTCAAGCTCCTTCAAATGGTGAACAAAGACGTCCAGAACGCTGTCCACGGATCCTCGAATGTGACCGTAACGCCGCCGACGGCGACCACCGGCACCCTGTATACCAGCCACATCAACGGGAAGTTGCTGGATTCCGGGATTTGGGTCTTCGATGCGTACTACCAGAAGATGTCGGCGCGCCTGGTTGTCGGCTACGGTCGCCCCACCTCGATCGCCGGCCCGAAATGGTCGCACAAAGAATTGGCGACCTTCGACGTCACCCTGGAGGCGTTCCCCGACGACAACAACGATTTCGCGATCGAATACTGGGACGACGGGATCTTCACCTGATGACCGCAGCCCCACCCCGGAAACGGGCGACGGCCCCGAAACCCGCGAGCTTGGCGGCGCCGCAGAAAACCAACGGCCCGGCGAGTAACGGCGCCGCCAACCCTACCCCGCTGCCACCCCCGACAAAAGTGCCCGACATTGAGCACCCGTACGGGGACCGCAAGATTTTCGTGTGGAAGCCCCGCAAAGGCGGCGACCCGATCGTCCTCCCGCACATCTCCACGGTGAAAACCAGCCAAGAATTTTTCTGCCTGATCTATGACCTCAACGAAATGTTCCAGGGCTTCGAATGGCTGATCAAAGCTGAAGTCCCCAAAGCGATCCGGCTGCGGGTCGCCGCCCTCGGCGATGACGATCCCACCGATCAGAACAACATGTATACGGCGTGGTTCAAGCCGATCAACCGCCCGACGGGTGGGGAGCCGCCGGGGGAATCCTGATGCTCACCCAGGCGGTGGGCAGATTCCACCACGCCCTGCAACGGGATCTACTCACGCTGGGTTTCCGGAGCGCGGATATGTTCACCGACCGGCTCACCATCAATGAGCTGATTTCGATTGTGGTGGCCGCCCCGCCCGGGTCCGCGTTGCGGCACGCGTTCGATGACGGCTGGACCCGCACCGACCATGTCCTGGCGAACATGGCCGAAGCCCAGGCCGGTGTCGCCCATCTGACCGGACCCTACGACCGCCCAGGCCTGGGGGATCGGCTGCCCGGCGAGCAGATGTTTCCCGCCGACGTCATGACCTGGGAGGAAATGGACGCGCTCGACGCCGAACGCGAGCAGCGGCCCAAGGGCAAGTCCCATGAGCGGCGGTGGCGATGACCACCCCTGCGGGCGGGAATGAACTTGGGACCGTTTTCATCAACGTCGCCCCGAAGATGTCGGGGCTGGGCAACCAGTTCCTGGCCGCCGGCCGCGAAGGCGCGAAAACGTTTTTGCAGGGCTTCACCGAAGGCATGAAACAAGTTGCGCTGCCGTCGGATGCCTCTGTCCTCGGCGAAGTCATCCAAGGGAAACCCATCGGGACGGCGACGAAAACCGCCTCCCAAAGGGCTGGAACCGAGATCGGGAAAGGCCTGAATACCGGCATCGCCGAAGGCATGAAAACCGCGCCCAGCGGCGGCGGCGGGGTCCTCTCCGATGTCGTCGCCGGGAAACCCGTGTCCTCGGGGACGAAAGCGGCCGCCGAAAACGCCGGGAAAGAGATCGGCGCGAGCATCAACAAGGGGATCACCGCCACCGCGGAACAAACCGGGAATGACGCCGGGGAGAAAATCAGCGGCGGCATCAAAGCCAAGCTGCAGAGTATCGACGGGGCGGCGATCGGCGCCACGATCGGCGGCGCCATCGGCGACGGCCTCAGAGGCAGCAACGTCACCGGCGCCATCGACAGCATCAACACCGGCCTGTCGAAAACCGCGGACATCGCCGCCACCGTCGGCATCGATATGAAAAGCTGGCAGATCCCGCCCGGTGTAGACACCGAGATCAATGACATCAGCAACAAAACCAGCGATGTTGTGACTCATTTGCAGCAGGCGAAAACCGCGGGCGACGAGTTCGGGAAGTCATCCAGCGGCGGCCTGGGCGGGTGGATCGACAAAGGCGCAACCTTTATCGGCTATCTGGAAATCGCGAAAGATTTGTTTACGGACATCGTCCATATCAACGACTGGCTTGACTCGCATATCAGTTGGCTCGACAGGCTGGATAAAGGCGAGCCGATCGGGCGGTGGATGCAGCAGCACGTTTTAGGCCGAACAGGCTGGGGAGAGCCGCCGTCATCGATTTACGCTGCCGCTGGGCCTAACCAAAAGTATTGGTGGCCTAAGGATTCCGGGGGGACGTTCTACAGCCGCCAGCCCGAACCTTATGCAGAGGGGTTCATCGGCCCCATCCCTGCAGGCGCCACCCGCGCCCCGGGCGGGGTGAACCCACCTGGGCTGCCTTCGTATGCGCCGCCTGGAGGTGGTTTCTATAACCAGTGGTATCCGCCGGAAACCGGCGGCGCCGCAGGGGGCGGCGGCGGCGGCGGCGGCGGTGGCGGTGGGGGTGGGGGTGGCCGTAGCGGGTGGCGGAGTGAGGAATCCTCGACCACCGACTGGGACGCCCTCGCCCAGGCCGAATCGTCCGGAAACTGGGCGGATCCCGACAGCGGCGGCACCGGCCACTACGGTGGCCTGCAGTTCGACATGCCGACCTGGCGTGACTTCGGCGGCCTGGAGTTCGCTGACCGCCCTGATCATGCCACCCGCGAGCAGCAGATCATCGTCGCTGAACGGGTGCCGATGGCGCAGCGCCCGAAACGCTGGGCGCAGACGTGGTGGACTCAGAGCGGCGGCGGCCGCGGCGGCGGGGGGACCAGCGCAGGGGGCCGGGGCCGCTACACCGGCGGCGGCGGAGGAGGTGGCGGCGATTTCGGTGCCGCCGCCGGCGCCCCCACCGCGGCACCCCCCAACGAAAACGAGATCCGCTCCTGGGTCACCGAAAACTTCGGGATCCCCAACACCTTCGGCACCGGATCCTGGGAAAACGCCACCCATCCCAAAGACCAGGGCTGGCACGGCAAAGGATACGCATTCGACTTCCACGGCACCCAAGAACAGATGGCCGACCTGGCGAATTGGGTGGCGCAGAACTGGGCCCAATACACCCTCGAACTCATCTACAGCGGCCCAGGATTCGACTCGAATAACTGCATCAAAAACGGGAAATTCGGCAACGTGTACGGCGCCGCCATGCTCGCCGAACATACCGATCACGTGCATTGGGCGATGACGAAGGCCCCCTCTCAAGCTGAGATGCAGGCCGCGACTGGGCGCGGCGGCTCCCGCGTCGACATGGGCGGCGGCGGCGGCGGGGGCGGCGGGGCTGGCGGTGGCGGCGCGGGCGGCGGTGGTGGGGAGCAGCTCGGGCAGTCCATCATCTCCGGCATGTTCCAAGAGTTGGGGTTCCCCGACGTGTTCGGGAAACCGTTCACCCAATGGGGCGCCTGGAAGATGGGCATGGCCGGCCTCAACTACGGGATGGGGTTGGCGAAGATGGCGAGCGCCGCGCACGGCGGCCCCGGCGGCGGCGGGAGTGGGGGCACCGCGGGCAGTCCAGGGACCACCAACATCAACAGCGTGTCCCTGAACAGCCCCGTGATCGCCGGGAACAACGCCGCCGACCACATCACCGCCCTGCAAACCGCCGCCAGCCAGGCTAGCTTCCCCACCACTGGGGCAGCGGGATTGCCGCACGCGACATGACCACGCCGTCCTACCCGCCGGGCAACACCACCACCAGCATGGGGCGCCCCCCGTTCACCGACGCCGCTGTCCCCTTCAACCAGTTGCCGCCCGCGCTGCGGGGCATGCAAACCCACATCCTCTACCTCGACCCGCTCGGAAACTACTGGGACCTCGCCGGCCCCCGGAAAGGCCGCCAAGGGGTACGGCTCGCCGGGTCCGGCTCCGGGCAGATCATGGGCGACCAGAACTGGCCCACCGAACAAGTCCTCGTCAACTCCCCCTACATGATGGGCGCCTCGATTCAACGGCAGAACGTCGGCCAACGGCAACTGAATTTGAAGATCATCATCGGCAACCACGCCCCACCCCTGACCGAATATCAATACCGGATGGCCGAAGAACACTGGTGGGCCGGCCAGGACGAAACCAACGACGGCTGGCTCGCCGTCTACACCCGATTCTCCGGGTGGCGGTGGATCCCGGTCCGCCCACAAACCACCGTGCAAACCCCGCAGACGCAGGACCCGACCGCGTTCGGGAACAACTTCTCCGCCTGGGATCTGACCTGGCTGGCCGCCCGCCCCTACTACACCAAACCCGCCCTGACACTGCCGTTCCAAGCCAGCCAAGCCGGGCCGGCGAAACCACCCCCCGCCGGTCTGCTGGCCGGAACATTGGATGCCCTACTCGGGCAGACCTACTACTGGGGGACGCTGCCACTGGCCAACCGCGGGGATTTGCCCAGCTACGCGACCTATTACGTCAGCTCGCCGGGGCAGGCGATCGTGCAGGACAACGCCTCAACCCGACTGGTCGCGCTGCCGGTCACCACCAACAGCGTCGGAACGTTCATGTGTGACACCGAACCCGCGCACCGCACCCTGACCGCCGCCAACGACCCGCAAGACAATTTGTTGTTCGACCTGATCCGGCAATCCCAGATCCTCGACTTCTTCCTGGGCGGCATCGCCAACGAAGGCCTGCCCCTGCAACTGCAGTTTGCGAACCGGTTTATCTATGCGATCCCCCCGAAAACCGTCGTCCAGTTGACCGTCGGGCACAGTGATCCGGCCGGGGTGATCGTCGCCCAAGTCGGACAACGCTTTAAGAGGTCGCGGTGAGTCAAGCCATCAGCGCATTGTTGGGCGGCCCGACGAACTTCGACATCGGCCTGCAGTTCGACCAATGGATCAAGCTGCCGATCGCCGGGCCGGCCGTCCCCGATTTGTTGACGGACACGGCGGCGTGCGCCACCTATCTGAACGGGGTCCGGCACACCGTCCTCGAGGGCGCCAAACAACGCCCCCTGATCCGGATCACCGACGGCGACCTGAACGTGATGAACACCCTCGAAGGCGAGTTGTCCTGCTCGGTGGAGGAGCTGATGGAGGACACCGGGAAATGCACACTCACCATTTTGTACGACAATTGGCTGGTCGACTGGATGACCCATCAGACCATGCCGATCTCCGATTTGAATCTGATCATCGACTTTGATCCTTTGCATCCGAATTGGCGGCGCCGCTGGGGGGGGAAGATCACCGAAATCCACGTCAAACAAGACGGCGCGGGCATCCACTCCATCGAGTTGACGGCCCTGCATTTCCGGGAGCATGCCCGCCGTCTGCTGCTGGCTTGCAATCCGCTGTTTCCGCCGGAGGTGATGCTGCCCAAGATGTTTGTGCTGCCCGGCCCGGTCCGCACTATTTGCGCGCTGACGATGTTCATGAACCTGGGCCGCCTGTTTATGCCGGGCTGGTCGACGGTCACCAACATTTTCAACCCGGCCGGCTGGATATCCCCACTATCCCCCGACGCTGTGCTGAACGTGTTGCCGACGAACTGGCCGATACAGATCGCTTTCGTCGACCCCGTCTTCGACCAGTCCCGCTGGTCTTCCATCGCCGGAACGTTCGTCACCACGTTGCATGACGCGTTCGGGGATGTCCTGACCGACGCCGGGGTCATGATGCGCTGTTACACGTATCTGACTACGGATGAGGATTCCCCCAACACCGAACTCGCCAACCTCTTGACGCTGGCCCCCGACATCCTCGCCCTACTCACCGGGGCTGACGTGTCGTCGCTGGATCAAGGCCTGACGAAACTGGTTGCCCCGCTCCGCAACTGCTGCGTCTTCTCGTTTCAACAGGTCGACGGGATCACCGGCCCAATTGGGACCGCCGCGGACGGTTTGATCTCCACGGTCGCGGTCACCCTGGATGACCTGATCACCCCCGTCGTCGTCGACCCCACCACCGGCAACGCGTGGGACGCCGGGAACGTCCTGAACGGGGAACCCGTCTACGACGCCGCCGGCATCGGGCAAACCTACCTCCTGCAACAACTCCTCGACGTCGCCCCCGCACCCCCCAAAGTCATCTGGTGGGACTCCCCCTGGTCCGGGGTCATCAACTCCGATTTGACGTGGCATAAAGGCTCCCCCAAAACGATCATGACGGGCTCGAAATCGCCCACCATAGTCAATGAAAGTATTTCATTTGCCATAAGGTATTCCCTTGCGGAATTATCATCGGTTCTGAACAACTGGGTCGCGAACGTCAGTGGTCAAACCCAGGTACCCGGCACCCCCGGCCTGGACAACCTGTACATGGGGCAGCTGTCGGATGTTTTTTTGGCGTGGGAACGCTACACCGACCCGATACGCGCATTGAATTCTGGATCCCTTTCTTGGCAGGAGCACTTCGAAAAGGGCAGCGGCACCGCATATACCCTGGCCTCCCCGCTAACCCTACGAAGTGGGGATTGGATAACCCGCGCATTCGCCGCATTTAAAGCCGAAGCGCTCAACGGGTGGCCGTGGCTGCTGGACACCGATTACGCGCTCGGGGATCGGGTCGGCTTCGAGAAAGAGGGAATCATTTACGTCGACAATGTCGTGGCCACCAAACGGCAGTGGTCCTGGACGGAGCCGCTGCGGGTGTACGTGAAGATCGGGGAGGACAAGCAGAAAGCGGATCCGTTTAACGCGGCGTTCAAGACGATCGCCGCGGTTTACACGTTCGCCGGGCAGGTCGCCGGCGAAGGCACCATCTTCAGCGGAGGCTAAACCGTGGACACTGTGGAAGGCTCAGGCCGCCCCCCTCGCCGGGAGGGGGCGGGGAACCGGCAGCGGATCCCGTTCGGCCGGCACGGCGAATACACCCTCGACAGTTTGGCGGCCGCGAACCTGACGCCGGCCGAAACCAAACATGCCCAGGAGGCGATGGAAGTTCACCGCGCCTACCTCGCCATCCTGGACTCACTCAAATATGTGGTTGGCCCCGACGGGGCGTTCCACTCCCTGGTGGCGATCCAGCCGACCGTCCTGGCCATCGCGTTCCATCTCGCCAAGTGCGGATTCCGGCAGACCGGCACCCGCTATGTCGCCCCCATGCCCACCAGCGAACCCCTATGGTCGGGGAAACCGCAGGAAGGCGAAGGCTGGCACACCCCCCCGAGGATCACCTATGAGAACGCGGATCGCCCATGACCGCGCCGACCCTGGGTGAGCTGCTGTACCTCGCCAGCTATGTGATCCGCGTGCGGGTGGCGTCGCTGGCGACGACGCCGGACACCCCCAACCAGTACACCGCCGATCTGCATGTGATGGGCGACCAGGGCGCCATGAGTCTAGACCCCCTCGCGGGGCCGCCCGGGCCGGGCGGCAAACAGCAGTTCGCGTTGCGGATGCAGGACAACGCCGACGTCAACACCTCCGCGGATTTGCCGACCGGGCTGACCGACACCCCCGAAGACATCGGAAAGTATTGGCTGATCGACACCGTCGACACCGAAGGCGTGGTCACCAAAGAGACCGCGTGGGTGTGGTACGGCACCGAAGGGTGGCGGCAATTCCAGATGGGTGTCGTGGGTCCCCCCGGCCCCGTCCCGCTGATCCAACTCTCCGAGCAACTCATCCAGCCGGGCACCGACTCGTGGATCGACACCACCGGGTCCAGCATCGAACCGTCCTGGCAGTTCAACCTCGCGCAACCCTTCGGCCCCCACGGACCCATCTCCCCGCTATGGGGGTTCCCCGACATTGACACCGCCACCCCGGCGGTCGCTGATGATCTACTCGCCGCCA
>Ga0306922_10002464_pt1 | contig 17171 bp, 23 predicted proteins | sample sta12Cox44000082_FD_203758 | JGI IMG/M metagenome (GOLD analysis project Ga0306922, IMG submission 203758) | Lab enrichment of tropical soil microbial communities from Luquillo Experimental Forest, Puerto Rico - statoxic.12C.oxic.44.000.082 (v2)... | ecosystem: Environmental > Terrestrial >... | reverse complement strand
CTCGCCGGATCGTCCCGATTAGGCGCTCCACGAACGGGTGTGACAGGGCACATGCGGGACGGTCTTGAGTTCGTCGATCTCAAGAACCCGCAGATTGGCCTTCCAACGGTGCGCCTCGAAGAGCGGATCATGATCGGTGCTGAGATGCCGCGGTGCGCCCTGACCATGGATGGCGGCGTTGAACATGCGGCAGACGTCGATGCCCGTGACGGCCCCCTGGTGCACGCCGACGCCGACGAGGCGACGCGTGAACTGGTCCATCACCACGAGCACCCAGTAGGTCCGCAGCACGATGGACTCGCAACGAAAAAGATCCACGCTCCACAGGCTGTCGGAAGTGTGTCCGATGAACGACAACCACGATGGCCCGGTTCCGCCCGACGTCGGCCGATAGTGTTTGGCCAGAACTCGGTGGACGATGTTCTTGTCGACATTGACGCCGAACGTAAGCGAGATGATGTGCGCGATCCGTGGACAGCCGAATCGCGGATTGCGCGACTTGAGCTCGACGATAGCTTGGATAAGTGCCTCGCTCGGCCCCTTCGGGCCGGGCTTCTTGGGGCACGGGCGCCAAGAGAACAGGCAGCGGTACTTGCGGCGCACCAACGCGGCATGAAACGCCAGGAGCGTCGAGGGGCGTACCGCGATGGCGAGCTTTCGAATGCGCCCTGGATTGAGGAAGAGCGATCCGAATCCGCAGAGCAGCCGGTCGCCCAGCGTCAGGTTGGGCGCGCGCCGGCGGGCGCGCCGCAGCACGATCAGTTGCTGCTTGAGCACAAGATTCTCGGCGATCACCGCTCGCACGCCACCAGGACCACACAGCTTCGCGGTCATGACCGCGAGGTGGAGCAGGGCGAACAGGAGGTTCTTCATGCGCGCGAGTCAGCGTAGGTCGGACGCCGCGCGCCACGCAACGTTGCCCAATCCGGGAATCAGCGCGAGAATTGGCAATTCGAGACCCACAGCTTAATGCCAGTTGTGTATCTTGTTGGTTCTTCAGTGGTTTAGCTCTTGCCTCTTAGTCGGTTTTGCGTGGTGTTCGTCAAAGAATTGTTCACTTGTTGTTCACTTGTTGTTTGTTCTCACCGGCAATCCCGCTGCGGCGGATCCTGCGTCGATTGCAAAACCTGCCTCTCTGAATAAACGGCTACAGGGAAGTTCGGCCGTTGCGCGCCGTCATGTGGCGGGACATTTCGGCTTGGGCTAAGCTGCCTCAGTGAGTCCGACGGTTCTTCGGGCGAAGGGCTTTCGGTTCTACTTCTTCTCACGCGAGGAACGACGCGCCCACGTCCACGTTCAGCACGCCGACGGCGAGGCAAAGTTTTGGATTGATCCAGACGTAGAGCTGGCCGCGAACTTCAGCCTCAAACCGAAGCAGGTAGTCGAGGCACAGAATCTCATTGAGGAGCATCTCGATGAAATCCGCAACGCTTGGGCGCAACACTTCCCCGGCTGAAGTCACCAACGTTTCGCCACACGGCTTTTGGCTCTTCATAGACGACCGCGAGCTGTTTGTGCCATTCAAGGAATTTCCCTGGTTTCGTGACGCGTCTGTCCGACAGATCACGAACGTCCAACATCCGAGTGCGCATCATTTGTACTGGCCGGACCTTGACATCGATCTCTCGGTGGAATCCATCGAACGCCCAGAGAAATTTCCCCTCGTGAGCCAAGCGCAGCCGAATAATCGTCTGCAGCCGCCAGTTCGACGTCGAGGCAAGAAACGACGACCAAGTCGCCGCCGCTGAGGCGCCAGAATTACAGAAAGGCCCCAGAGCACACGGCCAAAAACCGTATCCGGTGGCAGAGACTGCTAGGAACAGTCCCCGCCGGCAAACGGCGAGAACTCGCGCGGAAAAGTGCAGAATGTCTGTAGAAATAGCTCGGAGGCCTGGCGCAAACAAGACCGCAGGTCGCACGAGCAGACGCGCAGAACCGTGTCCGGATCAGGTTCGCTGCCCGATGGCAGCCTCGACTCGCCTCAATGACGAGAACTCGCGCGAGAAAGGGCAGAATGTCCGTGGAGTCGTCATGCCACCCCGCGGCATGAGAATGGACCTTGTGGTCATGAGTCGCCCGTCCCACAACCTGTTGTGGAATCGGCCGCATTTTCTGAACAGATAGCTCCGCGCCGAAAATGGGCGCCCGGCTGTTTCGGCGAAAAGAGTCGCTACCTTGAGCGGATCAAGTTTGCGCACCGTACAGGTCGCTCGTCCGGCAGGATCCAGGCGCCTCGCTGAAACACACTTGCGGTCAGTCCTGGTGGAGCGCGACGAGCGGATCGATGTGGCTGGCGCGACGGGCTGGAACGTACGTCGCGACAAATGAGACGGCGGTCATGATGCCGAGCATGGTGATGAGCGTGGCAGGGTCGTTTGGACCCACGCGATACAGGATGCTTCTCATTGCGCGCCCGAGCGCGACGCCGCCGGCGATGCCGATGAAAGCGCCAATCGCTACGAGAAGCGCATTTTGGCTGAGCACCAATGTCAGTACCCTGGAGCCGCTCGCACCGAGAGCCATCCGAATGCCGATCTCCTGCGTACGCTGACTGACGGCATACGCGGTCACGCCGTACAGGCCAGTTCCAGCCAGGACCAGCGCCAGCAACGCGAACGACGCGAACAACCCCACCAGCACGTAGTTCTCCGCGAACTGCAAGCGCAAGGTCTCGTCGAGTGCGCGCATCTCGGACAGCGCCACGTCGGGATCGATGTCGCGCAACGCGGCGCGAACGGAAGGTCCCAGCGCGTTCGGATCGCCTTCGGTCCGCAGCGCGAATGCGATGGCTCGATCGGGGCCTTGAGCGAGCGGGCGATAGATTCGCGGCGGCGCGGGGTCGGTCACATCTTGTGTCTTCACATCGTCCACGACTCCCACGATCTCCATCGTACTCACGGTGGACGATGCGGCGGTTGACGGCGCCCCGGGCGTCCGGTCACGAGTCTCGTCAGTCTTGCCAGGGGTTTGCTCGTACTGGATGTGCTGGCCGATTGGTGACTCATTGGGCCAGTAGCGGCGCGCGGCTTCGCGACTGACCAGAGCCACGCCGGGAGCGTTGCTCGCGTCATAGCGGGTGAACGAGCGACCCTGACTGAGCTTCAGATCGAACACGCGCACGTAGTCGGGCGTGATGGCCACGACGGTCGCCCACGGAGTGTCCTTGGCTTGGGGTCTCGGTCGATTGACGAGATAGAAGCGCTGCGTGGGCTCACCTCCCACAAGCGGCAGCACGGTTGTTGCGGTTGCGACGTGTACGCCGGGCAGCGCGCCGAGGCGTTCGGTTGCGCGCTCGGCGAAGCGGGTGACGAGCGCGAGGTCCGTGTACTTCGGCCGCTCGAGCTGGACTTGTGCCGTGAGTACGTTGGTGGTTTGAACTCCGCGCGGTTCCAGCTCCATGCTCGCGATCGTGCGCGTCACGAGTGTGGCGACGACGAGCAGCGCCAGCGCGAGCGCCAACTGGGCGACCACCAGCGTTGATCTGACGCGACGGCCGGCGGGACCGCCCGACAAGCGTGTGCCGGAACTCTTCAAGCCCTCGTTCGCGTCCGTGCGCGACGCCTGCAGCGCTGGCAACACGCTGAACAATAGCGGGGCGATCGTGGCCAAGCCGAGGACGAACGCGAGCGCATGCCAGCTCACCCTCAATTGCCGAAGGAAGTAGTCGGACGAGATGGCTTGGATTGCGCGAATGCCCCCGCGGGTGACGGCAAGGCCGGCGAGGCCGCCAGCGAGACCGAGTAACAAGCTTTCGGTCACAGTCTGGCGAACGAGACGAAACCGAGTGGCGCCGAGGGCCAGACGCACGGCGATCTCGCGTTGCCGCGCCGTGGCGCGCGCGAGCATCATGTTCGCGATGTTCGCGCACGCGACGACGAGGACGAAGCCCACGACGATCGTCAGCAGCGCGAGGATCTGCCAGGTGTCGGGTCCGACGATGGCATCGCACTCCTTCAGCACTCGAAAAGACCAGCCGGCGTTCGTCGTGGGGTAGGCCTGCTCAAGGCGCTGCGAGATGCCGCGAGCCTCGATGTTTGCTTTATCGAGGGTCATCCCGCTCTTCAACGTCGCGGTGATACGAACCGAGCGATCATCGCGGCGGCTGCCGGTCGCATCGAGTGGCAGGGGTGTCCACAGATCGATCGTCTCGAAGTTGCCGACCTCCATCTCCTCTGTGAGGACACCGACGATGGTGTAAGGCTCGCCGTTCAGCGTGAGCGGATGGTCGATGACCTCGGAACTCCCATTGAAATGACCCATCCAGAATCGATGACTGAGGATGGCGACCTTCGAGCGGCCCAACGCGTCTTCGCCAGCTATGAATGTCCGACCGATGAGAGGGTGTGTGTCCCACACGGTGAAGAGATTCGCGGTCGCGCGCATCACGCTGACACGGAGTGGTTCTCCCCGGCCGGTCATGGTTGCGGCGCCGGGCTCGAAACCAGCCATCTCCTCGTAAGACGACGATTGCGCGCGGCAGTCGAGAAAATCGGGAAGGGACGTTTTCGAGCGATCGACGTTGCGCTGGGCGTTGGCGCTGTACATGAAAACTACGCGGTTGGGGTCGCCGAATGGGAGCGGGCGGAGGAGCAGCAGGTCGGTGAAGCCAAAGACGATGGTGTTGGCGCCGATGGCGAGCGCCAAGGTGAGTGTGACGACGAGGCTGTAGCCGGGGTTCTTCAGGAGGAGGCGCGCGCCGAGTCGGAGATCTTTCAGGAGATCAGACACACGGAACCTCCGGCACTAAAGGGGTCGTGATTACACAGACGCAAAAGGGTGCGGGCGAGTTCCAATACCGCGTATTTCTGGGCCACGAGCCGACGATACCACCGCAGGATCGTGTCCGGTGTTACGATGCCGGCGATGGCCGCCAGGCGGCGACGGCCGAGGATTTTCCCTTTCACGGCCAGGCGGCGTCGCTGGTCGTCGGTGAGGCGCAGTTGTCGGGATCCCTGCGCCGCGCGGAGGACTCGATTCTCTTCGAGCAGGTAGTCAATGACCCGCCTGCTGCTGTCGATTGACCCAACCGGAGAACAGCAGCAAGAAGAAGGCGAGCGGCGGAGGCAGCGGATCCATCGCGACAGCGTGCCCGAGGGGCTGCTGCGGTTCAAGGATTCGATATCGTGATGCCTCGATTGAGACAAGTCTCATGAGGTATTCGCCCTTGTTTGACACGTCGATGCACCAATGATCGGGTGATCGGACTTCGGCGGAGTTTTCGCACAGGACGGCGTCTCAGCGCTTCCACGGTTTCGCCACTTCGTACTTTTTCCCAACAATATCTGCAGCGCTCACGCTCACCTGCCGCGCACGATGGAAGCGCGGGCTGAAGGTCGTGCCGTCATTGCTTCGAAAGCTGGCGGGGGAGAGCTCGCGCTTCTCACCGTTCTCCATGCGGCTGATGGTGGTCGTGAACGGTGGGGAGTTGCCCACCACGTGGATCGTGATCCGAACCCGCTCGAGTGGCCGACCCGCATTGTTTGTTATCTGGACGTACAAATCCGATGTTTCCAGCCCAATCGCGGCCGCGTCCACTCCGCTGGTGGCGGTCGCCCCGGCTTCGGGTGGCTTCGCGGTGGAACAGGCCGGGAAGCAGGAGGCCGCAGAGATCAGGCCGACGACCGCGAGGAGAGAGCGCCGCAGGAACAATGTCATGGCTGCCCTCCGGGTGGCGAGTGTCGGCGCCAACGTTACGCCTATGGAGACCGACATTCAAGAGGATGGCTCGTCAGAACAAACGGTCCTTCCGGAATCTCCGGAGCTATCTCCACGGACATTCTGAATTTTCGCGCGAGTTGCCGTCGCAGCGTGTCCGGATGGCTTCACAGTCGCGGACGCAGCGCGTTCCGGTGAGCGCCATTTGAGCGGCGGTCATCCGAGAGCTGATGATCTGTCTCATGACCACGGCCCGTCCTCAGCAGCGCTATGACCATCGGCTCCGCGAACTCGTTCAACGCACCGGGAATCCGACGATCGCCACCGATCGTGGCGTTCCTCGGTCGACGGCCCGGGGATGGCTTCGCACCCTGCCGACCGTGGTGGTCACCGTGGACGTGGCGGACCTCACCGAGCTGGAGCTTCGGGAGGAGGTCCTGACACTTCGACGACGTGTCCAGAAACTCGCGGCACTGCTCCGTCTCGCACTGACACTCCTGCGCATCTCCAACTTCACGTTGGCAAGCGAGCGACTGCCCGATGGCCGTGACAAGCCACGAATCATGGATGCCACGATCAGGCCCATGCATGCATCCCGATGCGGGCCCTGCTGCGGCTCCTCCGCCTATCGCCGAGTCGGTTCCACGCGTGGCGACGGCGCCACATGGCCTGTGCCCTCGACGATCAATCGTCCTGTCCCCGCACGTCACCGCATCGACTGACGCCATCGGAAATCCGCGTCATCAAGGACATGGTGACGGCGCCTGACTATCGGCACGTTCCGACCGGCACGCTCGCCATCCTCGCCCAGCGGCTCGGCAAGGTGTGGGCGGCGCCCTCTACTTGGTACCGGCTCGTCCAGAGCAGTACGGCTGGCGGCGGCCACGGCTCCGTGTGCATCCGGCGAAACCGAAGATCGGCCTTCGCACGACGCGGGCCGACGAGATGTGGCACATCGACACGACGGTCATCCGGCTGCTCGACGGGACCCGCGCGTATCTCCATGCGGTCATCGACAACTTTTCGCGACGCATTTTGGCGTAGCGCGTCGACGAGACGTTTGCGCCGGTGAACAGTGTGGCCGTGCTGGTCGATGCGTGTCGGGGTGCGACGCTTGCTCAGACGACGCCTGTGGTGTTGGCGGATGCCGGCGTCGAGAACGTGAATGCCGAAGTCGACGACCTGATCACCACGGGCGTGCTGCGCCGCGTCTTGGCCTTCACGGAACTGAAGTTCTCGAACTCCATGATCGAAGCGTGGTGGCGCTCGTTGAAACATCAGTGGCTCTTCCTGCACCCGCTCGACAGCGTCGCCACGGTGCGTCGACTGGTCGCGTTCTACGTCGACGCACACAATCGCGTGCTGCCCCATTCAGCATTTCACGGACAGACGCCGGACGAGATGTTTTTCGGCACCGGGGATGCGGTGCCCGCTGACCTGAGGGCACGCGCCGCCGCCGCGCGCCGGGCTCGCGTTGATGCCAACCAATCGGCATCGTGCGAGACATGCCAGTCAGTCGACGCGGCCGCGTGACCGGGGAGTGCCGACCGCCGTTCTGGTGACGGGACCGACCGGACCCTCGCGGGCCAGTGCGGCCGGCGGCGAAGCTGGGAGAGCCGAGGATCGCACGTCGCGCGAGTCGATCGGCAAAACGGTGTTCGGGGATCAGACTCGCTGCCCGTTACGGCTCTTGCCGACTGATCGACGAGAACTCGCGCGGAAAAGTGCAGAATGTCTGTAGAAATAGCTCGGCGGTACTCGTGATGGAGGCCGCCCAGGATTCGTTGAGACCATGCTGTCTCATTTACTTGACGTCCTTACGAGCCAATCAACTGCTTCAATGAAAGGACTGATCTCATAAATGCCCGGGTGTGTTTTGCGCGTCGAATCCGCCACGACTGATGTGGAGCCCCTGATAACCGCCTCCGGCTTGCACCCGATAGTGATTCACCGGAGGGGACAGCCCAAGGTGCCTGGCACGAAAATCCTCAGCCGCACACCCGGCTTTAACATCGAGGTGAGCAGTTCTGCTGGTGGAATTGAGAATCAGGCACGCGACGCCGTCCGTTTCCTGAAGCGTCATGAGTCAGCGCTGCGCCAGCTGCGTCATTGCAGGAGTTTCAAGGCCATGACGTTGGATTTCGGCCTCTACGATCGAGCCACAGCCAAGTGGCCATGGCCCTCCTACAGGCTTCCACGATCGCTGATTCAGCTGGCGGGCAAACATGGTATCGAGATCGAGCTGTCGTTCTACGGCCCGGCGCGTCATCTCGATCGCAAATGAGGTAACGAGGGACCTCGTCTCGCCGAATGCGAGAGCCTAAGCCCGGACCATCTGCGGTCTTTCCCCTTGGACCAGAGTCATTTACAATAAGCGCCACACAAGCTCAACCAGCAGCTCCACTATGGGCCTCTCGGCAGGCGCTCGGCTCGGTGTCTATGAAATCGGCTCGCCGCTTGGCGCGGGGGGCATGGGCGAGGTCTATCGGGCGCGTGATCCCAGACTGAAACGCGACATTGCCCTCAAGGTCCTCCCCGAGACGACTGCGGCCGATCCTGATCGCCGTGCCCGTTTTGAGCGTGAGGCACAGAGCATCGCCGCCCTCAGCCATCCCAACATCGTCACGATCTACTCCGTGGAAGAGGGCGATGGAGTGCTCTTCCTGACGATGGAGTACGTCGAAGGGAAACCGCTCAGTGATCTCATCGTCAAGGGTGGCCTGCCCCTGACCCAAATCCTCAGCCCAGCTGTCTGCACGGACATTCTGCATTTTTCAGCGCGAGTTGTCGTCACCGCGCCGGATCTATTGGACCGCAAGCTTCTCTGACTTTCTCCTCTCGCCAGCTCAGCCGCAAGCAACGACAACGATCCCCTGTCTTTGCTCAGGTTGTCCACGAGGAAGCCCGACCTTTGGATTGTCGAGCCGGAGACGAGGCCGGGAGAAACCGGGACCGCACGTCGCATGAGTAGACGCCAGAACTTCGTCCAGCGAGCAGGGCTGGTGCCCGATAGTAGCTCCGGACGCCTCAATGACGAGAACTCGCGCGGAAAAATGCAGAATGTCCGTGAAGCCAGCTCGGACCTCTCTCTTGCCGGACCAGACCGACGCAGCCTGCGCACTTATCCTGCCCTACCCGATTTACTTCGCCAGCGGATCCGGACGCATTTGGAAATGCATCACCTTGCTGGTCGTTCCCTTGCCAGTCTCCATGTGGAATGGCGCGCGCGTGCTGACCGTCGCATAGAGTCCTCGACCCTTCCACCCGGCCTTCGCATCGTCGATGCGGCCATCCATCCACTTCGTGTAGAACCCCGTCGGATACGGCACGCGGAGCACGACCCACTTGCTGTCCTTCAGCACAAGGAGTCCTTCGGACGCATTGCCCGTATCGATCGGCACGTTCTCGCCAAGGCCGAGCGCGTTGTGCCAGTCCACCCACGTGTAGTAGCTCGCCTCGGCGCTGCCCGGTTCGGTGACGCCTTTGAGCTGCGGCAGCGGCTCGGGGTAGAGCGCCCATCCCTCCGGACAATGCTGACCGGTCGCCTTCGGTCCGTTGAGCGGACCCTTGCATTTTCGACGGTCGAAGCTCGCCATGTGCCCGCTCGCGAGCGCGGTCCAGTAGACACCGTTTCGATCGACGTCACCGCCGCGCGGTGAGTAGCCGGGCATCGGCGGTTCGTAGACTTCCGCCAGCGCGGTCTCCGGCGGATTCGTCCCGGGATTCAGCCGGACGACGGCGCCTGGAAACCCGAGCACCGATCCCCAGATCGACCCATCGGGCGCGGGCGCGACGGCGTAGAACGCGTTGCCGTAGCGTTTGTCCTTCGTCGGATCGAGCGGCTGGTTCGGCTCGACGTACGCGTCACGCTTACCGTTGCCGTTCGTATCGAGGACGAGGGCGGTCCAACCCTGCGACTTCACCTCGTCATGCGTCTCGTCGAACATCTTCGTGTTCAGCCAGCCCACCACCTGTCCACCGCCGCTCGTCCACAGCGTCCGGTTCGCGTCCTCCGCAAACATCAAATGATGCGTGCCGAAACAGGTACTGATGTGGGTGATCTGTTTCGTGGTTGGATCGTAAACCGCGAGCTGACGCCCGGAGGTCGGGAGCGGATACAGCTTCGCGGAAGGATGACTCGATCCGTCTTTGCAGAAATCCGGATTCGCCGCCGGGCGGACCGCCGACGTAATCCACACGCGGCCTTTCTCGTCGAACATCGGATTGTGGACGTTGTTCCTGCTCGTCCAGATCGCTTCTTCGCCCCAGTACGGCGACGGCTTCGCCATCGTCGACGGCGTACGTGGTGTGTTCGCATCGCGGACAGTCAGCGGGACTCTACTGATGGTGTTGTGGACGGGATCGAGCACGGGAAGGTAATCCGCGCTCAGCTCCAGCGAGCCGTAGATGAGACCGTTGGCATTTACCGTGGGATTGCGCCGATCGGTTGACACCTCGTCATGGAGGTACGCCTTCGGATCGGCCCAGTCCCACTGCGTGATGACGAGGTTGCGCTCGAGGCCCTGCGGCCGGGGCGGCGCGGGCGGAACTTCGCCGCCGGCGATCCGGTCCGTCCAATCGGCGAACATTGCGATCGCGCGATCCTTGCCCAATGCGTTGAGGCCGCCGGCCATCTGCTGGCCGGCCTGCCCGGACTGAATGCGACGCTCCCACGCCTCGGCCGAACTGTGGAACGTGCCGAGGGCCTGCGGGATCTCGCGCGTTCCTTTCGTGCCGAGCTGGTGACACGCCGTGCAGCCACCGGATTTCAAACGCTGAATATAGTCGGCCTGACTCTTGACGCTCGCGGCGATGCCGTTGCCGCCAGGCGCGTTGCCCGGGAACTCGCCCTTCTCGGGCACGTGGATCAGCGAGAACCAGTAGCCGGCGGGATAGTATGCTGCCGCGGCGTTCGCGTTCGGTGCAGTGACGGCCGTCAGGTTCAGGTTCTTGCCCGGCGCCGACTGCACTTTGGGCGAATCCACCAGCCCGTAGCCGCGCACCCAGACGTTGAAGTTGGCTTTCGGAAGGTCCGGCAAGAGATAGCGTCCGCGATCGTCGGTGACGACGATCTTGACGAACTTCGTCGGGAGGTCTGCGGTCTCCGCGATCACCCAAACGCCGGCTTCAGGCCCCTTCGCGCTCCTGACGAAGCCGCCGATGTCGTCGGCGTCAACGGGGACCGCGTCTGCCGGTTGCCGGTCGGCATTCACGGGTGCCTGCGTTCCGGTGAGAAACGCGAATCCAACCGCCACCGTCGCTGCGCACAGCGCGCTCGTCGTCTTCATATCGGGCTCCTATTGCTGAACGCGACGACCAACGCCAATGGATGAGGGGATTATAGCCGTGATGTCCCTCGCCATTATTGCGCACGGCACAAATCGTTGTCGCTCGCGTGACATCTGGCCATCCCACAGCCGATGCGTAACGCCCTCGGGGTGGTCGCGGCGTTCCGGTCAGCCCTGTCGCGCGTTTAGACGTCCTTTTCGAGATTCTCGCCCTGCACCATCAACCGGGCGTCCTCGCGCGTTCGGATCGACGCTTCCGCCCCGCCGACCGTTTCCTCGGGCTCTGCTTGCAACGGTTTGGCCTCGGTGGAGAGACGCGCTGGTGCTTGTCAAGCCGGCCACGGTTGCCCATTGGCGTCGTAAAGGTTTTGGGAATGCTGGGCCCACGGTCGCGCCGGCGACCCGGAAGACCACGCATCGATGCCGACATTCGCGCCCTCATTGGGCGCATGGCGACGGAAAAGCGTCTCTGGGGAACTCCCCGGATCCACGGGGAGTTGCTGACGCTGGGAATCACCGTCCAGAGCGTACGGTGTCGCGGTATCTGCCCGACCGAGCCACGGGACCGTCGCAGACCTGGCGTACCTTCCTGGTGAACCACTTAGGTGACCTGATCTTCGCCTCGTCCTTACGACCATCAGAAGCCCATGATCAATGGGCGGTCCCTTCGGTCCCACGCACCCGTCTCGGCTTGCAAAATGCTCGTGCGGAACTCTACGACCGCGCATTTACGCGCGCGAGCTCGGGCAGGGACCCACCAAGTCGCGAGCTACGCGACCGGCCTTAACGTGCTTGGACGGACGTTCCTTCGCCCGGATACTTCAATCTGGCGCAAGGCCAACAGACCCTCCCACTCGGCACAGACCGAAATCGCCGCAGGCAACTCGAGTGTTGTTGTGTGCGACGAGGTCGTTAACATCTTTTGGAGGCCCGAAACGTTTTGGCTCTTCGGTCGCGAAAGCCGCGTCTGCGAGTGATTTCCACGGCAGTCGGAATATTGGCGAGGCACAGGTAGCAGATGATCGCGAGCACCGCGGACCACGCGATCACGGTCGCGAACGCCCGCAGGATCGACAGACACCCATACACGACTACGCTCGCTGCGCTGAGAAAGATCACCGAGCTACCTTCACAGACATTCTGCACTTTCCCGCGCGAGTTCTCGTCACTGAGGCGGACCATCTCATTGGGGGTTCTGGACGACCCGCAATGTCTTCAAGGAGATGAACGACGTGAGCGAACCGCCCGAAGATCATCCCATGACGACGACGGGGCGCCCTCCGCACCGCTACGATGACCGGCTTCGGGATCTCGTCCGACGCACCCAGGATGTGACCATCGCCACGGATCTCGGAGTGCCTCCCTCGACCGCCCGTGGATGGCTCAGCCAAGCCCCGAAAGTCGTAGTGAGCCTAGATGTGACGGACCTGAGGACGTCCGAACTCCAGCAAGAAGTCCTCGAACTCCGAAGACGTGTGAAGAAGCTCGCCGCGCTCCTTCGGCTGGCGCTCTCCTAAAAGCTCCGGATTCACGTTGACGCACCAGCATCTGCCCGACGAACGCGTCAAGATCAGGATCCTGCGGGCCGTGGATCGGGCCCGTGCGTGTGTGCCGGTGCAGGCGCTGCTGCGATTCCTGCGCTTGTCGCCGAGTCGGTTCCATGCCTGGCAACGGCTGCAGGACGCGTGGGCGCTTGCCGATCAGTCGTCCTGTCCGCACACGTTGCCCCCATCGACTGACCGCGTCCGAGGTCCGGACTATTGAGGACATGGTGACCGCACCCCAGTACCGGCACGTCCCGACCGGCACGCTCGCCATCCTGGCGCAGCGGCTCGGCACGGTCTGGGCCTCGCCCTCGAGTTGGTACCGCCTCGTCCGGCAGAATGGCTGGCGCCGCCCCCGGGTCCGCGTGCACCCTGCAAAGCCGAAGGTGGGCGTTCGAACGACGCGAGCCGACGAAGTGTGCACATCGACACCACCGTCATTCGCCTGCTCGACGGGACCCGTGTCTATCTCCACGCCGTGATCGACAATTTCTCGCGACGGATCTTGGCGTGGCGCGTCGCTGAGACGTTTGTACCGGTGAACAGTGTGGCCGTGCTCGTCGAAGCCGGTCAGGGTGCGACGCCCTCAGCGACGATTCCGGTTGTGTTAGCGGATGCGGGCGTCGAGAACGTGAACGCCCAAGTCGACGATCTAATCGCCGCGGGAGTCCTGCGCCGAGTCTTGGCCTTCACGGACCTGAAGTTCTCCAACTCCATGATCGAGGCGTGGTGGCGCTCGCTCAAGCATTAATGGCTGTTCCTCCACGCGTTGGACAGCATCACCACGGTCCGTCGATTAGTCGCGTTCTACGTCCAGGAGTACAACCAGGTGCTTCCGCATTCGGCATTTCGCGGACAGACCCCGGACGAGATGTATTTCGGCACCGGGGACGCGGTGCCAGCCGACCTGGCGTCACACGCGGCCACCGCAAGGCGGGCCCGCGTGGAGGCCAACCGATCGGCCGCCTGCGTGACGTGCCCTCAATCGACGTGGCCGCCTGATCACCAACAGCTGCCGTCTGTCGACCACCCGGATCCGCGGCCCGTCCGTCTGGGAACGAAGCCGCCGACCGCACGTGAGCACGAGGAGACGGCCAGAACCTGTCCGGGATCATGTTTGCTGTCTGATAACAGCCCCTGGCCACCTCCACGACGGGAACTCGCGCGGGAGAGTGCAGAATGTCCGTGCAGACAGCTCGGAGCTCCACCACGGCGCATGTACACGCCCGCGCTCGGGCAGGGACCCCGCCAAGTCGCGCGCGTACGCGACTGGCCCTAACGCGCATGGACGGACGTTCCCTCGCCCGGATACTTCAATCTGTCGCAAAGGCCATTGACAGTCTGAGACGATTTCTCTCGGCGCGCCGAAATCGCCACAGGCAATTCGAGTCTTGTTATGCCCGATCAGGTCGTTAGCGCGTTATGGAAGCCCGAAACGTCTTGGCTCTCCAACCGCGAAAGCCGCGACTGCGAGTGATTTCACCGGCAGTCGGAATATGCGCGAGGCATACCGGTCACTGATTCCTCGAATCGCCCGCTCTTGTACTCCACGACTCTTTCAGCGCCAAGACCACGAACGTAGTCCAGATGAGCGGAGGCGGCGGTGGCCACAACATGAAGGCCGGCTTTTTTGGCCAGTTGCACGGCGTAAGCGTCAACATTGCCTGCGGCCCCGTGGATGAGTACGGTTTGCCCGGTGGTGACGTGGGCATACTCGAAGAGCATCTGCCAGGCCCTGACGGTGACAACTGGAGCTGAAGCTGCCTCGATGAAGTTCAAAGTCCTTGGTTTATGCGCCATCATTCGGGCCGATGCCAGCGCGTATTCTGCGTATGCCCCGCTAAATTGCTCGTTAGTTGCCCCATAAACTTCGTCGCCAGCCTTGAATCCCGAAGCGTCCGCGCCGATCGCTTCGACGATTCCCGAGCGCTCGGAACCCAGAATGAAGGGCAAGGGTTGGAGTTGAACCTTGCCCTCACGGATTTCCCGGACGGGCCCTTAGTTCTGGCGTACGAACTTGAAGTCGCCAGCTACATGACCCTCAACCACGTGGGTCGCAATGCCATGGTCGTTCCGGATGAACTGGTAGGTCAGTCCCGTACCGGAAAAGTTGGTCTCCGACTGCGGAAAGATAGGCTGTTTCGGCCCTCCGTTCACGGAGACGGAAAGCGTGCCGCCAGAGAGCGTGACCTCGACCGTGCGCGGGTTTCGAAGGTAGATCCCCTTGTAGACGCCGACATATTTCGCCAGGACTTCGGGGGCCACCGCCACTGCGGATTTCTGAGCGTCCGAAGCTCTTCCGATCCAGTGCTGTTGCCCGCTGTCCAGACGTTCATTACAGACGGCTTCCAACATTTCCGTGTCGGCAGCCAAGCGCGCGTTGACTGAGAGGGTCCAGGCCTTGTTGTAAGCCTTGGGATCATCGAACGTCACCGCTATTACTAGGTGGCCGAAGTCGGTGCGCCGGAAGCGCTCCGTCATGCGCATCGCTTCTGTGTGAGGATAGCCTCCGATGAGCCATGTCCGGTCGTTGAATCCGTTGCTCTCCACGACCAGCGTGTGGCCTTCCCAGCGGCCCACTGAATATCCCATCCAGCTCGGGTTGGGATCCGTCTCCAATGCGCGGCCATCCATGTGGATTTGTCGGTAAGTGAGGTCTTCTTGCAGAATGGCAATCATCGACGGTGTCTGAAGGATTCGCTTGAAACCTTGTTCGGTGCTGTAGTTCGGACCGTCTGGCAGACATTGGTAACGGGGGTTATCGATGCCGAAGTTTTCAGCGCGCTGCTGAAGCAAAGCTTGCACCCAAGGCTGAATGTCGGCGGGCTGAAGGTCTCCGGGTTTGCGAAGCAAGACATTCCCGATGGCGGTATCGGGGCTAAACACTTCCCACAAACCTGTAAGATCGGGTTGGCCATCCGCAGTGCGCGGCGCTGGCGCGGTGAGGTTCGGTTTGCCATCCGCAGTGCGCGGGATGTGGGGCGTCCGATAGTCTAGCCATTGCGCCTCGAGCGGCGTCACCAAGACAGTCAAAATGACCACGGCCTTGAAGATCGTCATACATCTCCCCCCTCCTTACCCTGTCGGTGGCGAATTCGCAGATGTGCTGCAAACAAGGGCGAAAGTACTCGCGTTCTCGCGAGTCCTCCGAGTCCGCATCTGCACCCAGGCGCCACTCAGCGCAGCGCCGAAAACCGCAAGCAGATGTTGGACACAGCCCGAGATTCCAAGAAGCCGATCCGCCGGCCGATCAGCGCCCCCAAAACAGTCTCCGCGGCCATACGCCGAATCAGATCTTGACACGATGAATCGCTTCGCGGTCTTCCCGGACGCCTCGCGCGACGGCGCCAGCATTGACGTACTCCTTCGCGATACCAACGATCGACAGTGGCCGGGCTGGACCAGCACCATCGCTTCCCTCCACCGGGGCCACAACCATCGCAACAACAGCCACAGCAGACGTCAGTCGGGCGAAAGTGCCGATGCGAACGCGCGAGGACGCCGAGCTGGGGCGCAAGGCGAAGGTCTCGAGCAGGAGGTCTATTCGCGTTGCCCGGGCTGTGCGGGCCGCAGGAGCCGTCTTTAACCCGCCGCGCATCGACCTGTACAGTGGCGAGCGGCGACGACAACGTCAAATGGTTTGTGACGGACGGGATATTGGCGAGCCACAACCGCTCGCTCGTGACGGCCTGCGCCGTCGCTACTGCGACCTGTATTTGGATAACATCTCACGGCTTGCCGCGCGATGACGCGCGAAAAGGAGACAGCTATGAAGTACTCACGCCGCGACCTGGGCCTCCTCCTCCCCGCGCTCGTCGCCGCCGCCGCGTCGGCTCCCACACACCTCGAGGCCCAGCAGGCGGCGCCGGCCGGAGGCCCCGAAGGCGTCGAAAAGCTGCCCGTGATGAAGACGCAGCGCTTTGGCTACGACGACCTCCCTGTCGCGACCAACGGCAAGAACAAACAGCGCCGGATGTTCACCGCGAAGACGCACACGGGATTCAAGATCGAGTCGCACATGAGCGACATCGCGCCGGGCGAAGTGAATCATCCGCCCCATCAACATCTGCGCGAGGAGATGATGCTGATTCGCGAAGGCATCATGGAGCTGACGATCGCCGACAAGCGGTACCGCCTCGGTCCGGGCGACGTCGGCGTCATCGGCTCCAACGAGCTTCACAACGCGAAAAACGTGAGCACGGTGGTCTCGCGCTACTTCATTGTCAATATTGGAAGAGACGATGTCTAACGAGAGGTTCCAAGGGTTCCACGGATTCCAAAGGTGCCTGTGTTTCGCGCTGGCGATTTCCTGCTTCGCGGGCGCGTCGGCGCAGGAATCTTTGACGGCGATGCGCGCCGGGCGGATGTTCGGCGCCACGACCGGCGCGATGCTGGCGAATCAGATCATCATAATTCGCGGCGAGAGAATCGCCGACGTCGGACCGAACGTCGGTGCGCCCGCTGTAGATTCCGGTTTTAGAACCGACACTGATCAGGCCTAAAAACCGCGTGCTGTGCGAAAACTCGGCGAGCTGTCTCCGCGGACATTCTGCACGTTTTCGCGCGAGTTGTCGTCCTGCCTTGGAGATCGCTCGGAAGGCCCTCTGGGCCGCGTGGAGCGCGATCATCGATGGGACCGCAGTCGGGAGAGCGCGACCAGCGACGGTTCGATAGGCGCGAAAAC
>Ga0306922_10002460_pt1 | contig 17178 bp, 15 predicted proteins | sample sta12Cox44000082_FD_203758 | JGI IMG/M metagenome (GOLD analysis project Ga0306922, IMG submission 203758) | Lab enrichment of tropical soil microbial communities from Luquillo Experimental Forest, Puerto Rico - statoxic.12C.oxic.44.000.082 (v2)... | ecosystem: Environmental > Terrestrial >... | reverse complement strand
GCAAGGCGGTTGTCTTGTTACGCAAGATTCACCAGCACATCTTCAACCAGCGCAACGACCATCAGCACAAACTGGCTCGCATGCTGGTGAGCCAGTTCGGAATGATTTTCGTGGAAGACCTGAACGTTAAAGGCCTGGCTGGCGGAATGCTGGCCAAAGCAGTGCAGGACGCCTCGTGGTCATCCTTCGTAGCAAAACTGGCGTACAAAGCGGAAGAGGCTGGTCGCCTGTTGGCGAAGGTAGACCCGCGGGGAACATCGCAACGTTGCCCGTGCGGTGCTAAGGTGCCGAAGAGGCTTTCGGACCGGGAGCACCTTTGCACGAAGTGTGGTCTCCTCACCACTCGTGACCACCCAGGCGCAACGGAAATACTAAGGCTCGGACTGAGCCTTCACACGCTAACGAAGTCTGAAGTAGGGACATGCGTTGTGTGAGAAGCCCCCGCCTTCCAGCAGCCCGTCGCGGGAGAGTAAGTCACTCTGTGGGAAATAGGCAAAAAAAACCAAAAAATAAAGAAACAGCAGCATCCACGGAGGAACAACGATGCTTTCACCCTGGTTCGGAGAGTTCATGGGGACGCTTGTGCTCATTTTGTTCGGCGACGGTGTTGTGGCCGCTGTACTTCTGAAGAAATCCAAGGCAGAGAATTCAGGCTGGATGGTGATTACGGCCGGCTGGGCCTTTGCGGTAATGTGCGGCGTCTTCACTGCCATTGCTTGCGGGAGTCCGCAAGCTCATTTGAATCCCGCGGTGACCCTGGGCGTGGCCGTCAGCACCGGTGATTTTTCCCGCTGCCTGCCCTTCTTCTCGGCGCAGATTCTCGGGGCCATCGCCGGTGCGACACTCGTGTGGCTTCATTTTCTCCCGCACTGGAAAGAAACACCCGATGCCGCCCAGAAGCTTGCCGTCTTCAGCACTGCGCCGGCCATCCGGGAGTTCCCGGCAAACTTCGTAAGTGAAGTCATCGGCACCTTCGCGCTGGTCTTTGTCGTTAGCGCCATCTTCTCGAAGGCGGTTGCTGCGACTGGACCCGCCGCTGGACTCGGTCCCTTTCTGGTTGCCAGCCTCGTCTGGGGAATCGGCTTGTCCCTCGGAGGTACCACCGGCTATGCCATTAACCCCGCTCGCGACCTGGGCCCGCGCATTGCCCACACGCTCCTCCCGATTGCTGGTAAGGGCCGCTCCGACTGGAGCTATGCTTCGGTCCCGGTTTTTGGGCCTCTGGCCGGCGGTGCGCTTGCCGGTTTGCTCGTGAAATTCCTGGCGCTCTAGCGCACGGTAGGGGCACAGCATTGTAGGGGCCCGCGCCTGCCCGACTAATACTTTGGGCTGCCGTGATCGCGTGGCAGGTCTGGATTGTGCGTGTCTGCCCTTGAAGGTTTATCAAGATATTTTACCCTTTGCAGGCCACTGAGGTACGCTGTGGCGCTGTCACTCGATCTCCGGGTTTCTGCTTTGGCGAGCCGAGCGACACTTTTGTTCTAGGGAGATTTCGGCGGAGATAACTATGACCGACAAAGTAAAGTGGGGCATTCTCGGGGCTGCGTCCATCGCTCAGCGCCGCGTGCTTCCGGCGATGATGCAATGTGAATATTCCGAGGTCGCGGCGATTGCCTCTCGCTCGGCGGAAAAGGCCAAAGCTGCTTCCGCGCTGTTTTTCATCCCGAAGGCATACGACTCCTATGAAAAACTGCTCGCCGATCCCGAGATCGAAGTAATCTACAATCCGCTGCCGAATAATCTGCATGTCGAGTGGTCCATTCGCGCCGCTCAGCACGGGAAACATGTTTTATGCGAGAAGCCCCTTAGCCGCACTGTCGCGGAGGCCCGGCGTCTGCTGGAAACCCGCCACCAATATGGCGTGAAAATTGGGGAAGCCTTCATGGTCCGTACGCACCCGCAGTGGATCCGGACGCGCGAGCTCGTTCGGTCCGGCCGCATCGGCAAGCTGCATTCGGCGCTTGGCTTTTTCAGCTATTTCAATGTCAATCCTGACAACACACGCAACATGATTGATGCCGCCGGCGGCGCCCTGATGGATATCGGCTGCTATCCCATCAAAACTACTCGTTTTGTTTTCGGCGAGGAACCCGTTCGTGTACTCGGCTGCATTGAGCGCGACCCCTCTTTCAAGACCGACCGGCTCACATCCGCGATCCTCGAGTATCCGACCGGACAGTGCATTTTCACTTGCGCGACCCAACTCGTTTATTACCAGCGGATGCAGTTCTTCGGTACCGAAGGCCGCATTGACATCGAGATTCCTTTCAACGCTCCCACCGACAAGCCAACCCGCATTTACATTGATAATGGCAAAGACCTGTACACCCCCGGCAGTCAACTCACGGAATCCTTTCCCATCTGCAATCAATTCGCGATTCAGGCCGACTTGTTCTCGAAAGCCGTCCGCGAAAACGGCGAGGTCGCCAATCCCCTGGAGGACTCCGTCTGCAACATGGCGGTCATCGAAGCGCTATTTCGCTCCGCCGAGTCCGGGAAATGGGAAACACCCGAGGGCCTGTGAAAGCATGCAAGGGAATGGCCATGATGACCATTGAAGAATGCCGCGAGTTTTGTGCGCGCGAACTGCTCTTCGCCGCCAACTTGACCACTCCCGGCCTCGTCGAGGCCTTTGCCAAAGTGCCCCGCGAGCACTTCCTGGGCTCAGGACCGTGGCAGCTTGGTTCGGCCGAGGGACGAGCGGATCGGGCAAGGCGTGATGTTCAAAATCGTGCGCACCGGCGCCGCCTATGCAATGGAGTTGGCGAGCCCGCTGGCCATCTATTCGGGAGCGAGTGTCCGCGACGCCTCCCTCGAACAGCACATACTGCAGGGGCTGAAGTCGGGCGGCTTGCTCCGGCTGAAGTCAGTGAGACGGGATTCGCATGAAACGGGAGACGCGTGCGTGGTGTACACAGAGCAGGTGTGTTTGAGCCTGGTCACACCGCTCCGTAGCAGCCACCACCAGGCCTGCGCAGCTCAGTCGTAATACTCCTGCCCAAGGTGCGTGATCAGCGTCTCGCCCATCAGCCAGCGCAGAGTGTTTTTCAATTTCATCGACTGGATGAACAGGTCGTGTTCCGGGTAGAGTTCCGGCGCCGTCATCGGTGACTTGAAGTAGAAGCTCAACCATTCCTGAATGCCTCGTAATCCCGCACGCTGCGCGAGGTCCAGGAACAGCACCAGGTCCAACACGATGGGCGCCGCCAGAATCGAGTCCCGGCAAAGGAAATCCACTTTAATCTGCATCGGATAGCCGAGCCAGCCGAAAATGTCGATATTGTCCCAGCCTTCTTTATTGTCGCCCCGTGGCGGGTAGTAGTTGATGCGCACCTTGTGGTGAATCTTCTTATAGAGGTCCGGATAAAGATGCGGCTGAAGAATGAATTCGAGCGCGCCGAGTTTGGATTCTTCCTTGGTCTTGAAGGAGCCGGGATCTTCCAACACTTCGCCGTCGCGATTTCCCAGGATGTTCGTTGAGAACCAGCCGTTCAGCCCCAGCATGCGCGCCTTGAAGGCCGGCGCCAGAACCGTTTTGAGCAGGGTCTGGCCGGTCTTGAAGTCCTTTCCGCCAATCGGCACGTCGTGCCGGAGTGCCAGCTCCTGGAGGGCCGGAATATCCACCGTCAGATTCGGCGCTCCGTTTCCGTACGCTACTCCACTCGTGATTGCTGCCCACGCGTATAGCATCGAAGGAGCGATTGCAGCGTGGTTGCTCTTCATCGCTTCTTCGAATTTTTCCACGGTGCTGTGAATGTCGTGCGGCTTCAGAAAGACCTCCGTAGAACCGCACCACAACACCACCAGCCGCGAACAGCCATGCTTCTTTTTGAAATGTGCGATGTCGTTCTTGATTTGCAACGCGATGTCGTACTTCGTCTTGCCTTTCTTGACGTGCGCGCCGTTGAGCATTTTCACGAACTCGTGATCGAACGCTGCCGGCATCGGCTTGATCTTCGACAGAAACGTTTTCACTGCTGCCAGATGGTGCGGATCGAGAACGCCCGCCTTCGCCGCGGCGTCGTAGGCGCTTTCGGGAAAGATATCCCAGCCGCCGAATACCAGGTCCTCCAACCTTGCTAGTTTCACGAAATCCTTGATTTTCGGCGATCGGCCGTCCGTGCGCTTCCCGAGGCGAATCGTCCCCATTTGCGTCAACGACCCAACCGGCACCGCCTTCTTTGTCCGAACGAGTTCGACGCCGGCAATGAACGTAGTCGCAACCGCGCCCATGCCTGGCAACAGCACTCCGAGCTTCCCTTTCGGCGCGGCAATACTAGTTGGCTTCTCCATGAATTTCCTCAGCTTTTCGATTGGTGCGCAACAGAGGGTACGACAGCTTCGAACGGACACTGTTCCCCAAACAATCTATTCTGGGGGAAGCGTAGACGAGATGCAAATGGAATCAATCTCGCGAGCAGCGCGCGCCAAAACTTCGAGGCCCCGGTTCGCTAATTCGCGCCCTTCGCCGACCCGGTCATTTCCAATTCCACGCTCACGACCGGCTTTACTTTCAACAGCCAATTGCTCGGATCCTTGATGCCCCACTGAATGTAGGGCACGTCAAACTTCGCAGTTCCCTTCCAACGGTCGGGGGCCAGTTCCACGTGCACCGGCACCACAATTTCGTGCTCGCCGCCGTGCAAAGAAATCACGCCGCACAATTTCACGTCGCAACTGCCTGAACGAGAGACCTTGCCTTCAATTTGCAGCGGGCGGAAGACGGCGTCCGGAAACTTTGCCGTCTCCAGGATTTCCTTATGCATCCTCTGATCGCGTGAACTGTTTCCGCTATCCCCGCTCGTGGTCGGCACCACGACTTCCCCTCCGGCCTTGCCTGCCTCCGGGTCGAAGTGGACGGTGCCGCTCTTGACAAGAAAGGTGCCATGGACGGTATGTAGCGAGCTGTCGACGGTCCAATGCAACGTCGTCTGCGCCGGATCGAGCATCAGCACAATTTCCTCCGCGCTTGCTTGTGCGGCCTGCTGAGGCCTCGGCGGCGCCGCAGTCGCGGACAGAAAAAGGGCGATTCCCGCGATCGCGCCAACAGTGACACCGAATGATTTCCAGCTTGAAATCCGCATGCCTCTCCTCTGTTTCTACGCGGCGAGAAATTCCCAGCTGAGCTGCGCACCGGCTGACAACACTCGCGCCGGTGTCGCTCGGCCCACATGAATCGACAGCATTTGTGCGAACAATCTCGGGTTTTTCGCAAACACCCGCAGCGTTCGCCGGCGAACTGTCGCGTTTCGGCCTAGTTGCAGAATGAGTCTGCCCATGCACATTGGCCGCATCAACATCTCGCGGTGAGCTTTCTCGTAAATTCTCAGGTCCCCGCGCGCTATGGCCTCTGCCACTGCGGTCGCCTGTTGAAACGTTAAGCGCATGCCCTCGCCCGTAATCGCATCAACCCCGCCGGAGGCGTCCCCAACAAGCGCCACGTTCCCCCGGGATACTCGGCGCAACGCATGCATCAAAGTAATCGCGCCCCGTTCGCGGCTGCCCTGCTCCCCGTCCCGGATCCGTTCGGCCAACTCCGGCATGCCGGCCAACGCCCGCTCGAACCGGGCGTCCTCGGCATTTTCCGCGATCATGACGATGCAAACCTCTTCCTCCGAAATCGGCGTGACATAGGCTTGCGCGCCTTCACCCCAGTAGATTTCAACGTGGTCCTCCCAGGGCCGCACGCGATAGTGGCGTCTCGCGGCGAAGCGTTGCCTGCGAAGACGGCTGGCCTCCAATCCGCTCCATCTCCGGATTCGCGAGCCGCTTCCGTCGGCTCCCAGAATCCAGCGCGCGGCCAGAACCCTTCCGGCGGCGGTAAGAACGCCCTCGGGTGAGATCCCGCTTACCGGCGTGTTCCATAGCAGCCTGACGCCGCATTCCTCGGCTTTTCGTACCAGCAATTCATGCAGAACCGGACGCCGGATGCCCAAGCCAATGCCTTGCGGAAAATCCGCGGCCGCGTGCAAGTCACGCTGAATGAATTGAATGCCCCGGAACCGGAATCCCGCGTCAAGCGGCAAGCCGATGCCGAGCGCTGCGAGTGCCTCGAGGGTGTCCGGCATCAGGCCTTCTCCGCACGGTTTATCAATCGGCGGTTCGGCACCATCCGCCAGCGTGACCGACAATTCCTTTTGGCGTGCCGCGATCGCCGCCGCCAACCCCGCCGGACCCCCACCTACGACGAATAGGTCAGTCTTTTCCCTTACTGAGAACACTCCGTCCGCCTTTGATATAGCAGTCTCGTCCGCTGCCGACCCTTATATCGGTCAATTTCCAGTTAAATTTTTGCTGCGCGGCGCGCCAAACTCAGCAACATTGCCGGGCCGGTCTTATCAAGCTCGTCTTTGAGTGCCTGCACGATGTATGGGTGGTTGTGCCCGGTATTGTGAACGCAGTATCCCGATAAGAAGTCCAGAACTTTTCTTCCGTCCTTCGCGTAGAGCTCCGTGCCCTCGCAGCGTTCATATTCCTCATTCAAACCCAGCAGGGTTAGCAAAGAGACCCATTGCGGCTTGACGTATTCCTCGTAAGCAGATTTGGTTGATTGACCTGATTCCGTCGAAGCAACTGCCGTGGCTTTCGTCGCCATATGCGTCAATGGATGCGTCCTTCTTGAGGTTAGGATGCCTTTTTGGGCTGCCCAAGCCCCGTCGCGAATGCGGCCCCCCACACGAATGGGACGAAATATCTGTTTCCGTCGTTACGCCTTGCGCGTTACACGCCACCCGGCATTCTGTCCCATAACTTCGTCTTATTTTCTCATACATTTCTATTAATTTGACTAATTGTGGGTGCTTTCGGCACTCTAGACCTCTTGACGGCCGCCGTTTCTGGAGCCCGCTAGGGGTGTCATCCGGTTTGTGGCTCCTCAAGCTTTGAGCCGGCCTGTTCTCTTAGGATGGGTCCCCGGCTTGCGGACGGTTTGTCGTTGCCTGGCTTTCCTGGAGGCGGTTGTGACTGGGGATTCACTGAAGCCACGAAGTGCCGCGCTTACCGATGGCGCTCATCGCGCCCCCGCGCGCGCCATGCTTCGTGCCGCGGGCCTTAAAGACGAAGACTTTTCGAAGCCGCTCATTGGTATCGCAAACACCTGGATCGAGATTGGTCCCTGCAATTATCACCTGCGTGAGCTCGCGGTTCATGTCCGTGACGGAATTCGCAAGGCGGGCGGCACTCCGCTGGAATTCAATACCGTTTCTATTTCCGACGGTATCACCATGGGCACGGAGGGCATGCGTGCGTCACTGATCAGCCGCGAGGTTATTGCCGATTCCATCGAACTCGTGGCGCGGGGCAACCTCCTCGACGGGTTAATCGTGCTGGTGGGTTGCGACAAGACCATTCCCGGGGGCGCCATGGCGCTGGCCCGGCTGAACATTCCGGGCCTGATGCTTTATGGCGGCTCCATCGCACCGGGGCAATATGAGGGACACTCGGTCACCATCCAGGACGTCTTTGAAGCCGTTGGCGCCCACGCTCGCGGCAAAATGACCGACCAGCAACTGAAGGATCTGGAATGCGCGGCTTGCCCGGGCGCCGGCGCTTGCGGCGGCCAATTCACTGCCAACACCATGGCATTGGTCTGCGAGTTTCTAGGCCTTGCGCCCATGGGCATCTCGAGTGTTCCGGCGACAAACGAGGGAAAGGCGCGCGCCGGGGAGTTGGCGGGTGAACTGACGCTCGGTCTCTTGCGGTGGAATCTGACGCCCTCGACGATCCTTACGAAATCCGCCATCGAAAACGCCATCGCAGGCGTTGCGGCTACAGGCGGATCAACGAACGCGGTCCTTCATCTGCTCGCCATCGCGCGCGAAACGGGCATCGCCCTCTCCATCGACGATTTTGACCGCATCAGTTCAAAAACACCTATTCTTGCCGACCTCAAACCAGGAGGACGCTTTGTCGCAACCGACCTTTATGCAGCAGGCGGTACTCCGCTCGTTGCCAAGCGCATGCTCGAAGCTGGTTTGCTCCACGGCGATTGCATCACCGTTACCGGACGAACCCTCGCCGAAGAAGCAGCCGGCGCAAAAGAAACCTCCGGGCAGGAAGTCGTTCGCACCAGGAACAACCCGCTGAAATCAACGGGCGGATTAGTCATTCTGAAGGGCAACCTCGCTCCGGAAGGCTGCGTGGTGAAGGTGGCCGGTCACGACACGCAGAATTTTCGCGGCCCCGCGCGCGTATTTGACAGTGAAGAAGCCGCGTTTGCCGCCGTGGAAGCCGGGAAGATCAAACCGGGCGACGTCGTTGTGATTCGCTATGAAGGCCCGCGTGGTGGGCCAGGCATGCGCGAAATGCTAGCTGTTACCGCGGCCCTGGTCGGCGCAGGGTTGGGCGATTCGGTCGCCCTTCTTACCGATGGGAGATTCTCCGGCGCCACGCATGGCCTTATGGCCGGCCACGTGGCTCCGGAGGCCGCCATGGGCGGTCCAATCGCCGCCGTGCGGGATGGTGACGCGATCGTGTTCGACTTGCCGAAGCGGTCCTTAAGCGTCGACGTAAGCGACGCTGAATTGCGGCAGCGGCTCGCATCCTGGAAAACGCCAGCGCCCCGGTACACGCATGGGGTCATGGCCAAGTATGCGCTCCTGGTGTCCTCGTCTTCGCTAGGCGCCGTTACTTCCCTGCCCGCAACCCTTTCCGCCGGCGCTGCGCCGGCTTCGTCTGGGAGAACGCTATGAAGCTCACTGGTGCGGAAATCCTGTGTGAGACGCTGACCCGCCTCGGCGTTCACCATATTTTTGGCTACCCTGGCGGTGCGATTCTTCCCGTCTACGACGCGCTCGGAAAGTCCAAGCTGCACCACATTCTTGTTCGCCACGAACAGGGTGCCACGCACATGGCCGATGGCTACGCGCGTGCCAGCGGAGGGGTTGGCGTAGCTATGGCCACTTCAGGGCCCGGCGCGACCAACATGGTTACCGGCATTGCCACCGCCATGCTCGATTCTTCGCCCGTGGTCTGCATCACCGGGCAGGTCAGCAGCAAGCTTCTCGGCTCCGACGCGTTCCAGGAAATCGACATCACCGGTATCACCATGCCGATTACAAAGTACAACGTGGTCGTTTCCAAAGCCGAGGACATTGCGCGCACGGTGCGCGAAGCCTTCATCATCGCCGACTCGGGCCGGCCCGGGCCCGTGCTGGTTGACATCACGAAAGACGCGCAGCAGGCCTCCGCCGAATTCGATTGGAAGGCCTGTGGCCCACAGTTGCCGGCAAAACGTGTGCGGAACAACCACGATCAGGAGGAATTCGATCGCGCCGTCGAACTCTTGAACTCTGCCAAGCGGCCCGTCATCCTCGCTGGCCGCGGCATCCTGCTTTCGGGCGCGATGCGGACCTTCGAGCAGTTCGTTCGCGCGAGCAACATACCCGTCGCAATGACGTTGCTCGGCATCGGCTGCTTCCCTGCTACCGATCCGATGAACCTCGGCATGATGGGCATGCACGGCGAAGCCTGGGTCAACACGGCCATTCAGGAAGCCGATTTGCTTATCGCGGTCGGCATGCGCTTCGACGACCGTGTTACCGGCGACCTGCGCACCTACGCGCGCAACGCCCGCAAAATCCATATCGAGGTGGACCGGGCGGAAATCAACAAGAACGTGGCGGTGGATGCGGCCATCGTGGGTGATGCCGGAGAAACCCTGGCCAATCTGCTTCCGCACATCCACACGGGCGACCATGGCGCGTGGCTCGCCCACATCAAAGAACTCAAGGGCGACTCCGCCGTTCGAGACATTCAGTCGCTTCCCGACAGCGGCCATCTCTACGCTGCGCACGTCATCAACGACCTGTGGAAGGTTACAAAAGGCGGCGCCATCGTCGCGACCGACGTGGGCCAGCACCAGATGTGGGAAGCGCAGTATTACCATCACAACGAGCCGCGCACCCTGGTGACTTCCGGCGGGCTCGGCACGATGGGCTTTGCTTTGCCCGCTGCCATTGGCGCCAAGTTCGCGAGGCCCGACCGCGAGGTATGGGCCGTGGTCGGCGATGGCGGCTTCCAGATGACCATGAGCGAGCTTGCCACCATCGTGCAAGAAAAGTTGAACGTTAAAATCGCGATTATCAACAATGGCTATCTCGGCATGGTGCGTCAATGGCAGGAATTTTTCTACGACAAGCGGTACGTTGCCACGCCGCTCATTGCGCCGGATTTCGTGGCGCTTGCGAACGCTTTTGGGATTCGCGGTGAACGGGTAACCGCGCGCAAGGAAGTTGTTCCTACGATCGAGGCCGCGCGCAACTCGGATCAGGCCGTTCTGATCGATTTCCGCGTGGAGCAGGAAGATTCGGTCTATCCCATGGTCCCCGCGGGCGCGCCGCTCCACGAAATGATCCGCCGCCCGAATAATCCACTCGTGGAGACCGCCTCTGAGCCATAATTTGGCTTACCAGGAACCGAGGAGCTTATGCAGACCATTGTTGCGTACGTTGAAAACAAACCGGGTGTGTTGAATCGCGTGGCCTCGCTTACGAGGCGGCTCGCGATCAACATCGATTCGCTCACTGTGGGCCCGACAGAGAACGAAGAGATTGCGCGAATGACCATCTGCGCTCACACCGATGAGAAGGGGGCGCACCGGCTCGAAGCCAGCCTCGAAAAGTTGGTCGACGTTTTGTTGGCCGAAAATATCTCGGGCCGCTCGATGCTCGAGCGCGACCTGGCGCTGATCAAAGTTGCGGCCGACCAACAGAACAGGCCGCACTTGATGGAATTGATCAAGGTGTTTCGCGGGCGCGTCGTCGATGTGGCTCCCGAATCGCTGATCGTCGAAGTATCGGGAACGGTCGACAAAATCGACGGGCTGCTGGAGGTTCTGCGTCCGTTCGGCGTGCTCGAGATGGCGCGCACGGGACGCATCGCCATGACGCGCGGCAACGATTTGCTCCGCCCTCCTGACGCCGCCTCGCGGGGCAGGACGGAAACCGCCCCAGCGTCCAGCTAGGCAGTCCCGCCGCAGGCGCCGGCCGAGAGCCCCGGCAAGTGGTCCACGATACGAAAGGAACAAGAAAGGCAATGGCAAATCTCTATTACGACAAGGACGCAGACCTCTCGCTCGTGCAGGGCAGAAAGGTCGCGATTATCGGGTATGGCTCGCAGGGCCACGCGCATGCGCTGAACTTGCGCGACTCCGGTGTGTCGGTGGTCGTGGGCCTCCCGGAGGGCAGTGCCTCACGCGCTATAGCCGAGAAGGACGGGGTCACCGTCAAGACGCCCGCCGAAGCGGCCGCCTGGGCCGACGTGATCATGATTCTCGCCCCTGACACGCGCCAGCCCAAGCTCTTCAGGGAGGCCATTGAACCTCACCTGACTCCGGGCAAGACCCTGATGTTCGCTCACGGCTTCAACATCCGGTTCGGCGCCATCACACCTCCAAAGACCGTGGACGTCAGCATGATTGCCCCAAAAGCGCCGGGCCACCGCGTGCGCGAGGTTTTCATGGAAGGCGCCGGTACGCCAGCTCTGCTTGCCGTTCACCAGGATGCGTCCGGCAAGGCGAAGGCGTTCGCTCTCTCCTATGCCAAGGGGCTCGGCACAACCCGCGCCGGCGTTTTGGAAACGACTTTTACCGAAGAAACCGAGACTGACCTGTTCGGCGAGCAGGCCGTTCTCTGCGGCGGCGTCAGTGAACTCATCAAGGCGGGCTTTGAGACGCTCGTCAATGCCGGCTACCAGCCCGAAGTGGCTTATTTCGAGTGCCTGCACGAATTGAAGCTCATCGTCGACCTGATTTACCGCGGTGGCTTGAGCTACATGCGCTATTCCGTCAGCGATACGGCCGAGCACGGCGATTATCACGCCGGGCCCCGCATCGTGACACAGCAAACCCGCGAAGAGATGAAGAAACTCCTTGCCGAGATTCGTGACGGCAGCTTCGCCAAGGCCTGGATCGCGGAAAACGAGAAGGGTTGTCCGGACTTTCTCGCCAAGCGCAAGGCGGAACAGCAGCATGTCATCGAGCAACTCGGTCCCAAGCTGCGCGCCATGATGCCGTTCTTGAATCCCGTTGTTGCGCCAGGCGTAACCGAAGCCGCAGCGACCGCCAAAAAGTAGACTCTGTCCCGGTACGTACGGAACCGCAATCCGCGCTTACTCTGCTGAACGCGTTTAACCCTTGCCTCGCGTCAGGACACCGATATATTGTGCCTGTGCCACGTCCCGGGGTTCCTTCTATCCAGGGAGTAATTCGCCCGCTGGAAAACTTGCAAAGTTAAGGGTGTCTCGAATGCAAAAGACCGCAGCCCTGCCCCGCCCATCCGTGCACCTCGCCGAACGAATCGATCACCTCAGCACCAAGCGTCAGGAAATCATCCGGCCGATTCTCGAACATCCGCGTGATTACGTGCTGTTGAGCGTGCGCGCGCTCGCCAAGAAGCTCCACACCGATCCCGCCACCATCATCCGCATTGTCCATGGAGTGGGCTTCGGCAATTACAAGCAGTTTCAGCGTCACCTGCATGAGCTCTCGCTCGCCTACGCCACGTCGCTCGATACCATGCCGCAGAGTGAAAGCTCGGGTGGCCCCGATGCGCACGCGCGCGACTCGGTTTTCCGTGATCTGAAGAATCTTCAAGGGCTCAAGAATGCCCTCGATCCGGCGCGGCTCGGCGCGCTGGCAAAAAGGTTTTATGGGGCGCGGCGTGTCGTGATTCTGGGGGGCGATCTTGCCGCGGTGCTCGCCGAGTATCTCGGCTACCAACTCAACATACTGGGCTTGCCGATTTCCGTCGCCACCTCGGCAGGAGCTGCGACCCATACGGTTCGGTCCCTCACCCGCCAGGATGTCGTCGTCTCCATCACATTTCGCCGCGGGTTGCGGCACACAGTGGAAAGCACGCAGCAGGCCCGCCTTCGGGGCGCCTACTGCGTCGGGATAACCGATACGTATGTGTCTCCCCTGGCGCGCACCTGCCACGAGGTGTTTATTGCCTCAGTCGAATCGGTATATTTCGGCGCGTCCTACACCGCTCCGATCGCTCTCGCCAACGCGATTCTGACCGCCGTCGGCGAGTTCCGGCGCTCGCGAACGATGGAGATCGCGCGGGAACTGGCGGACGAACAACGGAAGGGATCGCGCTGGTACAGCAACTGACGCTAGAGTTGGTGGTGAGCGGCAGGAGCTGATTCGGAGTTGGACACGGCTAACGGCACGTCCAGGGGAAGGCGGCGTTGATGCCAAGATCGCTGCGAAATTTGTTGTTCGCGGCTGCTTGCCTTTTCCCACTGTCATCCGGGACACCCCCGCGTGCCCAGACCGCCGCCCCTGCAGCTTCTCTAACGCCGGGCCCCAAGCCTTCCGACGTCCCGGTTCAATGGAAACAGTTGGTCGGCATCTATGACTACACAAGTTACAGCAGTCCCAAGCAGACGCTGATCTTCCTCGAAGAAGATCAGCGTCTCTATATGCAACCTCAAGGCCAGCCAGAAAAACGTGAAGAGATTCATGAGAATGATGGGAGGGTCGTAATCAGTGACCCGGACGGCCGCACTTACGTCTATAGCGAGCAGCGAGCCGCGAACGGAAACGTGACCGACCTCTCCTATCTTGCTGAGTTCTTCACCCGCACCGACGCCGGGGCCGACCCCGCGGCCTTCTACCATATCACCCCGTCGCGGCCCATCGATCAACTGCGGGCCGCGGCTCTCGGAGCCAAACCACCACACGAGTCCGGCCCATTCCGCACTCCCGACCTCGTTGAACTCGCCACCCTCGATCCGGCGTTCCACCTGGATATTCGCTATGCGAAATCCGACAACTTCCTGAGCACACCCGTTTATTCCGAGGCGCAGGCATTCCTCGAGCGGCCGGCCGCCGAAGCGCTCCTGCGCGTGCTCCACAAACTCGAGCCTCTCGGATACGGTCTGCTGATCCATGACGCATATCGTCCGTGGTACGTCACGAAGATTTTCTGGGATGCAACTCCGACGGAAGGAAAGATGTTCGTTGCCGACCCGAAAAAAGGCTCGCGCCATAACCGCGGCTGCGCGGTCGATCTGACCCTATACGATCTCGCTTCGAACAAACCGATCGAGATGCCCGGACTCTACGACGAAATGTCGCCCCGCTCGTTCCCGGGTTTTCCGGGCGGCACCTCTCTCGAGCGGTGGCATCGGGATCTCCTGAGGAGAGCGATGGAATCCGAGGGGTTCGCCGTAAATGAAGATGAGTGGTGGCACTTCGATTACAAGGATTGGAAATCGTACGCCATCCTCAATGCTCCGTTTGAAGAGTTGAGCGGCGCAAGTCGTAAGCGCTAGAGCACGAGCCGAAAGGTGTCCCGCAAACAGGTTCAAATTCCTTCGGATCCGGGAACCGATTGAAGGGCACACGCGCCGCTGGCCTTAAGCGCTCCAACCAAGCTTCTTCTCCGGTCGCACTTTGCAACCCTCGGGAAGGCAGCTAGTGCGGGGTACTGCCTGCCATGGGAGTATTTGCACCCGCCGACGGACCCGGAGGCAGCGGACCTGGACCGGCCCCAACCGGACGCGAAGTCCTGGGTGCCAGAAAAAATGTGTCACAACTGGCGCACCAATAGGGCCGGAGTCCAAAAACGCCGCATACGGCGCGGATTGACAGACCTTCCCGCTTCAATCGATAGACGTCAGAGCTATTGCAGGCCGGGCAGAGACGATGCTTTGCGATCTTACGAAACCTCATGGTGGAACTTGCCTCGCTTTCCTCCCTAGGCTTCAGGGTATCTAAAATAGCACGCTTCGGCCGCAGTGAATACCTTTAAACGCATAGATACATCACGTGGGCATAGTGCCCCGTAGGGACGTTATAGAGCAGGTACCAACCCGGGTGACGACGAAGTCATTTGCTGCATCGGCTCATGCTGGCCTTCGCCGGGACGCCCTTCGTTGGGGCGCCCTTCGCTCGGACGTTGAGCGAACGCTGGGAACGCTATTAGGGAAACCAGTGCCAGGGTAAAGGCGAAACGTGTCCCCATTCCTCCTCCTCGAAGGATCCGGTACGTTCTTGCCAATTTGCACTGCTGCTGTCCGGCAGGGTGAGATCTGCCCGTTGGATGTATCTCCGCCCTTGGCGGGTCCAGCCGTGAAGCCGCTATGTGATTCGACAGGAAACGATGCCAGGAAGGAGTTCGGGAAACTTATCGCCTGAGTGGCGCTAATCGGCAATCACAGCACAAGGCGGGAACCGTGTCAGCCGAGCTTGGTCTTGCCCAAATCGGCGATACGGCGCTCATAAACCATCTCGCACAAACCTTTTCGGTTGTAGAAACGGAACACGATCTTGTGCCCGGCTACGATCTTGGCCCGGGAGTTCAGCACCGTGCCATGCAGTTCGACCCAGTGCCCTTTCACCAGGTAATCGCCTTCACGCCCTTGTAGCTCAAAACGCCCGTCCTTCTTCAAAGAAAGAGGCGCTGCTTTGCAAGGGACCGTCTTCCCGGCCACGTGGGCTTCCAGGCAGATATACTCGCCGGCGACTTTAGGAGTCTCCGCCCGGCAGATGGCGCCCGAGGCTGCGAGACACAGGCTGACCGCCAGGATGCATGCGACCTTCTTCATTCAGAACCTCCGGCAGCATCGCCAGAAACAATTCTGGGGCGACCTCTGCGGAGAAAACTTTGAATGCAAGTGAACCGCCAGCGTCCAGAGGATCACACTCGACTGAAAAACAACCACTTAGCAGGAGGTCCGGCGAGCGCCGGGGGACCCGCATGTGAACACGCCTTCTCACGCGGTCCTTCAGGAAGGAATTCTTTTGCCGTACTGAGCGAGGCGTACCAGGGACGGCCAGAAATTGTTGTACTTCCTATTAAGTATACTAGTTAAGCTGTTATTCCGGCACGGCCGCGCCGTCTTTCCGCGGGTCCGAGGCGCCAAAGTTGACGCCCGTCGAGAAGTCTCGTAAGACAGCCTGCCCTCCCCCCACGGCTGCCGAGTACGTGCCGCCAAGTTCGATCTGGTGCCCTTTTGCGGCAAGTTCATCGCGAACTTTTTGCGAGAAGCGATTCTCCATCTGCAAATCGCAGCCTTCGAATGTCCGCTTGGTAAAGCGCGGCGCCTCCAATGCCGCCTGGATGTTCATTTTGTAGTCGACAAGGTCGGCGATGAATTGCGCATGGGCTTGCGATTGGTTCCAGCCGCCCATGATGCCGAAAGCCAGGCGCGTGTCGCCCTTCTGGGCAAAAGCCGGGATGATGGTGTGCAAAGGGCGCTTGTGTCCGGCGAGGGCGTTCGGCGAATCGGGCTCCAGCGTGAAAAGAGCGCCGCGGTTATGAAGAGCAAAGCCGGTTCCTGGGGCCACAATTCCGGAACCGAATTCGCTGTAATTGCTTTGAATCAGCGAGACCATGTTGCCGTCGCGGTCCACCACGCTAAGATACGTGGTGTCCCCTGCGCCGGGCAGGCTGCCCCCGGCCACCTCGCAGTTTGCATGGTCGGGATCGATGAGTTTCGCTCGTTCGGCCGCTCGCTCCTTCGACAGCAGTGTTTTTACCGGTAAGGACTGCCCATGCGGGTCGCCGATGTACTTTACCAGGTCCGCATATGCCAGCTTCTTGGCTTCGATCATCGCATGCAGCGCTTTCGTTGAGCCAAAGCCGTAGTCCTTTTGACCGAGAGGGAACGTCTCCATGAGATTCAGCATTTCGAGGGCGGCGATTCCCTGCCCGTTCGGCGGCATTTCATATACGGTCCAGTCGCGGTACGTGGTGGAGATCGGATCCACCCACTCGCTCGAGAACTCCGCAAGGTCTTGCGCGGTCATCACACCATTGTGTCGCTTGATCTCGTCGAGGATGTGATGAGAGATCTCGCCCTTGTAGTAAGCGTCGCGCCCGTGCGCGGCAATCTGCCCGAGAGACCACGCCAGGTCCGGATTGCGGAAGATCTCGCCTGCCTTCGGGGCACGGTCCTGTGGCAGATACAGCTTGGCGGCGGAATCCTCGCCCCGCAGGTAGTCAACGCCATGCCCCCAGTACATGGCGACCCATTCGGTAACCGGAAAGCCGTTCTGGGCCGTCTGGACGGCAGCGGCCAGGTCTTCGCCGAGCTTCTTGCGACCAAATTTGTCGGCGAGCTTTTGCCAGCCATCCACCACACCCGGCACGGTTATGCTGTTCACGCCGGATTGCGGCATCTGCCGAAGCCCGAGCTTGTGCAGCGCATCGATGGTAAGCCCTTTCGGAG
>Ga0306922_10002453_pt1 | contig 17201 bp, 16 predicted proteins | sample sta12Cox44000082_FD_203758 | JGI IMG/M metagenome (GOLD analysis project Ga0306922, IMG submission 203758) | Lab enrichment of tropical soil microbial communities from Luquillo Experimental Forest, Puerto Rico - statoxic.12C.oxic.44.000.082 (v2)... | ecosystem: Environmental > Terrestrial >... | reverse complement strand
AGGGAAATGGGGTCGACATGTGCGCGACCCTGTTGCGAGTACTCACCGATCTCTACCTGCAGCGGCCGATCCACACGCCGGAAGACGAACACTATTACACCGAACTGGCGTTGCGGCTCATCGATGCGACCGAAATTTCGGAACGGGCGGCGCTTGCCGCGCGGCTTGCATCCTACCCATCGGCTCCCAAGCCCGTGCTCGAGCGTTTGGCGCGCGATGTCATCGAAGTCGCCGGTCCGATCCTCGAGCATTCGCCGTGCCCTGCCGAGCTCGAGGCGGCCGCCGAGGCACGCGCCGGCGCTCATGCCGAGACTGCCGCGACACGACCTGGCAGCGCTGCGCAAACCGTGCGAGCCGCTGGCCCTATCAATGTCGCCGAGGCTCGCGAGCTGGCGGAGCTGTTCTACGCGGCAAAAGCGCCCGAGCGCCGACTGATCCTGATCAATCTCGACTACGCACCGCTCATCTCACCGCAGCCTCTCCTCGCCATGCAACGCACCGATGTCTGGCGCCTGGAAGCGGCCGCGCTGGAGCACAATGCCGAGACGCTCATAGGGGAGCTCGAACGCATGCTCGCGTGCCCGCGGGCTCAAGCGCGCCGGATCGTCAACGACGAGCTCGGCGAGCCGGTCGTGGTGGCCGCCAAGGCCATGGGGCTGCCGGCCGAGGTATTGCAGCGCCTGCTGCTGTTCTGGAGTTCCTGGGTCGGGCAGCCGGTCGACCGCATCTGTGAACTCGCCGATCTCTACGACGAGATCAGCACGGGCGCGGCGCATCGGCTGATTGCCATCTGGCGCGAGGACGAGCGGGCCGAGACCGAGCCGGTTCGGCACGAGCCAGGCCCGCGCGGCTCAGGCGGCGATCTGATCGAGAAAGTGACGCCCGGCGCGGTCCTCGACCTCGAGGATCCACGCGTCGGGGTCGAAACGTAGTTCCCGCGCCAGACGTTCCTCGATCTTGGCCTCCGGCGCGGGCGCTTCGCCAAGGCACCGGCTGAACACGCGCTCCGCTGGCCGCGCGTCGTCGAAGACGCTCTGCGGTGCCGGCCCGAACAGCTCCGCGGTGCCGTCGAGCCGATTGAGCTTGACGAAAATAGCCCCGGCCTCCTCCGCTCCACGCCGCCGCACGGCCGCAAAGGCTCCTTCGATGTGGCAGCGGCGGATATAGGCTGCGACCCAGACTGCGGATTTCAGGCGCATTCCAACGTCTCGTTCGTCGTGCCCGCCGACGCAAGGCGTCCAGTATTCACCACCCGCGCGGCCGCGACGAGAGCTTTTGCCTTGCATCGTCCTCGATGATTACGAAATCGCGCGCCCATGCGCGATGAAATCTTATTCCAACGGTCGGCCGGTCATCGCCGCCAGCTCGCGCACGACGCGGTCGGAGGCTTGGCCCGTGATCGGCAGCTTGCGCTCGCGCTCGAATTTCTCGATCGCGGCCTGAGTGTCGGCATCGACGACTCCGCTCGGCTTGATCTGGCCGTAGCCGTATTCGGCGAGCGCCCGCTGCAGCGCGATCACGCGTTTGGAAGCCGCCGGCCGCTCGATGACGCTATCGTTGCGAACCGGCGTCGCACGCACTGCGGCTGTAGCTCCAGTGGCCCCCTTCGCCAGCTTGGCGGGCGATCGCATGATGGCCTGCAGCAGCGCCTCGTTCGGCTCGGTGCTCGGCTTGAGGCCGGCGGCCTGCTCGAAGTCTCGGATCGCAGCATCGGTCTTCGGGCCATAAAGGCCGTCGATGACGCCATCGTAGTAGCCGCGGCGCGCCAGTTCGCGCTGGATATCGTTGATGATCTCCCCGGGCGAACGGGACGCGGACGGCGCGGCGACCTTGGTCGGCGCCGGCAGAGCCGCCGGCTCGAGCGGACGCGGACGCGGGACCGACGTGCTCTCCGTCACCACGACTGGTTTCACCGGGCCGAGCGCGCCTTTGAACATGGGCGCCGGGTGCGAGCCCGACTGCAGGAACAGCACGTTGATCAGGATCGCCAACGCGACGAAGCCGCCGAGCACGACGCCTAGCGCATCTCGCGGACTCCAGCCCAGCGCCCGGAATAGGTGCATCGCGCGGTCGACCGACGCGTTTTTTCCTCGACGCACCGACGGGCGCGCCGACTTTCCGATGTGATCTCGGATCCGACCCACGTTCCCCGTGCACGCCCGATGATTTGGGACGCGCTCCCCTTATTGCCTACGAGGATCGTGTCAGAGGCCGCTTAAGCGAACGCTAAAGCCGCAACGGGGGTGGCGCACGCGCCTGTTTACGTCTCACTTCGCCGGGATTTTGCCGGCGCATTCATGCGGAATGGTGAACGGTCGGTTGCCGAACCCCGTCGCGCCTTCGCGCTCGAGCGGACGTCGGGTGTCATGCGCAGGCGCATTTGTGCCGCAAATGGCCCCGCGGCAGCGAGTGCTGCAAATTTTAGTCAAATACGGATTGTTCGAAATTGGCGAAAAAACGCGGCTGATTCACCTCGAATATAGACAAAAAGCGCGCAGCGCAGAGAACCAGCGTTTCAAGCCTTGCTGTTAGAGTAAGCTCCAATGCGGTGAACCATAGCCGGGAACTCTAAAGGCAGGTCATGCGATTGCTTTTGCGGATGGCGTTTTGGCTGACCGTCATTCTGGCATTGCTGCCGAGCGGCGGATCGCAGCCCACGCCGAAACTCAATGTGAGCGCCGTCGACGCCATGTGGGCGGCGAAGGCCACGGTCACCGACATGCGGTCGTTCTGCGAACGCCAGCCCGACGCCTGCACCGTCGGATCGCAAGCGGCGGTCGCGATCGGACAACGGGCGCAGGCCGGCGCCAAGATGATCTACGAATACCTCAATGAACGCTTTGGCTCCCACGACAGTGGCGCGCCGGTGAATGCCGCGGCCGGCAAAACGGTCCCGCTGCCCACCGCGCGGCCCTCGCAGCACACGCTTTCGTCGGCTGATTTAGCGCCGGCTTGGCATTCCGCCCAGTGACGCAAGGGCATAGCAACGACGGCCGCTTGAGAGCAGTTTTCGGAACTCGGGTGCTGCGTGGCGGCCGGTTTAGGCCCAGATCCGGCGGGCGCCGCGCGAATAGCGGGCGGCCGCCGCGCTAATCTTTTTCGACGGGGCGTTCGCCCGACTATACAATCGCTCCCATATATCCGGATATGTGCGGAACCATGACCGCGGCCTCACCGGACACCCTGACGACGCTCGACGAGATCGTCGACAACTTTTCGCTGCTCGAGGAGTGGGACGACCGCTACCGCTATGTCATCGAGCTCGGCCGCGGTTTGAGCCCGCTGTCCGAGCGCGACCGTACCGACGCGAACAAGGTGCAGGGCTGCGCCAGCCAGGTCTGGCTCGCGACCACCGTGCATCCGGACGGCCAAGGCGGGCCCCTGCTCACCTTCTGCGGCGACAGCGACGCCCATATCGTGCGCGGACTTATTGCCATCTTGTTTGCAATGTTTTCCGGCCAGCGGGCCCGCGACATTCTATCGACCGACGCGATCGCGGTGTTCGAGCGTCTGGGGCTACGCGAGCACCTGACCCCGCAGCGATCGAACGGGTTCCGTTCCATGGTCGAGCGCATTCGCGCGGACGCGCGGGCGGCGCTGGCAGCAGTGCCCTAAAGGCCGCCTCTCCCCCCGGCCACCTCCAATGGCGAGATTTTTTGGTGGGCTGGAACTGGCTCGGCATTTGCCTGTCATCATCCGGTGGCCTCTATCGAACCCCCCAAGGAACGAAAGAGGCTGCTAGGCCCCGGCGACAACCTCCCCGGGGCCTTCCATTTTGTGGAACTCGATGGACCGATCCGATCGAGCGGGATCCGATGCCGCTTTGAGGGCCTATCTGCGCCGCCGCCGCTGCTGGCCGAGCCCCATTTGCTTGGCCAGGTGCGAACGGGCCGCCGCATAGTTCGGCGCCACCATCGGATAGTCGGCCGCCAATCCCCATTTCTCGCGGTACTGCTCCGGCGTCATGTTGTATTGCGTGCGCAAATGACGCTTGAGTGATTTGAACTTCTTTCCGTCCTCGAGGCAGACGATGTAGTCCGGCGTGATCGACTTCTTGACCGAGACGGCAGGTTTCGGCGGCTCGCTCGGCGCATCGCCGTGCCCGCTCGAGACCCGCGTCAATGCGGCGTGCACTTGGCCGATCAGCGCGGGTAAATCCGCGGTGGGGACCGAATTGTTGCTGACATAGGCCGAGACGATCGACGCTGTCAGCTCGATGAATGTTCCACCTGAAGCATTCTCGCCCATCGACTGCTAATCCTGCCACGTTTTGATCTTAAGGCTGTGCAGTGGAAGCCGCACTTCTGCGTCTTGGGCGCCTCTGGTGCGCGTCAGCCGCGGGCCCAACGCATCAAACAGCGTCGAAATCGTGACTCGTCTGTATTTCTATTATTGCACTCTGGGGAAGGCAAGAAGTGTTTCCATTGCTGTGCCGAGATAATCCTTCGCAATTGTTGGCGTCTTCTGGGCGATACAGAACAAATCCTCGCGGGCGACAGTTTTCACCGTCCCAGTCTTCCGGCTGGCAAGCAGGCGGTGGCCGCGCACAAGCGATCACGCCGCGACCGCCGCGGCCATGATCATCACACGTTGGGCAGGCCTGCGTTGTCCGTAGTCGGCGCCGACTCAGCCGACTGCGGTCAAATCATTTCCGCAAAGCTTGAAGGACAATCACGTTGGGATTGACGACGAGGGGAAAAGCGGCTCGCGCGCGAGCACGACCACCTCGCCGGCAGCATGGCACTCAGCGCTATCTCAAACTCGTCGTGGGCCTACGAGTTGCGCTCGATATGCGCGCGCAGTTCGGCGATCGAGCCGAACCTGACCGTCCCGTCCGGTAGCTTGGCCTCGATCGATCCGTCCGTGTAAAGCGTATAGGCCATGCCGTCGACGACACCGGATTTGAGGATCGTGGCTGCGCCGCGTGGCTCGTCGAGCGGCGCGGGCTCCGGCCGACGATCTTGCACGGATGCAGCTTGGTCCGCCTGGCGTTGATCCGCTTCGACGGCCGGCGCAGGCTCGGACTCGGCACGCTTGGCAGCATGGGCATCCGTGGGCCACACCGCATCGAAATTCTCGCGCTGGGATGCGGGACGCGTCGGCTTCGATCGGAACAGAAAATCGAGGCGTGACGCTTTCAAGGCCTCGACCGCGGCACCGCCGGCACGATCGTCCGCCGAGATCTTCGGCTCGGGTGGCGCAGCCTCGAGACCGGGAGAGCGCGTCTGCAGAGGCGCCGCGCTGTTGGGGGAGAGTGGAACCTCCTCGTCGTGCGCCAAGATGGAAGGCTCGGCGGTGGATCGCTCCGCTCGCGGGGTGCTCGCGCGCAACCGCTCGACTGCCGGAGCCGCGACGTCAACCTCCGGGAGTTCTGCCGCCGGCTCGTGCGGACGAGCCTCGCTCACCGGCGCTTCCGCCCTCGGTCGCCGCGAGGCTGTTTGAGGCGAACGAGCACCGACCGCGACCATGGGCGGCGGGGGGACGGCCGTGCTGGAAGCGGCGGGCTCCACCACCGCCGGCGCCTCGGCCGGCCGGGCCCCAGGTCGAACGGCAATCCGCGTGCGCACCGCCTCGGCGAGGCGGCCGAGCTCCGCCACCACAGCCGCAAGGCCGATGAGGATCAAACCCCCGGTCAACGCGCTGACGCCCGCAACGATGAGCGTGGTGCCGAGGGTGAACTCGTTGATTGGAATGCCGAATCCGATCGCGGCAATGCCCACCGCGGCAAGCACGATCCCCAACAAGGACAAGATCACAGACATGTTGACGCCCCGTCTTTTTTAACGCCCTGCCCCGACCCGCCATCCCCGGCAATGGCCATGATGCTATGGTTACTAAAGAATTTTGACCCCGTTCCACTCCAATCGCAATAACTAATGTGGCGCGGCGGCGGCCAAATCCGATCTTGATTAATACGGGGCCGAGACGAGCCCACGCGAACGAAGAGCGGGTTGGATGGCATCGCCCGTTGCCAACGCATTCAAGCCCGCGGGGTGAAAACGCTGCCCGAACAGCGGGGCGGCCATTGGGGAAACGCGGATGGCTGGCGGCGGCGCTTGCGCGCAAAACGCAGGTCCGATCCGTTGCCCGGGCGCCCGCTCCGGCCTAATGAATGAACCCGGAACCGAGGCTGGCACGCACCCGTTACAATAGACCTCCGCCCGCCTCGTCCCGACCGTTTGATCATTTGAGGAGCAAACCGATGTCTTTTACGTTGCCCGATCTTCCCTACAAGTATGACGCGCTCGCCCCCTACATGTCGCGCGAGACGCTCGAATACCACCACGACAAGCATCACCTGGCCTATGTCAACAACGCCAACAACCTCATCAAAGGAACCGAGTGGGAAGGAAAATCGCTCGAAGACGTCGTGAAAGGCTCGTTTGGGAAGAACCCCGGCCTCTTCAACAATGCCGGCCAGCACTACAACCACCTGCATTTTTGGCAATGGATGAAACCCAATGGCGGCGGCGACAAGCTTCCCGGCAACTTGGAAAAAAAGATCGTCGCCGACCTCGGCTCGGTCGCGAAGATGAAGGAGGAGTTCATCCAAGCCGGTGTCACGCAGTTCGGGTCGGGTTGGGCCTGGCTGGCGGTCAAAGACGGCAAGATCACCGTCGCCAAGACGGCCAACGGCGAGAACCCGTTGGTGCACGGCGGCAAGCCGATCCTCGGCTGCGATGTGTGGGAGCACTCCTACTACATCGACTACCGCAACCGGCGGCCGGACTATCTCAAGGCCTTCGTGGACCATCTGGCCAATTGGGAATATGTGGCCAAGATGTACGACGCGGCGATGAAGTAATCGCGCGGTCCTCATTCTTCGGCTGGTCATGCAGCGGCCCCGGATCAATTTGGGGCTGGCTTCAACGGGGCCGGCGGCACCCCGCGAGGGATCGCCCGCAAACGACATTGCTACGCCGCATCGCTGCCGCTTTGGCGGGGCAGGTTTCGCCGACGCGAGGCGCGCGCCGCGAGTTCGGCTGTGCGTCACCAGCGACGTGCGGCCTGCGGGCCGCGCCGCGGTCGAGCAACCGCGCCATGATCGGTGGATAGACTCCCCGCCGAGTACAACCTGAGCCGACCGTCCGTGGCCCTCGCAACGCCCATTCCCGCGCTGTCGTCCGATGAAGTCACGACCGGCCGCGTCCTCGACCGGCTTGCCTTCGTGGTGCTCGGCGTCGTGGGCATCGTCGCGCTGCTGACGTTTCGCGACTACGGCCTGAGCTGGGACGACTATACGCATTCCGAATACGGGGACCTCCTGCTCCAATTCTATCTCTCGGGTTTGCACGATCAGCGCGCGCTGTCGTGGGTGAACCTCTATTACTACGGCGGCGGCTTCGATCTGCTCGCGGCGCTCGCCGCCAAGCTTCTGCCGTTCACGCTGTTCGAGACGCGCCGCCTGATGGGCGCGGCGGTCGGAGTTCTGGGACTGTTCATCACTTGGCGGATCGGCCGGCGCGTCGGCGGATCGGCGGCGGGGCTCATCGCGCTCGTCCTGCTCGCCACCTGCCCGCTCTATTACGGCCACATGTTCATGAACCCGAAGGATTCCCCCTTCGCGGTCGCGATGGCGATTTTTCTGCTCGGTCTCGTGCGAATCTTCGAAGAATATCCACGCGTGTCGATCGCAAGCGGCGCCCTCGTCGGCACCGGCTTCGGGCTGGCGTTCGGATCGCGCATCATGGGCGCGTTCGGATCGATCGACGCGCTCGCAGCGCTCGCGTTGATCTTCGCGCTCGAGTCCCACGCGCGCGGGATCCGTTCGGCCGGCGCGCGGCTCGGACGTTTCGTCTTGGCGCTCGTTCCCGCCATGGTGCTGGCCTACGCCGCGATGGCATTGGTTTGGCCCTGGTCCGTGGCCGAGCCGCTCAATCCGCTGCGCGCGGTCGAATACTTCTCGCGCTTTTTCGAAAAGCCGTGGCAGGAGCTGTTCGACGGCCGCGTGATTTCCGTTCCGGGCATGCCGCGCAGCTACGTGCCGACGCTGTTCGCGCTCAAGCTGCCGGTCATCTTATCGGTCCTGGGATTCGGCGGCGCCGCGGGCGCGCTCGTCGCCGCTTTCAGGGGCAACGTCGCTGCCAATCGCCGTGCCGTCCTGCTCTCGGTCGCGCTGGCTGCCCTATTGCCGCTCGCGGTGACGATCGCGCTGCGGCCGGCGATGTACAACGGCATTCGTCATTTCGTGTTCGTGTTGACGCCGCTCGCGGTGCTCGGCGGCCTCGCCGCCGTCTTTCTGGTCGAGATCGCTGCGCGCCGACTTCGATTTGCGCCCATGGCGGCCGCCCTCGTCCTCGTCGTTGGCGTGGCCGTCCCGGTTGTCGAGATGGTCCGGCTGCACCCCTACGAATACGCCGACTTCAACGGGTTGACCGGCGGCGTTGCGGGTGCGCGCGATCGCTACATGCTCGATTACTGGGGCCTCTCCTTCAAGCAAGCCTCGCAAGCGCTGCGGGCGAGGCTTGCCGAGCGCCACGAGACCAAGCCCGCCGACCGCCGCTGGAAGCTCGCCGTCTGCGGCCCACACCGCTCGCCGCAGGTGGAGCTCGGCGGCGATTTCGAAACCAGCTGGGATCCGACGGGCGCCGACTTCGCGCTGATGCTTGGGGAATTTTACTGCGCGAAGCTCGACGCTCCGTTACTGGTCGAGATCGTGCGCGACGGCGTCACCTTTGCCCGCGTCTACGACATCCGTGGCCGGTCGTTCCCGACTCTCCTGACCCAGCCGGGGCTTTGACCGCGCTGCCCCGCCGGAGCCGCGCGGCGCGCGCGATTCCGCGCTACCATTGCCTCTCTCATGCGGAGGGTCTGGCCATGCCACGCACTTTCGTCTTCGATGCCTACGGCACGCTCTTCGACGTGCATGCCGCCATCGGCCGCTATCGCGCGGCCGCGGGTCCCGACGCCGAGCGTTTCTCCGAGGTCTGGCGGGCCAAGCAACTCGAATATACCTGGACGCTGACGCTTGCGGGGCGCTATCTCGATTTCTGGACGTTGACCGAACGCGCGCTCAATTTCGCCTTCGCGCGCTTTCCTTCGGTCGACAAAGCGCTCAAGCCGGAGCTGCTCGGCGCCTATCTGACGCTCGACGCTTTTCCCGACGCGCGCGCTACCCTGCGCGATCTCAAAGCGCGCGGCGAGGCCACCGCGATCCTATCGAACGGCTCGCCGAAGATGCTTGCCGCCGCGGTCGAAGCGGCCAACATCGGCGGCGACCTCGATGCCGTTCTCTCGGTCGACGCGATCCGCATCTACAAGCCGCGCCCCGAGGTCTATACGCTCGCCACCGGGCACTTCAAGGTCGCGCCCGGCGCGGTCGTTTTCGTTTCGTCGAATCGCTGGGACGTGATGAGCGCGGCGGCCTTCGGCTTTCGTACGGCTTGGGTCAATCGCGCGAAGATGCCGGAGGAATATGAACCGCCGCCCAGCGCCACGCTCGCCGATCTCAACGGACTCATGACGATGGCCCGCTGAGACGCACCCGCGTTGACGAGCGTTTGGCGAGATCGGTACTATCGCACCAAACCAACCAAAACTTCGGGGAGGATGAAAATGCGCGTTGCTCTTTCGCTTTTGCTCGCCATGGTGTCGATGCCGATCGTTTCCATGCAGACCGCGAACGCGCAGGATAACGCTGTCTATGTGGTCAGCTACGTCGACGTTGCGCCGGCAGCACGCGAGACGGCCGCGAATCTCTTGCGGCAGCTCGCGAATGGGAGCCGCAAGGACGAGGGCAACACGCGCTTCGGCATCCTGCAGCGCACGGCTCCATCCAACCAGTTCGCGATCGTGGCGGTCTGGAAGGACCAGAAGGCCTATGACGCGCATCTGGCCGCCGCCCACACCAAGGAGTTCCGCGACAAGATCAAGCCATATCTCATCAGCGCGATCGACGATCGGGTCCACACGGGCATGGAGATCGCAGGGGCGCCAGCGGCAAAAAACGGGCGCGGCGCGATCGTCGTGGTGACGCATGTGGACGTTCCGCCGCCGAAGAAGGACGAGTGTATTGCGGCGCTCAAGACCTTGGTGGCGGACAGCCGCAAGGAAACAGGTTCCGTGCGCTTCGACGTGTTCCAGCAGGGCAACCGGCCGAACCACTTCTCGGTGGTCGAAATCTGGAAGAACCAGGGCGCATACGACGCCCACATCACGGCGGCGCCAACCAAAAAATTTCGCGACCAGCTCACGCCCATGAGCGGCGCGCTCTATGACGAGCGGCTGTATAAGGCGATCTAGCGGCTCGTCGCGCTTGAGACGCGGGCGGGCGCGACGGCGCTTCGACCGGCAAAAAATCGCCCCGCGCGCCGAACGGGCCGCGGGGCGAGCGATATCTGCTCCAAATTACCCTCAGTGGGTCTTCCAACGCGCCTTTGCCTCGGCGCCGGCCTGTTTGAGGTGGACGTTCTCGTCGACATGATCGACCCACGCAAGCGGAATGAAGTGGTGCTCGCCGCCGGCATCAGGGTCGTCCTTCGTCAGCTTGACCTGATCGCGGCCTTCTAGCTGGTCCACGGTGCCGACGTGCACGCCGTCCGAGCCGAGGACTTCCATATGTTCCTTGATCGTCACCGGTGCGACCATATGCTCCTCCATTGTCTTGCATGACAACTCGCGGGAATGGTGGGAGGTTCCCGGCAAACTTACCCCGCCAGCGCCGCCAAAATCCGCGCCCAGCTGCGCGTGCCTTTATGAAATGACGTCAGGTCGAATTTCTCGTTCGGCGAATGCACGCGGTCGTCGTCGAGCGCGAAGCCCACCAAGATCGTATCCATGCCGAGGACGCGCTCGAAGTCGGCGACGATGGGGATCGAGCCGCCTTCCCCGATCGCGAGTGCCTTCTTGCCCCATTCCGCGGCGAGCGCGGCGCGCGTCTTGGCGAGCATGGGATTGTCGTAGGGAAGCTCGGTCGCCGGCGCACCAGCGAAGCTCTTGAACTCGACCTTGGCGTCGGCCGACAGGCGCGCGCGCACGAAGCTGTGGAAGGCGGCGCGAATTTTTTGCGGGTCCTGCGCTCCCACCAGCCGGAACGACACCTTCGCCATGGCCTTTCCCGGGATCACGGTTTTCGCGCCCTCCCCGGTGTACCCCCCGATCACCCCGTTGATCTCCGCGGTCGGACGCGTCGCGATCTGCTCGATCAGCATGCGGTCCTTCTCCCCCGCCGGCACTTTGAGCCCGACTTCGGCGAGGAAATTCTCGGGCGTGAGATCGAGCCCCTTGAGGTCGGCCTTGATGTCGGGCGGCAATTCCTTCACGCCGTCGTAGAACCCCGGAATGGTGACGCGGCCATTGTCGTCGTGCATGGCAGCCAGGATGCGCGCAAGCACGCGCAGCGGGTTCTGCGCCGCGCCCCCGAATAGGCCGGAATGGAGATCCCGGTCGGCGCAAGTCAGCCTCACCTCCTCATAGACGAGCCCGCGCAGCGACGTCGTCACCATGGGCGTGGCCGGATCCCACATGCTGGTATCGCAGACCAGCGCGAGGTCGAGCTTGAATTCGGCGGCATTGTCCTTGACGAAGCCGAAAAGGTGGTTCGAGCCGCATTCCTCCTCGCCCTCGATCATCATGGTGATGGGGAGCGGCAATTCGCCGGTGACGGCCGTGAACGCACGGCACGCCTCGATGAAGGTCATCACCTGGCCTTTGTCGTCGCAGGCTCCGCGCGCCACGATGATCTTGCGGCCATCGGGAAGCGTCGCGATGCGCGGTGCAAATGGCGGCGCCTCCCAAAGGTCGAGTGGATCGACGGGCTGCACGTCGTAATGGCCGTAGAAGAGGACGCGGGGGGCCTTGCCGTCGGCCTGCGCACCGCCCTTGCCCACCACGATCGGATGCCCCTCGGTCGGCCGGACGCTGGTCTTGAAACCAATGCCGGACAGATCCTTGGCCACGTACTCGGCGGCCGATTGACACTGGTCCTTGTAGGCCGGATCGGTCGAGATCGACTGGATGCGCAGGAACTCGAACAGCCGCTCGAGGCTTTGATCGAGATCGGCGTCGATTTTCTGCAACACGGCGGGAAGGGCATGCGTGGGGGTCATGGGATTGATGCTCTGCCTGGTCTGTTGTCCGAACTGTCGTCACCCGTGGAACGCGCTCCCCGCAGACGGCAGGGCGAGTGGCCGGCATTGTCGAAGGATGAGGGTGCCGCGCTCCGGTGATTGCAGGAGGCCGCCCTTGGCGGCAGAGACGGCCGAACGCGTCACCGCCGCAAAATGCCTCCCATGGTGCCACGCACGATGGCGCGGCCGACCGAGCTGCCCATCTTGCCGCCAATCGATTTGCCGATGTCGGCCGCGATCTGGCCCGCGACGCGGTTGCTGACCGAACGCGTCACCTCCCGCGCGACCACCTGACCGGTGGAAAGCCGCGTTCCGCGCGGACGCGTGGTGCCGAAGATGTCGCCCAGCACGCTGCCGATACCGCTCAGTACCGCGCCGAGGCCGCTGGAAGGCTGCGCTTGCCCCGCCCCGGCCGGCGCATGCGGTGCAGCAATCGGCCCGCCCACGGCGCCGGACTGCAGGCGCTTCTGCAAGAGCTCGTAGGCGGATTCGGAATCGATGGCTTGATCGTACTTACCCTTGACCGGGCTCTTGGCCATGAGCGCCTTGCGCTCGTCCGCCGTGATCGGGCCGAGCCGCGCCGACGGCGGGCGGACCATGCAGCGCTCCACCATCGACGGCGTGCCATTGCCCTCCAGGAAGGAGACCAGCGCCTCGCCCTTGCCCAGCTCCATGATGACCTTGGCGGTGTCGAGCTTGGGATTGGGACGGAACGTCTCCGCCGCCGCCCTCACCGCCTTCTGATCGCGGGGGGTGAACGCCCGCAGCGCGTGCTGCACGCGATTGCCAAGCTGGGTGAGCACCTTGTCCGGCACGTCGAGCGGATTTTGGGTGACGAAGTAGACCCCAACCCCCTTCGAGCGGATCAGGCGGACCACCTGCTCGATCTTGTCCAGCAGGGCCTTGGGCGCGTCGGTGAACAGAAGATGCGCCTCGTCGAAGAAGAAGCAGAGCTTGGGTTTGGGCTGGTCGCCGACCTCGGGGAGTTCCTCGAACAGCTCCGAGAGGAGCCATAAGAGAAACGTGGCGTAGAGCCGCGGGTTCGCCATCAACTTGTCGGCGGCCAGAATGTTGATGAAGCCGCGACCGTCGCGGTCGGTGCGGATGAAGTCCCTCAACGCCAGCGCTGGCTCGCTGAAAAAGTTGTTTCCGCCCTGGTTCTCCAGGACCAGCAACTGGCGCTGGATGGTCCCGATGGTCGCCTTCGACACGTTGCCGTATTGGACGGTGAGCTCGGCGGCATGATCCGAGATATAGGCGAGCATGGCGCGCAGATCCTTGAGGTCGAGGATCGGAAGCCCCTGCTCATCGGCCACACGGAAGCAAACATTGAGCACGCCTTCTTGAACGTCGTTGAGATCCATGAGCCGCGACAGCAATAGCGGCCCCACCTCGGAAATGGTGGCGCGGACGGGATGGCCCTGTTCCCCGAACAAATCCCAGAATACGACCGGAAACTGGTCGGGCTCATAGTCGAACCCGAGGCTTTTGGCCCGGGCGACGAATGCCTCCTTGGCTTCGCCTGCCTCGGAAACGCCGGAGAGATCGCCCTTGACGTCGGCGGCGAAGACCGAGACGCCGGCGCGGGAGAGGCCCTCCGCCAGCACCTGCAACGTGACCGTCTTTCCGGTGCCGGTCGCTCCGGTGATCAGTCCGTGGCGGTTGGCAAGCGCAAGCGTCAAAACTTCGGGCTTGAAACTCTTCCCGACGAAGATCGTGCCGTCTTTGTCGAGGTCCGCCATGGCACCATTCCTTCCAGATAACGCGTCGCTATTGTCGCGCTCCCGCGTGCGCGGTCAACCGGCCGCGGCTTCGACAGAAACAAGCGCAAGCTGGCGACCACCGAGCATGAACGTTCACGGAGCTTGTCGCATTGTATCGCTTGATCACAACGTTTGCATCCAGATGCTCGCGCGAGTGCACGTCGTTCGAACTAACGATGAACGCGCGACGCGCCTGATGCATGAATGCAACAACGCGTCGCGACTTTTATCGTCAGTGCTTGTGTTCTGAAGTTTTGCGAGCCTAATATGTCTTTCAACCTCCCGAGAGTGCGGGGCTGGTGAGAGGCACATGGACGACCTCATCGGACGTCTCGTCGCCACGGTAGGCGTCGACCGCACGGCCGCGGAAAAGGCCGTTGGCATCATCCCGCAATCGGCGAGATCGTCGGCGCGGTCCCCGGCCTCGGCCAGTTCGTTTCATATTTGACGGCGACGGCGGCTGGCCAGGAGCGAGGAGAATTCGATGTCCTACTCGATCACCGCCATCGAAGATATCGATGCGGATGACGCCAAGGCGCTCAAATCTGTTGGCATCAGAACGACGGAGAAGCTGCTCGAGGCCGCGAAAAGTCCGAAAGGACGCAAGTTCCTCGCCACCAAGGCCGAACTCGACGAGAAGAGGCTTCTGCGCTGGGCCAATATCGCCGACAAGCTGCGCATCAAGGGCATGGGCAGGGGATATGCTGGGCTGCTGTGCGCGGTCGGCGTCGAGACCGTGAAGGAACTGCGGTATCGCAACCCCGCTCGCCTCGCCAAAGCCATGGCCGAGGCCAACAGAAAGCGAAAGCTGGTTCGCTTTCTTCCCTCGGAGAAGCTCGTCATGCGCTGGGTCGAGCACGCCAGGAAGCTGCCCCAGAAAATCACCTATCGATAGGTCCAAGCTGCGGGCGGTGTGGGCGCTTGACACCCCTCCCGGGACCGGCGCAAAGCGACGGCCATGACGCTGGTGCGCCCAGTTGCCGGTTCCGCCCGCGACGACAAGACATCGCCGGATCCGCTCGCCCGCCTGCTCGCGCTTGGCCGGCCGGTCGTGATGGGCGTGCTCAACGTCACTCCCGACTCCTTTTCCGACGGCGGCCGCTTTCTCGATCCGGCGGCCGCCATTGCCCAGGCAAGGCGGATGATCGCGGAGGGTGCCGACGTGTTGGACGTCGGCGCCGAGTCGACCCGCCCCTACGGCGGGGCCGTCGCCGTGCCAATCGCGGAGGAAATGCGACGCCTCGCTCCCGTCCTCGCTGCGGTCGTGGCGCTCGGCGTTCCCGTCTCCATCGACACCATGAAGGCCGAGGTCGCGGCCTGGGCGCTCGCGGCGGGCGCCGCCATCGTCAACGACGTGTGGGGCCTGCAGCGCGACGGCGAGCTTGCCCGCGTCGTTGCCGAACACGCCGTGCCGGTGATCATCATGCATAATCGCGAGGCCGCCGACCCCTCGATCGACATCATCGCCGATATCTCCGCGTTCTTTTCCCGCTCGCTCGACATCGCCGCGCGCGCCGGCATTGCGCGGCAGAACATCGTGCTCGACCCGGGGATCGGCTTCGGCAAGACGCCGGAGCAGAGCCTGACGGCCATCGCGCGCCTTCCCGAACTTAGATCGTTCGGGCTTCCGCTCCTCGTCGGCGCCTCGCGCAAGCGCTTTATCGACAAGGTTTCCCCCGCCCCGCCCGATCAACGGCTGGGCGGATCGATCGCCGCCCATGTCCTCGCGGTCGCAGGCGGGGCAGCGATCATCCGCACCCACGATGTCGCCGAGACCGTGCAGGCGTTGCGCGTGGCCGCGGCCATCGGGAGCGCCCGATGACCGATGCCGTCTTCGTCACCGGGCTTGCACTGCATGCCTATCACGGCGTGATGCAGCATGAGGCCAAGGTCGGGCAAACCTTCAAGCTCGACCTCGAGCTCGACGTCGACCTCGCCGCGGCGTCGCGCTCGGACAAGCTCGCGCATACCGTGGGCTACGATCAGGTCGTCGAGGTCGCGAGCCAGGCGTTTTGCGCCCGTCGCTATAGACTGGTCGAGGCCGCCGCCGGCGCGGTCGCCGAAGCCATCCTCGACCGGTTCCCGCAGGTCTTGCGGGTGCGGGTCACCGTGCACAAGCCGCATGCGCCGATCGCGGCGACCTTTGCCGGCGTCGGGGTTACCATCGTGCGCGACCGCCAGGACCATGGCTGAAGCGCTCGTCGCGCTCGGCGGCAATGTGGGAGACGTGCGCGACACGCTCGATCGCGCGATCGCCGCGTTTTGCGACGACGAAAAAGTGCGCCTTCTCGCCCGCTCCTCGGACTATCGCACCCCGCCTTGGGGGGTCGAAGACCAGCCGCCGTTCGTCAATCTCTGCATCGCGGTCGAGACCAGCCTCCCTCCGCGCGCGCTTCTCACCCGGGCGCAAGCGGTCGAGCGCGCGCTCGGACGCGAGCGCAGCAAGGAGCGCCGCTGGGGTCCGCGTCCGATCGATATCGACCTCATCGCCTATGACGATCTCATTTTGCGCGAGCCGGACCTCACGCTGCCGCATCCGCAGCTGTTCGCTCGCGCCTTCGTGCTGGCGCCGCTCGCGGAGGTCGCGCCGGAGCGGCTGATCGCCGGCCGGCGTGTGCGCGATGCGCTGGCGCAGGTGGATGCAAGCGGCGTCGAGAAGCTGCCGCCACGCCCATGATCGCCGGTGAGCGCCGGCCGCGCTCGGCCGTCCTCAGTTTCAGATGTATCCTCGCGAGGCGGGAAGCGGATGACCCGACATCCACCCCACATGCGCTGGACGTGCGCTTGCACAAAAATCCGGCGAGCAGCTTGTGGTTGGCCCGCCACTTGCACCGTGGCATTTTGTGACCATGCCCGACGACGCTGCCGACGACTTTGCCCTCGCTGCCGAGTTTCCAGCCGCCACGCGCGAGCATTGGCGCCAGCTGGTGGCGGGCGTGCTCAAGGGTGCGCCGTTCGACAAGCGGCTCGTCGCCAAGACCTATGACGGACTGGCTATCGAGCCGCTCTATGGACGAAGGCCGCAGGCCCGGGCCATTGCCGGGCGCGCGCCGGCTGCGCCGTGGTCGCTCATGCAGCGCGTCGATCATCCCGATCCGGCCGCGGCCAATGCCGAGGCGCTGCACGACCTCGAAAACGGTGCAACCGGCCTCTCTCTCATCTTCGCTGGAGCGATCGGTGCCTACGGTTACGGTCTTCCAGCGAGCGAAACGGCGGTCGCGCGAGCGCTCGAGGGCATTCACGTCGACGCCGGCATTGCGCTCGACCTCGACCTCGGTCCGCACATGCAGGACGCGGGACGCGGGCTGGCGGCGTTGGTCAAGCGCCGCGGCGTCGCTCCCGCCGCCGCCAATATCCGTTTTGGCTTCGA
>Ga0306922_10002451_pt1 | contig 17207 bp, 13 predicted proteins | sample sta12Cox44000082_FD_203758 | JGI IMG/M metagenome (GOLD analysis project Ga0306922, IMG submission 203758) | Lab enrichment of tropical soil microbial communities from Luquillo Experimental Forest, Puerto Rico - statoxic.12C.oxic.44.000.082 (v2)... | ecosystem: Environmental > Terrestrial >... | reverse complement strand
GACAACAACGGCTATGGGCTGAAAGTCTTTGCTTTCATGCGACTCGTTGGCCTGCCGTTCGTGCACGAGCACATCTTCGACGCATCGGCGGCGCCGCGCGGGCAGCTGCCTTACATCGTCGATGACGACGAGACCGTCGGCGACAGCGAGACCATCCTTGCCCATCTCATCTCCAGGTACCGGTTGACGATCGACAGAGAGCTCGGCGCGCGCGAGCGCAACCTGAGCCTGTTGGTCACGCGCCTGCTCGATGATCTCTACTGGGTCATGTCATATTCGCGCTGGCAGGACGAGCGCTACTGGCCGGCGTTCCGTTCCGCGCTCATGCGCGAGCACCCGAGCGTCACCGACGAGGGTTTGGCCAAGGCGCGCGACTTCAATTTTCGCCGTTATCATTACCAAGGCATCGGCCGCTATGAGCCGGACGCAGCGTATGCGCGCGGCCTGGCGGATCTCGGGGTGCTTGCCGACCTCGTTCCGGCCGCCGACTACGTGCACGGAGCGACCCCGACGAGCATCGACGCCGGCATCTACGGCTTTATCGCCAACATCTACTTTTATGATATCGACACGCCCCTCAAGAAATTCGCTGCCGCGCGGCCAAACCTCGTGCGCCATTGCCGGGCGGTCCACGAAACGGTGATGCGCAAACCCTAGCGTGCTGATGCCACACCGGCGGGCCATCTCAGCGCGTAGCCGGTAGCGCGCTCGAAGTTCTCGACGTCATCCAACGTATCCACATCGAGTATGAAGCGACGATTGTCGGTGTCGAAAGTCGACACCGCAGTCGGATTGTTGTTGCGCCACCGCCGGCACCCGAGATCGGCATCACCGGCCAGGATCTGCTCACGAACCGCAGCACTGAAGATCACCGGGTTGCCCGGCTGCCCCGCCACCTGCGGGATCACGACGGCCGTGCCTTCCGGGCGCTTCTTGAACGCAGCGATCAGGGAGGTGATGTCCTGCTCGTTGATGAGCGGTTGATCGGCGAGCGCCACGAGTATCGCGTCGAGGTTCGGATTGAGCGCCGCGAGGCCGAGTCGTTGCGAGGACACCTGGCCGTCGTCGGGGCGCGGGTTATGCACCAGCGTCACCGGAAAATGCTGGATGACGGGCATTATTCTCTCCGCGTGATGCCCGAGCACGATGACGAGCTCGTCCACGCCCGCTCCCGAGAGCGCAACCAATTGGCGCAGCACGAGCGGAACGCCACCGAGCTCCAGCAGGGCTTTCGGCCGGCCGCCCATGCGTGTGCCGGCACCGGCCGCGAGCAGCACCGCGCCGATCGTCATACGGCTGTACAGGCCGCTGCTTTTAAGGAGACAGCCCATATCAGTGTTCGGCGCCTCCGGGAGCCGGTGCACAACAGGAATCCTCGCCGGCCGCCACGGCGGCGGTCGGTTGCGCGTCGGCCGCGCCGCGGGCCGCACGCCGTACGGCGACGATCGAGGCCAGCACCGAGAGCGCAATCTCCTCGGGCGTTCGCGCGCCGATCGGCTGCCCTGCGGGGGCAATGATCGCGTTCACGACCTGCGGATCGTACTGTGCGGCGATCAGCGACTCGCGCAATACCTGTGCCTTGCGCGTGCTCGCCACCATCCAGATTCTTCGTGCCTTGAGCGCCAACGCCGCACGCAGTCCGGGCAGGTCGCGCCGGCCCTGGGTTGCGACCACAACCAGGCTGCCCGCCGCGACCTGTGCGGCGACGGTTGCCGCCTCATCGGTGTCGATGACCTGGCTCGCGTCCGGAAATCGCTGCACATCGGCGCCACGGGCGATCACCGTAACCGGCAACCCGACGCGCGGCGCAAGGCCTGCGAGGGCTACCGCAACCGGCGAGTCGCCGATGATCACGAGCCGTGTAGGCGGTAGTATCGGGTCGATGAAAAGCTCGATCGTGCCGCCCGAATGGCAGCTCATGCCGAACTCGATGGCGTCGCTGATCAGTGATTCCGGGTCGCGCGCCGTGTCGGCCTCGGCGGGAGCAATGCGAATCAGCCGTGCACGTCCGTCCTGCAGCGCCTGGCGCACGGTGCGCAGCACCGCCGGTTGTGCGCAGCCGCCGCCGATCCAGCCATAAAAAATGCCCTGGGACGTGACGATTGCCTTGTCGCCCGCGCGCACGGAAGCCGGTGCCTGTGTGCGGACCACGCTGACCAGCGCGTAGGGCTCGCCCTGTTGCTGCAGGCGCTGCGCGGCGGCGAACAGGCTGATGTTGGCGTCGGTCATCGCAAGGCCTCAATGATGTCCGGGAGCGTCGCCTCCAGACTCGCGAGATCGGCACCCGGGGCGAGCAGATCGAGATGCGGCAGGGCCGCCTGCATGCCGGCGCTCACCGGCGCGTAGTCCGGCCGGCTGTACAGAGGATTCAGCCACACGATGCGGCGCGCGCGGCGGCGCAGCTCCGCAAGCGCGCCGGAGAGCCGCCCTGGCTCGCCGGTATCGTAGCCATCGCTCAGGATGATGACCGCCGTGCGTGAGTGCACGCAGCGCGGTGCATGCTCGCGGTTGAACTGCGCCAGGCACTCGCCGATGCGCGTGCCACCGGCCCAGCCTTGCGCGAGCACATGCAGCCGCTCCTGCGCCCGCCAGGGATCTGTCTCGCGCAGGGCATCCGACACGGCGGTGAGACGCGTGTGAAAGATGAAGCTGCGCAGGTCCGTCAGCTCTGCACTGAGGGCGCGCGCCAGGCGCAGATAGAAGAAGCTGTAGGCCGCCATCGAACGACTGACATCGACGAGCAGCACCAGGCGCGGACGAACGTGGCGCTGGTCCCGCCACGCAAGCCGCAGCGGTGTGCCGCCGCTCGCGACGCTGTGCCTGATCGTCGTCGGCAGGTCGAGCCGGCGACCGCGGCGTGCGCGCGCCTCGCGACGCAGCCGAATGTGCTTCAAGCGGCGCGCGAAGCGACGCATCAGCGCTTCGATTTCGAGAAGGTGCTCACGCTGCATGAGCGTGCGAAAATCGGCTGAACGGAGCACTTCCCGATCGCTCGCAGCATCGCGCGGGCGCAGCGCGTCGTGGTTCTCGTCGTGCGCTACACGCTGGTTGCCGGGAGCGCCGGGATATACACCGCTGCGGCCGCGATCGAGCGTCTCCCGCGGCTCGGGCCGTTGCCAGCGATTCGGCCGCAGGAACCAGGCATCGAACAATGCGTCGAAACGACGCCATTCGTCGCTGCGGCCGCAAAGCAGCGCCTGCAGCGACCAGCGCAATACCCGCGCGTCCAGCGCACCGACCCGCTCTGCGACACTCAGCACCTGCACCGCATCGCCGCCACCGACCGTGAAGCCATTCGCACGCAGGAAGCCCGCGAACCCGGCAAGCCGTTGCGCGGCGCGGGACTCGAGCGCCGCTGCGCCGCAGGTCAGCATGCCGCTGCCAGCCGCGCGACCACTTCGCGCGGGAACGCCGCGCGATCCTCGCGCGTCTTGATGAGTGCGGTCAGGCTTTCGATGATGCGTTCGGCACCCGCAGCCTCGATCACCGAGATGTCGAGGCGCAGCAGTGCTGCAGCCCAGTCGAGCGTCTCCGCAATGCCCGGCTTCTTTTTCAGATCCATGAGGCGCACCGCCTGGACGAACGCCACGATCTGCCGCGCGAGCCCGGCGGCGACTTCGGGCGCCTTCTTGCGCACGATCGCAAATTCCTTCTCGTAGTCGGGATAGTCGATGTACTGATACAGACAACGCCGGCGCAGGGCATCGGACAGCTCGCGCGTACCGTTAGAGGTGATGACCACCAGCGGCCGGGTGGTCGCGCGCACCGTGCCCAGCTCCGGAATCGACAGCTGGAAGTCCGACAGCAGCTCGAGCAGGAAGGCCTCGAAGGCCTCGTCCGCCCGGTCGATCTCATCGATGAGCAGGACGGGCGCGGTGTCGCTGGTGATCGCCTCGAGCAGCGGACGCTTGAGCAGGTAGCGCTCGGAAAAGACGTCCTGCTCCTTCTGTTCGATGCCGCGCTCGTCGTGCTCGAGCAGCTTGATCGCGAGCAGCTGCCGCTGGTAGTTCCATTCGTACATCGCCGCGTGCGCATCGAGTCCTTCATAGCACTGCAGGCGGATCAGACGCGCCTCCCGGATGCTGGCGAGCACCTTGGCGACCTCCGTCTTGCCCACACCGGCATCGCCCTCGAGCAGCAGCGGCCTGCCGAGCTCCTGCATGAGCAGCAGCGCCGCGGCGAGTGACGGCTCGGCAATGTACCCCGCACGCGCCAGATCCTCCTGAAGCGCGGCGAGCTCGCGCGCCCGCGCGCTGACCGTCATGCGCGCCTCACGCGCAACAGCGGGCGCGGCGCACAGGATCCTGCGAGGTTGAACTTCAACCCCGCTCCTGCCGTTTGTTGAGGCCGAGCGCCTGGCACTTCTGCCAGACGCGATAGGCACTGTGCGGCATATCCATATGCGTGACGCCGAGGTGCGCGAACGCATCGATGACGGCATTGCTGAAGCAGGGAATACCACCGACGTGCGGCGATTCGGCGACTCCTTTGGCACCGATCGGGTGATGCGGGCAGGGCGTGACCGTGTGGTCGGTCTCCCAGTGCGGCGTCTCCACCGCCGTCGGCAGGAAGTAGTCCATCAGGCTGTTGCCCAGGTGGTTACCGCTTTCGTCGAACGGGATCTGCTGACCCATGGCGACCGCGTAGGCCTCCGTCAAGCCGCCGTGAATCTGACCTTCGATCACCATGGGGTTGATGCGCGTACCGCAATCATCGAGCGCGTAGAAACGCCGCACCTTGATCTCGCCGGTGAATTTGTCGATATCGACCACGCACAGGTAGGCGCCGAAGGGGTAGGTCAGGTTCGGTGGATCGTAGTACGCAACCGCGTTTAAGCCCTGCTCCATGCCGGGCGGAAGGTTACCGGTGTGCGAGACCATGCAGATTTCCTTCATGGTCTTCGCCTGGCTCGGGTTGCCTTTCACTTTGAAGCGATCGACCTCCCATTCCAGATCACCCTCGCCCACCTCCAGCAGGTGTGCCGCGATCTTCCGCGCCTTGTCCCTCACCTTACGCGCGGCTTGTGCAGCCGCCGCGCCCGCCACCGGCGTCGAGCGCGAGCCCCAGGTGCCCGCACCGTAGGGAGCCTTGTCGGTGTCGCCTTCCTCGATCACGATGTCGGCAGCCGGCAGCCCGAGCTCGGTCGCAATGATCTGCGCGTAGGTCGTGGCGTGGCCCTGACCCTGACTCATCGTCCCGAGGCGCGCGATCACCGCCCCGGTCGGATGCACGCGGATTTCGCAACTGTCGAACAGACCAATTCCCAGGATGTCGCACACCTTGGTCGGCCCGGCGCCGACAATCTCGGTAAAGGTCGAGAGACCGATGCCCATCAGCGTCGGACAGTTCGGGTCGGCACGCTTGGCCGCCTGCTCGCGGCGCAGAGCCTGGTAGTCGACCGCCTTGAGCACCTTCTCCAGCGCCGCCTGGTAGGCGCCGCTGTCGAGCGTCCAGCCGAACGCCGTCGTGTAGGGAAACTGCTCCGGCCGGACGAAGTTGCGACTGCGAATCTCCGCCTTGTCCATGCCGAGCTTCTGCGCCAGCACGTCCATCATGCGCTCGATCAGATAGACCGCTTCAGTCACGCGCAGGGAGCAGCGGTAGGCCACGCCGCCCGGTGCCTTGTTGGTGTAGACCGCATCGACGCGACAATAGGCGTTCGGAATCCCATACGACCCGGTGCAGATGGAGAACAGCCCGGCGGGGAGCTTGCTCGCAGAGACGTGCGAATTGAATGCGCCGTGATCGGCGAGCGCGCTGAAGCGCAGACCCTTGATGCGCCCGTCCCGGTCGGCTGCGAGCTCGCCCACGCAGTGGTAATCGCGTGCAAACCCGGTGGTGGAGATGTTGTCGATACGGGACTCGATCCACTTGATCGGCACGCCCGTCACGATCGAGGCGACAGTCGCCACCACGTAGCCGGGATAGATCGGCACCTTGTTGCCGAAGCCGCCGCCGATATCGCCGCCGACGACGCGGATCTTGCTCTCGGCGATGCCCGAGAGCATCGCCAACACCGTGCGAAATAGGTGCGGGATCTGCGAAGTGACGTAGACGATCAGGTAGCCGGTCGCCTTGTCGAAGGACGCCACGCAACCGCAGGCCTCGAGCGGACACGGATGCACGCGCGGGTTGAGGATCTCCTCGCGCACCGTGACGGCCGCACCGGCGAACGCCGCGTCGGCGGCAGCCTTGTTACCTGCCTCCCAAGTAAAGATATGATTGGGATGAGTGCGCGGGCCGTGCCCCACTTCTTTCTTGTCGGCGATATCCTCGCGGATCACGGGCGCATCGGCCGTCAGCGCCTTCTTCGGGTCGACGATGGCCGGCAGCTCCTGGTACTCGACTTCGACCAGGGCTGCGCCATCGTAGGCGGCGTAGCGGTCGGTCGCCAGCACCATGGCGATCTCCTGATACTGAAAGCAGACTTTCTTATCCGCCAGCACGGCCTGCACATCGCCGGCAACGGTCGGCATCCAATGCAGGTTGACCGGCTTCAGATCATCCGCCGTCAGCACCGCGACGACCCCCGGCGCCGCCAGCGCCTTGCTCTTGTCGATCGAGTTGATGCGCGCATGCGCGTAGGGACTGCGCACGATCGCGCCGAACAACATTCCCGGCAATTTGATGTCATCGATATACAGGCCCTGGCCGCGAATGAAACGCGCATCCTCCTTGCGCAGCAGCGCACTGCCCACACCCTGAAGTTTCTGCACGCGTTCGCCGAGTTCCGAGGTGTCGCCCATGAGTTAATTCTCCGTAGAGTTCGCCCTCTCAGGCGGCAGCCGGCGCAGCAGCCAGCTTCTTGGCGGCCGACTGCACGGCCTTGACGATGTTCTGATAGCCAGTGCAACGGCACAGATTTCCCGCAAGGCCGTAGCGGATCTCCTGCTCGCTCGGATTCGGATTTTCCTGCAGCAGTCGATAAGCGCGCGTCACCATGCCCGGCGTGCAGTAACCGCACTGCAGGCCGTGCTCCTCGTGAAAGGCCTGCTGGATCGCATGCAATACTCCGTTGCGCTCGAGGCCCTCGACGGTGAGCACCTCGGCGCCTTCGCACTGCACGGTCAGCACCGTGCAGGACTTGACCGACATGCCGTTGCAATCAACCGTACAGGCGCCACAGTGCGAGGTCTCGCAACCGATGTGCGGTCCCGTATGCGCGAGCTTCTCGCGCAGCGTATGGATCAGCAGCTCGCGCGCCTCCACTTCGACCGCAACCGGCTTGCCGTTCAGCCTGAAGGACACGTTGTGTTTTTTAGCCACGATTCGCTCCCGGATTCTTTCAGCCTGTGGCGCGCGCGGCGGCTGCCTGCAGCGCGCGGCGTGTCATTTCACCGCACATCGCCGTCTTGTAGGCGGCGTCCCCGCGCTGATCGGGGGTCGGGGCGCAGATACTCATGGCCAGCCGTGCGGCGTCCTGGAGGCTCGCCTCGTTTATGGGCTTGCCGAGCAGCGCAGCCTCGGCCGCCTTCGCCCTGAGCGCCGTCGGCCCGGCGTTGGTGAGCGCGATCGCGACTCTCGCGACACTCGTGCTCTTCATCTGCAGCAGCACGGCGGTCGCGGCGGTCGCGAAATCGCCGGTTTTGCGTTTGAGCTTCTGGTACGACCAGCCGCTGCCGGCAACGGGGATGGGAATGCGGATCTCGGTCAGAATCTCCTCGGGCGCGAGTTGCGTCGCATAGAGGCCGAGGAAATAACCGTCAGCCTTGACGGATCGCTTCCCCTTCGGCCCCGTCAAAACGAACGTGGCATCGAGCGCAAGCATCAGCGCGGGATGATCGTTGCCCGGATCGCCGTGCGAGATATCGCCGCCGATGGTGCCCTTGTAGCGCACCTGTGGATCGGCGATCGAAGCTGCGCCCTCAGCGAGCAACGGCACCTTGCCGCGAACGACCGCCGAAGCGAGGAGCTCTGCCTCCGTAGTCATCGCGCCGATGACGAGATTACCGCCCTCCTCGCGTATGCCGCGCAGGTCCGCAATTCGGGTGAGGTCGATGAGATGCGCCGGTTGCGCGAAGCGCAGCTTCATCATCGGCAGGAGGCTGTGACCCCCGGCGAGCAGTTTGGCCTCGCTGCCGAGATCGGATAACAGTGACAGCGCCTCGCCCAACGAGCGCGGCGCGTGGTAGTCGAATGCAGGAGGGATCACGGCGTCTCCTTGTTATTGCCAGGCTCTAGCCACCGCCCTGGGCCGGGCGCCCAGCTAGCCGCGGGCTTCGTCAAGGCAACGAAATATTGCTCGCGATTTCCCTTGGAAAGCAATTTCTGCGACACCGCAGTTCGGCATCTCGGGGCAGGTCCCCTAGTTGGTATGCAGCGGCGGGGTACTGCCGGGTGGCTTGCGGTAATGCGTGGCTTGCTCGAAGCCGTACGCGATCTCGATCAAGCGTCCCTCGGTCCACGGGCGGCCCAGAATATCCATTCCAACGGGAACGCCCAGCGGAGCGCTTGATAGACCAGAGCATCGAGGCGGTACGCGGCCAGCAACTCGATAACCGTTTGGCGCGTCCGTGGTTGCGCAACAGTCGCTCCTTGTAGTCCGGCTCTTCCATACCGTTCTGGTAGGTCTCTGCGCTCACCAGAAATTTCCTCGAGGCGACCGGGTTATCCGTGATAACGGTCAGTTGCCGCGCGAGCCACGAGTCTTCGCGCGCTGTAACATGGCGGCAATTCCGAGCGGAGCAACGCGATGAAAAAGCAATCCCCGCATCGCCGCGGCATCAACCTCGAGTCGAGACCGAGCGGCGATGGTTGCGTGGAATGCCTGGCGACAGGTGGGTGGTGGCTGCACCTGCGGCGCTGCGCGGAGTGCGGTCACATCGGCTGTTGTGATACCTCGCCCGCGCAGCACGCCACTCAGCACGCCAAATTGAGCGGCCATCCGGTGATCGCGAGCTTCGAACCGGGTGAGGATTGGTTTTACGACTACCAAGAAGAAGCCATGATCCCCGGTGTGGAATTGCCACCACCTCGCTCCCATCCCATCGATCAACCGGTCCCAGGTCCCGAGGGCCGCGTGCCGCGCAATTGGGCCTCCCTGCTGCACGAATAGTTGCCATCAACCTTTAGTCACGGCTGCCGGCCCGCCAAGGCGACTACCTGCCTCGTCACGGCTCGGGGACCTAGAGGTACGGGGAGATGAGCCAGCACAACGCATTTCGAAGCCGCTCGGGGAACCCCATCTCCTCCACGCTCGCGGCGGTGAGGGTCGGTGCCGAGCGGGTGTGCTGCGCGATGAATTCGGCAAGCGCGCCGCAGAATTCATCATCGTAGACTTCAACCGCGATCTCGAAATTGAGTCGCAGACTGCGGGTGTCGACATTCACCGAGCCGACGTGGGCATAACGAGCGTCGATGACGAACAATTTGGCGTGCGAAAAAGGTGGCTCCTGCAGATAAACGCGCACGCCGCGGCGGACCAGCGCCGGGATCCAGTGGAGCGTCGCCCAGTCGATGTAGCGCAGGTTGCTGCGTCGGGGCACCACCACACTTACCTCCAGTCCGCGCAGCGCTGCGGCCTCGAGCGCGGCCACCAGCTCAAGTGGCGGAATGAAGTACGGTGTCATGATCTGAACCTGCCGCTCAGCGCTTGCCACTGCGCTCAGGATGATCAGCAGCAGCTTATCCACGTCCCCGTCGGGTCCACCGGTAACAGCTCGGCAGACGGAGTTCCCCTGACGACTCTGCGGCGGCGCCTCAGTGAGTACTTCGCTGGTCGCGAACAGCCAGTCTTCGGCAAAGACCTCGCCGAGTTGCCTGACGATCGGGCCGCGGAGTCGAAAATGGATGTCCGACATGCGGTGGCCGGTGCTGCCACCCACCTCCCGGCCACCGAGATTCATGCCACCGATGTACGCCACCGCTCCGTCGACGACCAGAATCTTGCGGTGGTTCCGGCAGTTGAGCGAAAGACTCGGCGGCAAAAGGCGCGGCGGCAGGAATCGCTCCGCACGGACACCGGCACGGCGCAGAAGCGGCACGACGTGAGGTGAGTCATACCATTCCCCGATGCCGTCCACGAGCACCCGGACCTGGACATCGCGTCGAGCCGCGGCGGCAAGCGCATCGACAAACTGCCGCCCCACCCTGTCGGTCTGAAAGATATAGGTGGCAAGCCACACCGAATTGCGTGCGGCGGCGATGGCTTCCAGCATGCGGGGAAAGGCCTCCTCGCCATCGTGGAGGGTCTCGAGGACATTGCCGCTTTCGAGCGGCCGTCGAGTGAGTGCATCCCCGATACGAGCTTGCCCGGCAAGCGGCGCCGCAAAGGCCGGCTCCGTGCCGAGCGGCGCGCTCGTCGCCCACTGCGTCATTTGCGGCCGGCGAACGCGGTTGATGCCAAAGAGCGCATACAGAACGACCCCGCCGTAGGGGATGAGGCTGCAGACTGCGATCCAGCTCAGGGCGCTGCGCGGATCGGACTTGGTCAAAAGGGCGTGTAACGATGCGATGCCGGCGGTGAGCACGTAAACGCTCAAAAGTATCGGCCCGAAGGTGAGCGAATGCATTAGGGCTTTTTCGTAGCGTGGTCCTCCGGCCGCGCCTACCCCCGGCAGCTCAACTCGAACGGGCCATGACCACCGTCGTGCAGGCGCTGTCTGATTTGGCGAGAGTGCGCCCCTCGGCAAGCGTGATTCGCAACGGCCGGCGCTCGCCGCGAATGACCGGGCAATACGGATCCGGCTGATCGAGCTGGCCGAGCAGACCCCTGCGGCCGGCGCAGCCACCCCGGCAGGAAGGAAGATAGTCACAGGTCGAACAGGCTTGCGGCACTGACCTGGCATCGACGAAGGCGTCCTCGTTCAGGATGCCCTCGCCGAGATCGAGCAACAGATCGACGGGCGCACCTGCGCCCGGCCAGTACACGCACGGCTGCACGGTCGCGCGCGGCGTAACGCGGATGGTAGCGACGCCGCAGCCACCCTGACGGGGGGGCAGTCCGGCCATGGCGCGCACCAGGGGCTCTCCGATAGCGAGCACGTCGGTCCGTTCGAAGAGGAGTTGAAATCCCCTCCAGTACTGCTCGTAGGACAGTGCGAAGCGATCCGAGCGCACCGCCTGGTAGACGTTGAGGCGCAAAGGCGCGTCATACTTCCGGGCGATGGCGGCGATCTCGGCGAGGCGGTCGAAATTGCTGCGCATCATCACGGCGATGAAGGTCACCGGCAGGCCGAGTGCACGGCAGCGCTCTGCCTGCTCGTGAACGAGCGCCCAGTTGCCGGGGCCGCGCTGGGCGTCCTGCTCGGCTTCGTTCGGGTAGTCGATGGAGAATTCGAGCTCGTGAAAGGCGCGGAGATCCTCATCGCAGAGGATCTGTACCGAGTGCCCGTTCGAGGTCATGCTCAGCTTGAACGGCTTCTGCCTCAAATAGGCGAGGATCGCCGCAAAATCCGGATGAAGCCCGTTCTCACCGGTTCCGAGATTGACCGAGCGCAGCGGCACGCTCTCCACGACGCGGCGCACCTGCTCAAGATCAAGCCGATCGGCGCGCGTTGGATCTCTATAGCAGAAGGCGCACGCGAGATTGCACTCATTGGTGAGTCCCAGCCCCAATGCGAAGGAGCTCGGCCCCGCCGCCTCCTTGTTTGTCGAAGCGACTAACGTCATTCTTATAGACCCGCCAACACCAGAATCATCGCACATGACTCGGGCGGTAACGATAACAAGCAATCTGGAGCCGGACCAGCAACCGCACCGTTGGGACGACCACGTCGGCTTGTACGAAGATGTGTTCGAACCGCTCACGCAGCGCTGGTCAACCGCCGCAATCGAGGCTCTGGGCGCCGAGCCGCGATCGCGGGTACTCGATTCGGCAGCCGGAACCGGAGGCGCGGCCTTGGAGCTTGCCCGACGCGGCCACCGCGTCACCGCGATCGATGCGTCCCTGGCGATGGTAGCCCGAACGAAGGAGCGGGCCCACGCCACGGGGCTCGTGATCGAGGCTCTGACCATGGACGGCCAGAACCTCGAGTTTCCCGTTGCGAGCTTCGACGCCGCCATTTCCGTGCTGGGCGTCATCCTGTTTCCCGATGCCGTCCGCGGATTGTGCGAGCTCCGGCGCGTCGTCAAGCCCGGCGGGCGTATCGCGCTCATCACCTGGACGGCGCCCGAAGCCTATGAGCTCGTTGGCGAATTGCGCGCCGCGGCGCTCGCCGTGCTCGGGAGCCTTCCGGCCCGGCCACTCCCCGCGCAGCTACGCTTCAAAGAGGAACGTGACTTCCGGGCGCTCTTCGCCGCCGCCGGCTTACCTACAGCCGAGATTTCCGAAGTGGCCGCCGAGCTCCTGGCGCCCTCGCCCGCCTGGCTCGCCGAGCGGCTCGCCTTTGCGCCCGGCATGGCGGCGCTGCTGGATGGGTTCGGAGGCGAGAGGGCCGAGGTGATCGCAGCCTTTCAAAAGCGTCTGGAGGAGCGGCGCGGCCCAGGGCGCCTCTCGCTTTCGGCACGCGCCTATTTGGGCTCGGTCACGGTTGCGCGCGACTGAGGTCGCGACACGGCGACGCTGCTCCTCGTTGGTGTCGCTGTACTCACGATGTCCGTCGATGCCCTCTCGCGCAATTTGCGGCGCCGGCTGAGGCTCGAGGGCCTGCCGGTCCGTCTCTCGGCCGATCACGCAGCCAACCCGACACGAACCAGCGGGGGTTTAAGAGGTGCAGCCCGTGCGCAGCAACCGGTTGCGTGATCGGCCGGGCCTCAGCCACGAGGCGTCTGTGCCGGGCCGAAGTGTGCTGCGGCTCTCAAAGCTCCGCAGCGGTCGGTTCTTCCGCGACGCAGTTCGCATTGCGCTGTACTCCGCGCGCTAGAGTTATTCGCTACACCCTTCGAGGGCGGCGCCGCCGTGGCCCGCGGCATCTGGAGTCACAATATGTCGAGTGTGGAACGTAGGGGCTGTGCGGCTCTCGCGTTGATCGCCTTCGCCAGCCTTGCCGGCAGCGCCTCGGCCGCGGCCCGGGGCGAAGAGCCGCGGGAGCGCGAGCACCGGGCAGCTGCGGTTCAGCGGCCGGCCGTGCGGCGGGAGACTGACGCGCGGCAGACCCGCGGTATTTATCATGCTCCTGCGCAGGGAACCCGTGCAGTGGCACATCCGGAGGCTTCCTACGCGCATGAGCGTACGGCCGTGAACGATCGCCGCGAGATGGCGGCTCGCAGCATCCCGGGGCGGCGCCCGACAGATGTCAGCATGGCCCACGAACCTCGTCTCGGCGCTGGCGGCCGAGTGAGCGCGGACTCCCGCACCATTGCCGGCAGCCCGGTCCGCGTCGTTCGTTACGGAAACACCCTCAGCGGCACGGTGGAACGCACCATTCGCCCGGGTCTCGTCAGCCGCACTTTCGTCAGCGGTGGACAGGTGCTGTACACGCACGTCTACCAACACCAAGTCTGGCACCAATTCGGCAGATCGTTCGCGTACGAGACGTTCGTGCCGGCGGTGCGATACCCCGCGGTCTACTACGCCTGGGCGCTCACGGTATGGCCGCGGCCAGTTGCCTATACCTGGGGTTGGCAGGTGCAGCCGTGGTATCCGGTGTACGGCCCGTTGTTTACGCCGTATCCGGTTTACACGAGCCCGGATCTGTGGATGACCGACTACATCATCGCCCAGAGCATGCAAACGGCTTATCAGGCGCAGAGCGCCGCACCGGCTGGGGTGCCGCCAGCACCCGGAGCTGCTGCGACGCCAGTTCCGGACTCCGGCGTAGCAGCGGCCGCTGCTGAACTCAGCAACGCTCCGCCCGCTCCGCAAGCGAGCGACGCTGCGCCCGCTCCGCAACCGAGCGACGCAGCGCCAGCGCCGCAATCGAGTGATACGCCGTCGGCGACGGGCGCGATGCCGCCTGCCATCACACCGCAAGTCAAGGCGCAGCTCAACGCCCAGATCAAAGTGCAGCTGCGGGAGCAACAAGCCGCTGCAGCGACGCCGGCGGTTCTGACGACTCAAGGCTCTCCTCCGGCGCTGCGGCCTAATCACGTATTTTTTCAAGTCGTACAACCGCTCAACGTTCCGCTAGGCACTGCCAACGGCCATTGCTCCTTGAGCGCCAACGACTACATCAAGCGTACCGGCGGAATGAGCAACGACGACTGGATGATCCCGGTGGTGGTCGAGCTGAGCAGACCATCCGACTGCCCCGAGGGCTTGCAGACACGTGTCGGGCTCAACGATCTGAACGCCATGGAGAACGAGCAGGAAGCCCAGGTCATGGAGGCGATGCGGGCAGCCTCCAAGCGCATGGGGCCGAATGGGCCGCCGAGCGGCCCAGGAGCGCAGCCCACCTTGATTGCCGACGGCAGCACGGCTCCGGATGCAAATGCGCTGGATGCAATCCGACAGGCGCAGTGACCGCACGCTCGGCGCTGCGGCGCACAGGAGACCCCCGGATCGATCATGATCGGCGAGCTCATAGACCACTATCGCGTTCTGGAACTCGTCGGCCGCGGCGCAATGGGCGTTGTTTACAAGGCGCTCGACGTGAACCTCGACCGGGCTGTCGCGATAAAGGTCATGAGCGCCGAGGCCCGCACTGACCCTAACTTCGTCGAACGCTTCCGCCAGGAAGCGCGCGTGCAGGCCGCGCTCAATCACCCCAACGTCGCGTTGCTCTTCGACTACTTAATCCACGACGGCGCACCCGTCGCGGTGATGGAGTTCATCGACGGCGAGAGCCTCGAGCAGTTGATTCGCCGGCGCGGAGCGATCCCGGCGCACGAGGCGATGCCGATCTTCAAGCAGGCGTTGCTCGGGGTCGCGGCTGCGCATCGCGCCGGCATCGTCCATCGTGACCTCAAACCGGCCAACCTGATGCTGACCAAGGACGCCATCGTCAAAGTGATGGATTTCGGCATTGCCAAGCGACAGGGCGTGACGGGTGCCACCAAGGCCAGCACCAGCATCGGCAGCCCGCTCTACATGGCACCCGAGCAGATTCTCGGCCGCCCTGTCGATTGCCGCACCGACATCTACGCCCTCGGGATCACGCTCTACGAGCTTCTGGCCGGGCAACGGCCGTTCAATTCCCGCGGCAAGGCCGAGTACCTGGTCCTGGACGCCCATGTGAACCAACTGCCGGAGCCGCCGACGGTCTACCGTTACGGCATTCCGCGGCCGATCGTGGACGCCGTGATGCGCTCGCTCGCCAAGGACCCCGACGCGCGCTTCCAGAGCGCCGATGACTTCATGCGCGCCCTGCCCGATGTACCCGCGCCCAACGCGGCCGCACCACGCCCGAGTACACCCGACACGGTGGCGCCCGCGTCTTCGCCGCCGGTGCAGGGAGATTCGGTCGCCGCGTGCCAGCCCGGCGGCACGATGGCCTTCGAGTACGGCTCCTCGACGGGGCACGCGTCACACGACTCGATGACCTTCGACTACTCCGCAGCCACACTGCGGCAAGAGGTGTACCCGCGCCAGTCGCCACCGCCAGCCACGGCCTCGCCAGCCGCGGCAGCGACTGGTGCGCCCGCCGCAACATCGATCGCCGCGACGCCGAGCGCCAACTCCACACTATCATCTCGCGCACCGCCTGCGGCAGCGCACGGGTCGCGCGAGACACATCGCGAGTTCAGACAATTCCTGCGAGCCCACCGTGCGCTCACCGTCGCAGTGCTCGGCGCCGCGCTCGTGCTCGGCGCGCTGGGTCGCCACGCGAAGCCGCCGCATGTGCCGATGCCCGGTACCTCCCTCGCATCGAGCAGCCCGCCTGTGCCGCAAGCGCCAACGGCGACGCAGACGCTGACATCCACGGAACCTGCTGCGCCGGCGTCCGCCGCGGTGCCGAGTTCCGCGTCCGAACCAGCGACCCCGCCGCCGGCTGAAGTCGCCGCCTCGACACTCGTGCCCCCGCTGGCCGAAACGCTCACCACGACAACTGTATCCCTGCGGCACGATCTATCGGGCACCTGGCGCGGTGAATATGTCGACGCCTCGGGCAAGCAGCTGCTGCGCGTTGTCAGCCTGAGCATCAGCCGCATACGCGAGGACGGCGGCATCGAAGGCACTTTGCAGTATGAAGCGACTTCGGGAGATGGCGAGTGCGAGCTGCACCCACGTGGCAGCACCTATTCGGCAGGCGGGCAGCATCTGCAGCTGAGTCCCGAGGGCTGTAGTCCGCACTATCCCAAGGAGCTTGGTGTGCCGCTCGACTTCGACGGCGTGAATCCGCGGGCGAACATACTCGCGAACGGCCGCATCGAAGCGCCCACCGGCGAAGTAATCAGGGTCAAGTTGCGGCGAGTGAGCGGCGTCTAGAAGCCCGCCGGCCGCTCGTCCGCCACGCCGAGAGTGCGCTCGAGAGCGAGCCCGACGCGCGCGATCGTCCCCTCATCGAACAGGCGGCCGATGAGGGTGACACCGTGTGGCACGCGCCGCGGCGGATGAAACTTCGGTAACGGCCGCTGCGCGTCCGGCGCCCAGTCGCTGCGCGCCTCGGCGACTTCAACGAAGCCGGCGCGCAGGGTGAGTGACGGCAGTCCGGTGAAGTTTCCGATCGTCAGCATCTCATCGCGCAGCGACGGCACCAACAGCAGGTCCACCTGAGCCAGAAGCTTCTGCATCTCCTGCGCCACGGCGCGTCGCAATCGGTCGGTCTGCACAAAATCGACCGCGGAGAGAAAGCGCGCCTGCCGGAAAGTGTTCGGCCAGGCGTCCGCGACCTGCATTTTCATCGCAGCGGCCTTGCCGCTCAACGTCAGCTCCTCAAAGGCCGCCGCGGCCTCCGCAGTGAGGATCGTGTTGAGATCCTCATACGGCCAGTCGGGGATCGCGACCTCGACCGGCTGGAGGCCGAGCGCGGGCAGCCCCTCGAGCACGTGCCGGTCGACTTCGGTGGCGGGATCCTCGTGCATCCAGCGCGCGAAGTATCCGATCCGCAGTCCCCTTATGCCGGCACCGGCGTCGAACTCGAGCGCCGCGGGCACGCTGCCGAGATCGCCCGGGTCCGGTCCGGCGATCGCCTTGAGCACAAGCATGACGTCCTCGACGCTGCGCGCCATCGGACCCAGCTTGTCGAGCGACCAACACAACGTCATCGAGCCGCTGCGCGCGACGCGACCGAAGGTGGGACGCAGTCCCGTCAAACCGCAGCGCATGCTCGGGCTCACGATGCTGCCCTCGGTCTCGCTGCCAATCGAGAAGCCCACCAGCGCCGCCGCGGTCGCCGCACCGGGCCCGGCGCTCGAGCCGGAAGAACCCTCCTCCGGCAGCCAGGGAT
>Ga0306922_10002448_pt1 | contig 17225 bp, 13 predicted proteins | sample sta12Cox44000082_FD_203758 | JGI IMG/M metagenome (GOLD analysis project Ga0306922, IMG submission 203758) | Lab enrichment of tropical soil microbial communities from Luquillo Experimental Forest, Puerto Rico - statoxic.12C.oxic.44.000.082 (v2)... | ecosystem: Environmental > Terrestrial >... | reverse complement strand
TGTCGGGCTCGATCGCCTCGGTCGCGATCCATCGGCTTGCCTCCGACCGGCTGCGCCGCGCGCCGGCCTGGGATTGCGGCTATCCCGACCCCAATCCCGCAATCCAGTATACGGCCGACAGCTTCTCGCAGCCGATCCGCCGCGTATTTGGCACGGTTATCTTCGCGGCGCGCGAGATCGGCGATATGCCGCCACCCGGCTCGGCAAGCCCTGCGCGCCTCACCGTGGAGACGCATGACCTGATCTGGGAGACGCTCTACGCTCCGATCGGCAAGAGCATGACGTTTCTCACCGAACGCATCAACATCCTGCAATTCCTCACCATCCGCCGCTACCTCACGTTGGTGTTCGTGGCCCTGGTGGTTCTGCTCCTGGTGCTCGCGATATGACACTGATCCGCGATCTCATCTCGCAAGGCTTGCAGATGCTGCTGGTGCTGCTGCTCGCGCCTTTATTGACCGGATTCGTCCGCAAGCTGAAGGCGCAGCTATTACGCCGGCAGGGTCCGCCGCTGCTGCAGCCCTATCGCGACCTGATGCGCCTGATGCGCAAGGACGTCGTGCTCGCGGAGACGGCCTCATGGCTGTTCCGCATCATCCCTTACATCATCTTTGCCGGCACGTGGGTGGCGGCGTCGCTGGTGCCGACCTTTGGCAGCGGGCTGTTGTTCTCCTGGTCGGCCGACCTGATTGCCATTATCGCGCTGCTCGGCAGCGCGCGTTTCTTCCTCGCACTCGCCGGAATGGACGTGGGCACCGCCTTTGGCGGCATCGGCTCCAGCCGCGAGGTGATGATCGCCTCGCTCGCCGAGCCCGCAATCCTGATCACGGTGTTCGCGGTCGCGATGATCGCGGGCTCGACCCAGCTCTCGAGCATCGCCGAATATATGGGGTCGAGCGCGGTGGGCCTGCGCGTGTCCTTGGGAATGGCGCTGGTCGCGCTGACCATCGTCGCCATCGCCGAGAACGGACGAATCCCCGTCGACAATCCAGCGACCCATCTCGAGCTCACCATGGTGCACGAAGCCATGGTGCTGGAATATTCCGGCAGGCACCTCGCGCTGATCGAACTTTCCTCGCAACTCAAGCTTCTGCTCTACGTCTCCCTGATCGCCTGCATATTCATGCCATGGGGCGCCGCGGAACCGCGTGCCGGCAGCCTGGCGTTTGCGGTTGGTGCCTTCACCTACACCGGCAAGCTCATGGCCTGCGGCGTTCTTCTCGCGGTGTTCGAGACCTCGATCGCCAAGATGCGGGTGTTCCGAATTCCGGAGTTCCTTGGCGCGGCCTTGATGCTGGCGCTGCTCGCCACGCTTTTACGCTTTGTGTCGGGGAGCCTGTAACATGCACGGCCTCGAATTCGACGTCGCCCATCTGCTCGCCGGCTCGCTCGTGCTTGCGAGCTTCATGCTGCTCTATCAGGACCGGCTCTACGCGCTGCTCAACGTCTACGCGTTGCATGCGTTCGTGCTGGCGTTGTCGGTCGCCTGGCAGGCCTTTGTCCAGCATGCCCCGCATCTCTACATCACCGCGTCGATCGCGCTGATCTTCAAGGCGATTGTCATTCCGGTCGCGCTGCACCGGATCATCGTAAAGCTGGGCATTCACCGGGAGATCGAGACCGCTCTCAGCGTCGGACTGACCATGATCGGCGGCATCGGGCTGGTGGCGCTGTCGATGGTCGTGATGCTGCGGGTGACACCGGGCGCCGATGCGCTCGCCCGCGAGGATCTCGCCTTTGCCCTCTCGGTGGTGCTGCTCGGCCTTCTGATCATGGTGACCCGGCGCAACGCGGTGAGCCAGGTGGTCGGCTTCATGTCGTTGGAAAACGGCCTGGTGCTGGCGGCGACCGCCGCCAAGGGCATGCCGCTGGTGGTCGAGATCAGCGTCGCGTTTTCCGTACTGATCGCGTTCATCGTGATCGGCATTTTCCTGTTCCGCATCCGCGAGCGCTTTGACAGCGTCGACATCGGCGCGCTCGATCGGTTCCGTGGAGAGAGCGGCTATGACGTTTGATGCGCTCACTGCACTCCTTCTGATTCCGGTGGTCGCCGCCGCCATCCTCGCGCTGTTACCGGACTATCGCGTCACTGCGGCGCTCAACTTGCTCGCGGCGCTGTTCACTCTGATAACCGCGGCGTCGCTGTTCGTGGTCCAGCCGGTTTCGGGGCGATATCTATTGGTCGACGACCTCAACAAGGTCTTCATCGTGCTGACGACCTTCGTCGGCTTCACGACAAGCGTGTTCAGTGCGAGCTATATCGGCCACGAGATCGAAATCGGACGGCTGACTCCGACCTTCGTGCGTTTCTATCACGCGATGTACCAGACGCTGATGTTCGCGATGAACCTTGCGCTGGTCGCCAACAACATCGGTTTGATGTGGGTCGCCGTCGAAGTCGCGACGCTAACTACCGTGCTGATGGTCGGCATCTATCGCACCCACGAGGCGCTGGAAGCGGCCTGGAAATACTTCATTCTTGGCAGCGTCGGCATAGCGCTCGCGTTGTTCGGTACCATCTTGGTCTACATGGCGGCGCGGCCGGTGATCGGCGAGGGGACGGATGCGATGGTCTGGACAGCGCTAGTCGCGCTCGCGACGCAGTTCGATCCGGCGCTGCTCAACGTCGCCTTCGTATTCCTCTTGCTCGGTTATGGCACCAAGGTCGGACTTGCGCCGCTGCATGCCTGGCTCCCCGATGCCCACGCCGAAGGCCCGACGCCGATCTCGGCCGTGTTGTCGGGCTTGCTCCTCAACGTCGCGCTCTATGCGCTGCTCCGCTTCAAGATGATCATGGCGGCCTGCGAAGGCGCGATTGCCCCGGGACCGCTGATGGTGGTGATGGGCCTGATATCGGTAATCTTCGCCGCGCTGATGCTCTACCGTCGGCGCGACATCAAGCGAATGTTCGCCTATTCCTCGATCGAGCACATGGGCATCATCGTGTTCGCCTTCGGCATGGGCGGGGCGCTCGCGAATTTTGCCGGCCTGTTGCACATGACCCTGCACTCGCTCACCAAGTCTGCGATCTTCTTCGCCGTCGGCCACATCGCGCAGGTCAAGGGCACACAGAAGATAGCCGATATCGGCGGACTGACGGTGACCAACCCCGTACTCGGCTGGGGGCTCGTGCTCGGCGTGGTCGCCATCGTCGGCCTGCCACCGCTCGGCATTTTCATGAGTGAGTTTCTGATCGTGAGTTCGACCTTTGCCCGCCAGCCCTGGCTGACGGCAATCCTGGTCCTTGGCATCTTGATCGCGCTCGGCGGGCTGTTCATGCGACTCAATGTCGTGGCGTTCGGCGAGCCGAAAGGGCTGACCAAACCTGCCGAAGCGTCTTACGTGCCGATGTTCACGCACCTCGCGCTGGTTCTGATGGCTGGCATCTATCTGCCGCCCGCGCTGGTGGCGGGCTTCTCAAATGTCGCAAGGTTGTTGGGGTGAGATGCTATGAGCCTGCTCGATCTCATTCCGTATCAAGAGGCGATCGCCACTCACCGGCCGTGGCCGCGCGTTCTGGTCGGCGAGCAGGGCTGGCTCAAAGCTATCGACCTGCTCGCCGCAGGTGATGTCACCCTGCTCGGCTTCTGGGGCGAGGTATCGGCTGTGCATCTGGTGCTGCTCGGCGCAACGGATGAGATTGCCACTGTCAGCCTTGAATGCGAATCCGGAAAATTTCCAAGCGTCGCCGCGCGCCACGCGCCGGCGCTGCGGCTTGAGCGCACTATCCACGATCTCTTCGGTCTTGACGCTGTCGGCGCGACCGATACGCGGCCTTGGCTCGATCACGGCGTGTGGGGGAGGTCGACGCCGTTCGGCAAACCCGCTGCGCCGCGCGCCCGCGGGCCTTACCAATTCCTGTCGAGCGAAGGCGAAGGGCTGCACCAGATCGCGGTCGGTCCGGTGCACGCCGGGATCATCGAGCCCGGTCATTTCCGATTCGCCGCCAACGGCGAGCATGTGGTTCGGCTCGAAGAACGGCTCGGCTTTGTCCACAAGGGCATCGAGTCGTTGATGGCCGACACCTCGCTCGATGCGGCGGCGAAGCTGGCTGGCCGCACATCGGGCGACAGCACGGTGGCCTATTCGTTCGCTTTCGCGCGCGCCGTGGAGGCTGCCTTGCAGATCAATGTTCCGCCGCGTGCCATATATCTGCGCGCGCTGATGGCGGAACTTGAGCGGCTCGCCAATCATTTCGGTGACATCGGTGCGATCTGTAACGACGCCTCCTTCGCGCTGATGCATGCACAGACCGGAATTTTGCGCGAGCGCGTGTTGCGCGCGGCCGATACCTGCTTCGGACACCGGCTGATGATGGATGTCGTTGTGCCCGGCGGCGTCGCGCGCGATATCGCGCCCGAAGGGCCTGCTGCGATCCGCGAATTGTCGGCTGAAATCCGAAAGAACTTTCCGCGCCTCGTCGAACTCTACGACAATACGGCATCGTTGCAGGACCGCACGGTTGCGACCGGCATCGTCAAGCGCGAATATGCGCAAAAATTCGGCGCGGGCGGTTATGTTGGCCGCGCCGCGGGCCGCGCCTTCGACGCGCGGCGCAATCTTGCTTACGCGCCGTACGATGAGCTGTCGTTCGAAGTTCCGGTGCTTGAGGCCGGCGACGTCAACGCGCGCGTCTGGATTCGCATCCGCGAGGTTGAACAATCTCTCGCCTTGATCGATCAAATCCTCGATCGTCTCCCACCGGGTGCGTTCAACGTGGCGCTAAAACCGGGCGGCGCGCCTTGCGAAGGCATCGCGCTGACCGAAGCGTTTCGCGGCGATGTGCTGGTCTGCCTGAGGCTTCACAGCGAGGGCCGCATCGACCGCTGCCACCTGCGCGACGCATCCTGGTTCCAGTGGCCGCTCCTGGAAGCCGCGATCGAGGACAACATCATCGCCGACTTTCCGCTCTGCAACAAATCATTCAACTGCTCGTATTCCGGCGCTGATCTCTGAGTGCAAGATGCGAAGAACCCTGTTTGAGAGCCTGATCCGCGGTCCGCTAACCGAACAGCCACCGGCTGCCGACGACGCCGCGATCGCCGAACTTGCGAAGAATGTGGAGAAGGCGGCACAGGCGCGGCTCGGCCGCTCGCTGTCTATCCGTCAGGTCGACGCCGGCTCCTGCAATGCCTGTGAGCTGGAAATCCACGCGCTTGCCAACGCCTTCTACGACCTTGAGCGGTTCGGCCTGCGCTTTGTCGCGTCGCCGCGCCATGCGGACGTGTTGATGGTGACGGGGCCGGTAACCAAGAACATGCGCGAGGCGCTGAAGCGCACCTACGATGCGACGCCCGATCCGAAATGGGTGGTCGCAGTGGGCGGCTGCGCGGCCGATGGCGGCATCTTCAAGGGCAGCTACGCCTGCGTCGGCGGTGTGTCCGACGTCGTGCCGGTCGATCTCCACATTCCCGGCTGTCCGCCATCGCCAACCGCGCTGCTTAAGGGACTGCTGGCGTTGTTGGAGCATGTCACAGGGGAGCGCCGTTGAAATTGCCTCGGCCTTATGGTGCCATGACACCCCACCAGCCTGGGTGCTAAATAACGGTCGGGTCGTGGATCGGGCCCGTATGAAAGCGATTGCGTTCCCCGCGACTACTTGATCCAAAGCTTCAGCGGCACCGCTTCCCGGCCGGGACAACTCATGATTCCGTTGTAAAAATCGGACAAGACTCCTTGATAGCCGCAGTCAACGCCGTCCACTGAAAGCGTGGCTTGCAGGCGCGACGAGGACGACAACATCTGAACACGTATCTCACCGCTTTTTTCTTCCGGGCCGTCCTGGGTACAGATGCCAACGTGTTTCAGCGAGAGCGGCCCGGAATAGTTTTTCGGTGTCGTCGAACCGTCCTCTTTGAGGGTTGCCGTCAACTCCCATTCGCCGAGATAGCCGGAATAACCGAAAATCTGCAGCGAGTCGGCCCCAGCGGGTGCCGCAAGCAGGCTCAGTGCAAGCGACAATGTTGCGCGGGTGGCGTTGTGTGCTTTCGGCGGGGCGCTCTTAGCGCCCGGCGAGATAATTGCGCGCATCCGCGACCTCGGTGCGGGTGCTATCCCCGCTGCCCGCTTGCTCTACGATCTTGCCAAAATATTCGCGTGCCTTTGCGGTGTCGCCGATTTGCGCCGCAGCTCTCGCCGCGCCGGCATAGGCACCAAGACGATTCGGCTCTTTCTTGAGCGTCGCCTCGAAGGCCGTTAGCGCTTCCGCGGCGCGACCGTTGTCGAGCAGCATCTCGCCATAGAGCTCACGCGCCGGTTTCGGCGTGCCGGGCGTCACCGGGTGCTTCTCCGTCCGATCCTCGGCGTCGGCGGCATCGCTCATGGCCTTCAGCGCGTCATCCTTTTTGCCCTCGGCGTAGAGCACCCAGGCGGAGGCGATCCTGGCCTGGATATCGACCTGCTCGGACCAATAGGCATCTTTTGCCTCGCGAAGCTTGTCGCGAAGCTCACCGAGCCTCGCGATATCAGGCTTGGCAGCTTCGGGGTCGCCGGCCCGCGCAGCTCCGAGTGCGCGGGCGAAATAGCTGATCGCCTGCACGTTGGCGAGCGGACTTGGACGCACTGTCAGCGCTTCCGCTGCCTTCCAGTCGCCACGCTCCAACACATAGCGTGCGGGCGAGGCTGCTTCTGCGTAAGGCCCCGGAATGAAGGTCTCGCTGAAGCCCGTGACCTTTCCCATCTCGTCGACCACGGCCTTGGCCTTGTCGTCCTGACCGAGCTGCAGATAGGCGTAGACCAAGTAGTCCATCGCATGCAGTTCGTCGGAGAAGTCGCTCGATCCCTTTGCGGATCGCGCGGATGCGACATTGGATGCGATCGACTCGCTCCAATAGCCGACCCGGGTGAAGATGTGCGAGGGCATGTGCAGGGCATGCGGCGCATCCGGCGCAATCTTGGCGTAGCGCCGCGCGGCCTCGATGCCTTGATCTGCGATCGATGGATAGTCGTAGAGATGGATCAGATAGTGCGCCACGCCCGGATGCAGCGGCTGCCGCAAGGCGATTGGCTCCAGGATGGCCGCGCCCTTGAGCTGGTTCGCATAGGTCTTGTCGGCCGGGGAGGCTGACGTATTGAGCGCAAGCGCATAGTGGATCTGCGCCTCGTCATCGTCCGGATAGCGTTGCGCCAAGGCCTCCATCGCCTTCGCATAGGCTACGACGCGGGCGTGGTGATCCACCTTGTCGTAATCAGTATACATCGCCGCCAGCGCGTCAACATAACCTTTTTCGCGGTCCGTCTTGAATCCGATCGTTCTCGCTTTCTCGATCGCGGCCGCACCTTCTGCGAGATTCTTCGCTGGTGGTGCCGTATGCGGATTCCACAACAGGCTAAGGGCGGTGCCCCAATAGGCGATGCTGCAGGCGGGATCTGCCTTTAGCGTGTCCTCAAACATTTTCTGCGAGGCGCGGTACCAGAACGAGTGCTGATACAGCATCCCGCGGTCGAACAGCTTTTGCGCTTCCGCGTTGCATGACGTCTCGAAATGGACTTTGCCAAGCTTGTCATCTTCTGATTGAGCAAAGACCGGCTGGGCGAGTGATAGGCCGGTCAATACCGTCACCAGCAAAAGTGATGCCTTCGACATGATCAATCTCCCGCTCTCGCGCAGGGGAACTTCAGCGCACCGGAAAGCCGGATGCGCGGTTTCCGCCACACGATGCAAATTTCGCCACGAAATCCAAAAGGGCATTATATTCCAAAGCGCGGATTGGTTCAAAGGGTGCAGGTGCCAGCCAAGTTCGAAAAGGTCATCAATCCGAAACCGCAGGGGCGCGCTTCGCTGATGACGGAGGGCGCGCAATTCGTTGTCCCGGATGGGCGTCGCCAACGAAATGGCTTCTCAGCTACGTTTCGATCCGGCTATGATGCAGATATGTAGAATGAAGCGGCCGGCGCGACCGAGCCGACGCCGGCGGGAGGAGAACGAGTGCTGGCCCAGGATCAGCGCGAGCAGGCGCGGAAGCTCTTCGCCTATCTCGACACGCAAACCACTGCCATTGCGGACACGGTCTACCGCAACGAGGTCGCCGACTACACCTGCCGTAAGCAGTTCGCCCGCGAGCGCGAGCTTTTCTTCAGGCGCGGCCCGCTGTTCGTCGGCCTGAGCTGCCTCTTGCCGCGGGCCGGCGACTACATGACCCACGACTATGCCGGTGTGCCGATGCTGTTGGTGCGCCACAAGGATGGGGACCTGCGCGCCTTCCTCAACGTCTGCCGCCACCGCGGCGCCCGCGTCGCCGACGGGTCCGGCCATGGTGTGAAGCGGTTTCTCTGTCCCTACCACGCCTGGGCCTACGCGACGGACGGCCGGCTGATTGCGCGGCCTGACGAGCGCTCGTTCGCCGAGATCGACTCGGCGAGTTGCTCCCTGCGCGAGCTTCCGGTCGCCGAGAAATACGGGATGATCTACGTGAACCCGACGCCAGAAACGAAAATCGATGTCGACGCCATGCTGTCGGGCGTGCAGCGCGACATGGCGGCCTATAGGCTCGACGCCTATCACCATTATGAGACCCGCGTGCTCCGCCAGAAGATCAACTGGAAGATCGTCGTCGACACGTTCCTCGAGACCTATCACCTGCAGTTTTTGCATCGGAAGACGGTTGATCCGATCCTCTATTCGAACACGACCACCTTCGACGCTTTCGGGCGCAACCTGCGCATGATCGCGGCGCGCCGCACAATCGGTGAGCTGCTGGCGCTTCCCGAGGCCGAGTGGAATCTCATCCCCTACACCGCCATCATCTACGTGCTGTTCCCCAATACGGTCTTCATCATGCAGGGCGACCACGTCGAGACCTGGCACGTGTTCCCGGACGGCGACAGCACCGATGACTCCATCATGTACATCTCGCTCTACACGCCCGAGAAGGCGGAGACCGACAGCGCGCGCCGCCACTGGGACCGCAACATGGCGCTGCTGCTCGCGACCGTCGAGAATGAGGACTTTCCGCTGTCCGAGGGCATCCAGCGCGGCTTCTATTCGGGCGCGCAGGAGGCAATCCTGTTTGGCCGCAATGAGCCGTCCCTGCAGCATTTCCACAAGTCGGTGAAGGCTGCGCTCGCGGAGGGGAATGGCGCGGCTTTGTAGGCCAGATCAGGGGGTTCCGGGCCCGACAAGAGTCCCGGAACGCTCTCACCAGGAGGGCACTTCATGCATGTCGGAATGACGACGTTCTTCCAGAACATCGGTCACGCGATGAGCGACGCTGCGGTCTACGCCCACGAAATGTCGATGGCCGATCTCGCCGAGCCGCTCGGCTTCGATTCGCTGTGGGGCGCGGAGCATCATTTCGACGACTACACGATGTGCCCGAGCGTGGCGCAGTTCCTCACTTACATGGCGGGACGTACCCGCAGGGTGAAGCTCGGTTCCATGGTGATGGTGTTGCCTTGGCACGACCCGGTCCGACTCGCCGAAGAAGTCTCGGTGCTCGATCATCTGTCGGGCGGGCGCGTCATCCTCGGGATCGGCCGGGGGCTCGGCCGCATCGAGTTCAGGGGCTTTCGCCTCAACATGGGCGAGTCGCGCACCCGCTTCGCCGAATATGCGCAGGCGATCCTCCAAGGCCTTGAAACCGGCCACATCGAGTATGACGGCGAGTATCTGAAGCAGCCCAGGATCGCGATCCGCCCCGCGCCGATCCGCTCGTTCGCCGACCGCACCTATGCAGCCTCAGTGTCGCCAGCCTCGCTCGAGATCATGTCACGGCTCGGCGTCGGTCTTCTCATCATCGCGCAGAAGCCGTGGGAGACGACGGTCAAGGAGCTCACCGATTATCGCGCGCTGTTTCGGCAGGTGAACGGCCGCGACGCGCCGAAGCCGATCATCGCGAGCTTCATCGCGGTTGCCGAGACGGAGGCCGATGCCCGCCAAATGTTCGAGAAATATATCCGCGGCTACGCCGTCTCGGCGGTCCAGCACTACGAGTTCCACAACGCGGGGCTCGCCGACATCCCCGGCTACGAATATTACGGCAAGCTCGCCGAGAACATCCGGAAGCACGGCCTCGACAGCTTCGTCAATTTTCTCGCCGAGCTGCAGGTCTGGGGCACGCCCGATCAGGTCTTCAACAAGCTCGCCGAGCACCAGCGCCTTGCCGACAGCGGCGGCTTGATCGGTGCGTTCAGCTACGGCGGCATGCCGCACGACGTGGCCAAACGCAACATGACGCTGTTCGCCGAGCGCGTGTTGCCGCGGCTGCAGCGCATCGAGGCCGCCTGCGAGATCGGCAGTTCGCGCCCGCTCGCCGTCGCGGCGGAATAGCTTCGCCATGGGCTTTTTCGCCGCTATGCGCAGCTCTTTCCTGACTGCACTGTCATGGTTTGTTGTCCCTGTTGGTAAGAGGATAAACGCTCATGTTAGAAACACCGGCGAAACTTCATCGGTATCAAACCTACATCGACGGAGAGTGGGTTGATGCCTCGTCTGGCAAGACGTTCGAAACCTTCGATCCCTATAGCGGCAGGCCTTGGGCTCTAATTCCAGAATGTGACGAGGCCGATGTGGGGCGGGCGGTTGAGGCCGCACACCGAGCTTTCGGGTCGGGGCCTTGGCCTGCCATGACGCCAACGGCGCGCGGAAAAATGATGCGTCGGATCGCGTCGCTTATCGAAAAGAACGCAGATTACCTGGCCGGCATTGAGGTGCGAGACAACGGGAAGCTTATTTCCGAGATGGCTGCACAGACCCGCTACATGCCGGAATGGTTTTATTACTATGGCGGCCTTGCCGATAAGATCCAGGGTGCCGTCGTGCCGGTCGACCGCCTCGATCATTTCAACTACATCCTTAAGGAGCCCGTCGGGGTGTGTGCGTTTATCACCCCTTGGAATTCTCCCCTTATGCTTACGGCGTGGAAGCTGGCGCCCGCGCTGGCTGCAGGTTGCACCGTCGTGATAAAGCCATCCGAGTACACTTCAGCGTCGTTGCTCGAATTTATGCGCCTGGTCATTGCCGAGGCCGAAGTACCCCGAGGGGTTATCAATGTGGTGACAGGCTATGGAGCCGTTGTTGGCGAGCCGCTCGTAACCCATCCGAAGGTTGCCAAAGTCGCGTTCACTGGTGGCACCGCGACAGGAGCACGGGTAAATGAACTCGCGGCGAAGACATTCAAAAAGGTCTCGCTTGAGCTCGGCGGCAAATCTCCGAACATTGTGTTCGACGATTGCATTCTTGATGACGCGGTGAGCGGAGCGATTTCCGGCATTTTTGCAGCGACCGGCCAAACCTGCATCGCGGGTTCCCGCCTTCTCGTTCAGGAGACGATCCACGATGAATTTGTCGGCAGGCTCGTCGCGATGGCCAAGCAAGCGCGGCTTGGCGATCCGTCGAAGCTCGATACGCAGGTGGGCCCAGTGACCACGCCGCCTCAGTACAAGAAAATCCTTTCCTATATTGAGATCGCCAAGGCGGAGGGTGGCAAATGCGTGCTTGGCGGCGGCCCGGCTGCCAAGGAAGAGGGCGGTGGTGAGTTCTTCGTGAAGCCCACCATTTTTACCGGGGTGCACAATAAAATGCGCATCGCCCAGGAGGAGGTTTTTGGGCCTGTCCTCGCAGTGATCAAGTTCAAGGACGAGGAGGATGCCATCCGGATCGCGAACGACGTCGCGTTCGGCCTTGGCGCCGGAGTATGGACCCAATCCATCAAGCGCGCGCATAATATGGCCAAGCACATCAGGGCTGGAACCGTGTGGATCAACACTTACCGGGCGGTCAGCTTTATGATGCCGTTTGGAGGGTACAAGGCTTCAGGCCTCGGGCGGGAAAATGGCATGGAGGCGATCGAGGGATACCTCCAAACCAAGAGCGTATGGATCAACAACGGGCCTGGCGGAGGCAATCCTTTCGTCATGAAGACTGCAGGATAGGGCTGATGCAGCCTTAATCAGCAGGCGGCGTCGCTGACCGATTGCTTTTTTTCAGTCTGGGAAATTTCCTGGCGGGCGGCGGCTTCGGCGAGGGATCGCCCGGAGCGGCAGGTGCCCTCGAGGGAGCGCGTATGTCGACGACAATTTCGGTTCTCGGCGGTGTAGGTCTGTTTCTGCTTGGCATGAGCGTCATGACAGCCGGCCTCAAGGGACTTGCCGGATCGAGGCTGCGCACGGTGCTGGGCAAGGCGGCGGCGACCCCAATATCTGGTGCTTTCTGGGGCGCCGTCGTCACGCTGATCGTGCAATCCTCCAGCGCAACGACGATGACGACCATCGGTTTGGTGAGCGCGGGCGTGCTGACTTTTCAGCAAGGGTTGGCTCTCGTCTTCGGCGCAAACGTCGGCACCACAGGAACGGGCTGGCTCGTTGCACTCATCGGTGTCCGTGTTTCCCTCACGGCCGCTGCACTACCGCTGATCTTCGTCGGCGCGCTGATCAAATTGTTGGGCCATGGACGTGTCTCTGCAGCGGGTGCAGCACTTGCGGGGTTTGCGCTGGTGCTTTTTGGACTGACAACTCTGCAGCAGGGTATGGGGGGACTGGCTGAACAGTTGCACCCGGCGGACCTGCCGGCCATTCTCGGCACCAGATGGTGGTCGGGCTTGTACGGGGTGCTGGTGCTGGTCTTGGTCGGACTAGCGATGACTGCCGTGATGCAATCGTCGACCGCAGCCATCGCTGTCACACTGTCCGCACACTATGCTGGAGCCGTCGGGCTGGATCAGGCTTGCGCGCTTGTCATTGGGCAGAACATCGGAACGGCAACCAGTTCCGCCATGGCAGCAATCGGCGCGAGCAGCACCGCCAAGCGATTGGCTCTCGCGTACATCCTGTTCAAGCTGATCGCCGCCTTGATTGCATTGGTACTCTTCCCTTTCACCACTCCCCTGATGGTCCGCGCCTCGAACACCATCGATGGCGTGACGCTGCTTGCCGGTTATCACACCGCCTATAACGTCGTGGGCGTTTTGGTGCTGCTACCGGTCATCGACAGGTTCACGCGATTTGTCGAGCGTATTCTGCCGGAACGCGGTTCGCCGCTTACGCGGTGCCTCGACCCGGCGGCGCTGGTCACGCCGGTTGCGACTGTGGAAGCGGTTCGGCGGACGGTTGCGCGCGCACTAGAAACGATGTGTGGATCACTTGCGACAGCGCTCGCAGCGGCGAACCTGGACGCATCCTCGCGTCCCAAGAAGGACGTCGTGCCAGTGGCGGAGGTCGCCCATGCCTTGCGGCAGGCCCAGGAATTCCTGTCGGAGACAAGCAGCCCGCCCGAATCGGAGGAGGAGCAACGGCGCCTCACCAGCACATTGCATGCGCTCGACCACGCCTCTCGCCTGACGGAAACTGTGGACGAGGAGGCCGAGTTCGGTGCGCCGCCCGGTGGGTCTGCGGATATGCGCGCCGCGAAGGTGTGCGGGGAGGCGATGCGTAGCGCAGCCTCGCTCGCCGCTGAAGTCGCCGCTCTGCCGGCCTCTTCAGATCGTGCTGTTACAGTCGGACCGGGAAGGGGAACGAACGCGCCATTCGATTCAGGGAAAGAACCTGGTGCAGCCGGGGAGTCAACCGCGCAAGTCCTTGCCCGACTGGAACGTTCTGCAAAGGAACTCGGCGTGCTGCGCAGAGACCACCGTACTGCGACGCTAAGATCAGTGGCGAGTGGCGCGTTGAGCGCGGACGAAGCAATGACTCGCGTAGACGCCGTGCGGCGTCTGGAGGCGCTGGCGCATCACGCATGGCGTTCCGCGGCGCATCTTGTCGGTGGCGGCGTATAGCTCCGGCAAGAGATCGCTGACGGCCACCCTCATATGGTCGTGCGAAAGCGGGTGCGCGCGTGGAAGTCGTCAGTAGATTTCAGGCACAAATCGCTGATCCGTCATTTTCGGACGCTTGTAGCCATTATCAGCCTGGCGTCGCGGCAGTTCGATTTCAACGGGCCTCAGATCACGATACGGGACCCTCGACAGCAAATGGGCGATGCAGTTGAGCCGGGCCCGCTTCTTGTTGTCGGAGTTTACGACGTACCACGGACTCACCTTGGTATCCGTTTCGGCGAACATAAGATCCTTGGCCCGCGAATAGTCGACCCAATGCTGACGTGATGCTATATCCATGCTGCTAAGCTTCCATCGTTTGATCGGATTGCGCATGCGGTCCTGGAAGCGCGCTTCCTGCTCCTCGTCGTTGACCGAAAACCAATACTTCACGAGGATGATGCCCGAGCGAATCAGCATTTCCTCAAAAAGAGGGCAAGAGCGCATGAACTCCCGATATTCATCGTCGCTGCAAAAGCCCATGACGCGCTCAACACCAGCGCGGTTGTACCAGCTACGATCGAACAAGACGATCTCGCCGGCAGACGGCAATTCCGCCACATAACGTTGGAAATACCATTGCCCGCGCTCCTTTTCAGTCGGCGTTGCCAGCGCGACGACACGACAGACTCGTGGATTGAGCGGATCGGTAATACGCCTGATCACGCCGCCCTTACCCGCTGCGTCCCGCCCTTCGAATAAAACGCACAATTTGTGCCGGTTGGACCGCACCCACTCCTGCATCTTGATCAGTTCGATCTGGAGGTGAGCAAGCTCTTCGACGTATTTGTAGTCCTTCGGTGGCTTGCGTGGCTGGGATCGTTTGCCCAAAATCCAATATTGCTCGGTCTTTTCGGTCTCCTCGGCCGACTCCAGAACCTCACCATCGGACATTCGAGATTTGCTCTGCTTTTTCACGACGTTCTCTCCCAAAAAAGGCCATGAAAAATCGCGCCAAATGGAAATTGCGGCGCAAGGCCAAATGCCACTTGGCCTGATGTTTGAAGCAATTACGCAACTTTATTTGGCGGCCTACACCTTCGCAAGGTGTGCACCGCAGTATCTGCACTGGCGGCTGCTACGATCCCGATCGTATTTGCCTCGAGCGCCGATCCAGTGGCCATTGGCGCCTCGTCAGTACCCTCGTTCACCCGGGCGCCAACGTCAACGCAGGTGAGCGGGTGGAGGGAGGGGCAGCGGCCTACGGCGCCTACGCGCCAAGGCCTGCGGCACGGACCGTCCCAGCGGCGCGATCCGTTGCGAAGTCGGAGAGACCTTCGGCGTCCCGCCAATCCGATTGCGCTTCCTTCGCGCTTTCGAAAATGTGCGGCGCGACGCCCCGTCGCTGCAGGGCCTCTCCCAGCTTGATGCGCAGAAAGCCGGACGTAGTGTAGCGCGATACGCCGCAATAGAAGCGGTCGACCAGACGGCTCACCATCGCGGAATAGTCGTCGAGCAGTTCCGGGAGGATTGAGAAGTTGTCGTAGTTGACGATCGCGTAGACGCGCTTGTCGACATCAGAGAGCTTGGTCTCGACTTCTTTCGCGATGGCGTCGATGTCGGCCGGGCTACGCAGCGCGAAGCGCTCGAGATTGACAAAGAACAGGTTCTGTTGCGGATCATAGGTGAAACGTTGATCGAGCGGGATCGAAAGCAGGTCGTCGCGCAGCTCCATGAGGCCTTCGCGGAAGATGCGCGCGTCCATCAGGCGCGGATCGCGCCGAATCACCGGCCTGAAATCCATCAACGCCAGAATGTCGCGTTCGATATCGATACCGGGAGCGACTTCGACGAGTTCCAGCCCTTCGGGACGCAGCGAGAACACGCAGCGTTCGGTGACATAGAGCACGCTTTGCCCGCGGGAGGCAGCAAATGCGCCACTGAACGTCACATGCTCGACGCTCTCGACGAATTTTCGCCCTGTTGCTTCCTGGAGAATCTTCAGCTTGCCGTCGGCGGTCTCGACACATAGCCGGCCTGCGCCGAACGTGCCGACGAACACCACCTTCTTGGCGCTTTGACTGATATTGATGAAGCCTCCGGCGCCGGCGAGCTTGGGGCCGAACTTGCTGACATTGAGATTGCCCGCGCGATCGACCTGTGCAAGCCCGAGAAAGGCAGCATCGAGGCCGCCGCCGTCATAGAAATCGAATTGGTAGGGTTGATCGATCACCGCCTGAGTGTTGACCGCGGCTCCGAAATCGATGCCGCTTGCGGGAATGCCACCGATCACGCCCGGCTCGGCCGTCAGCGTAATCAGGTCGATGATGCGCTCCTCGTTGGCGACCGCCGCAATGCCTTCGGGCATGCCAATGCCCAGATTGACCACGCTGTTGGCCTTCAGCTCGAAAGCGGCGCGCCGCGCGATAATCTTGCGCTCGCTCATCGGCATCGGCGGCAGCGAGCCGGCGCGTACCCTGATCTCGCCCGAGAAAGCGGGATTATATTGTGTGCCGAAGGTCTGCCAGTGGTTCTCCGGCCTTGCGACCACGACGCAGTCGACGAGAATGCCGGGGATCTTCACCTGCCGCGGATTGAGGGTGCCGCTTTCGGCGACGCGCTCGACCTGGGCGATGACGATGCCGCCGGAGTTGTGCGCCGCCATGGCAATGGCGAGCGCCTCCAGCGTCAAGGCCTCCTTCTCCATGGTCAGGTTGCCATCGGGATCGCCGGTGGTGGCGCGGATGATTCCGACGTTGATCGGAAAGGTCTTGTAAAGCAGGCACTCCTGGCCGCCGAGCGTGACGAACTCCACCAGGTCCTCGGTGGTGCGGGTGTTAAGTTTGCCGCCGCCATTGCGCGGGTCGACAAAGGTGCCCATGCCGACGCGAGAAATGTGGCCCGGGCGGCGCGCAGCGATGTCGCGAAACAGATGTGTAATCACCCCCTGTGGCAGATTGTAGGCCTCGATCTCGTTTGCGATCGCAAGCTGCTGCAGCTTGGGCGCCAGGCCCCAATGTCCGCCGATCACGCGCTTGAGCATGCCCTCATGCGCGAAATGGTTGAGGCCCTTTTCCTTGCCGTCGCCCTGGCCAGCGGCATAGATCAGCGTCAGGTTGCGCGGCTTGCCCTGCGCGTAAGGCGCTTCGCCTTCGCTTGCAAGGTAACGCTCCTCCAGCGCGACTGCGATCTCCTCCGCAAACCCGATGCCGACAAAGCCGCCGGTGGCAACGGTATCGTCGTCGCGAATGAGCAGGACGGCTTCTGCCGGCGTGACGATCTTGCCTTTCTCCGAATTGCGCAGATAGGGCAAAGCCGGATGTTTGGTCACGACGCCTCTCCCTCCAGGGGCCTAAAACGCGATGTCGTTCCAGGCTTTGTTTTTCAATAGACCTTGCATCAGAGCAAATCTGTGCGAGCTTTGATTGAGTTAGGTCAAAACGGGCGCGCCAAAGAAGTTGGAAATGGACCATGTCGGTGGGCATGGAGGGAAACCTGCGACCGTGCAACAGTGCGGCGTCGCAAAATCCCGGTGAG
>Ga0306922_10002443_pt1 | contig 17229 bp, 18 predicted proteins | sample sta12Cox44000082_FD_203758 | JGI IMG/M metagenome (GOLD analysis project Ga0306922, IMG submission 203758) | Lab enrichment of tropical soil microbial communities from Luquillo Experimental Forest, Puerto Rico - statoxic.12C.oxic.44.000.082 (v2)... | ecosystem: Environmental > Terrestrial >... | reverse complement strand
GATGACAGCGGTGGAAGTGGCTAAGGAAAGTTGGTGCGAGGCCGAGGTCCACCGCCTTGCGGGGGAAATCGCGCTGCTGTCGCCGGAGCGGGATGCGGCGAAAGCGGAAGCGTATTTCGAGCGCGCGCTTGGGGTTGCTCGCGCCCAGCAGGCGAAGTCCTGGGAGCTGCGTGCTGCGATGAGCATGGCGCGGCTGTGGCGCGATCAGGGGAAGCGGCAGCAAGCTCGCGATCTTCTCGTTCCAGTCTATGGCTGGTTCACCGAAGGCTTCGACACGCGCGACCTTAAGGAGGCTAAGGTCCTGCTTCACACGTTGGCGTCATGAGTGTGTCGAAGGACCCGGCGCCCGCTATTGGCACAAAGCGGACATGCCAATCACTCTCAGCAATGTCCACTTTTGGGGGTAAAGCGGACATCGCGCTGATATCCGACAATGTCCGCTTTTGACCCAAAGCGGACATTGGCAGCTTAGTAGTGTTGCGGTGCAAAGTGACTCGGAATCCATTCCGCCAGCCGTAAATCCCTGCTGTAATTCCCCGCAGTCGCAGTCGGCGCGATGCTGTCCCTCGGGGGAAGCAATGCGGCGGCACAATTTTATGGAGTTGCAACATGAAACGCTTGATTCTGGCTCTCCTCACGGGCGCCGCTTTTGCGGTGTCATCCCCAGCATACGCGACCGTCAAGACCATTGTTCTGGTCCACGGCGCCTTCGCCGATGGTTCCGGATGGAAACCAGTTGCGGACATCCTTCAGAGTCACGGTTACGCGGTACTGGTTGTCCAGGAGCCCGAGACGAGTTTCGCGGCGGACGTGGCCGCGACGCGCCGCGTTCTCGACAAGGCAGGTCCTTGTGTGCTTGTCGGCCACAGTTATGGCGGGATGATCATTACCGAGGCTGGAATGCATCCCGACGTCAAATCTCTTGTTTATGTAGCGGCCGTCCAACCGGACGTCGGCGAGAGTTTGTCTGATCTGGCGGACAAAATGCCGCCGGCTAACAAGAGCATCGGACCGGTTGGCGATGGCTTTCTGGCCGTCAACCCCGAGGCGTTTCCGACTGATTTCGCCGCGGACGCTCCCAAGCCGCTCGCGCGCTTTATGGCGATATCCCAAGTACCGGTCGCAGCTGAAGCGCTTCACGCCAAGGCCACCGTTGCGGCTTGGAAACAAAAGCCGAGCTACGCAGTGGTTTCCACACAGGACCGAATGATCAATCCGGACCTCGAGCGGTTCATGGCGAAGCGGGCCCAATCGCAAGTCATTGAGTTGCCGAGCAGCCACGCCGTCTTTCTTGCGCACGCGCGCGAGGTGGCGGCATTGATCGAAAAAGCGGCTACGGCAGCGAAGTAGGCGATCGACCGTCATTCTGCTGTGTGCTATCGCGGCCCCCGTTTACGCCCTGGCTGCCGCTTTTTTGAAATGCAAATAGTCAACCGCGACAGCGGTTGACTCCCTTAAAGGCCAATTCGGATAGACCGCTCGGAGATCGACGCTATGGTCGTTGCACAGCCGGTATCGGCGCCGCTCACCCGCGCCGCGATCTTCCTTGTCGTGATGATAAATCCGGGTCCGGAAAATCGCGCGGCGGTGCGATCGTTTTGCGCGGACGTCGGAGGATTGATTCGCGCCGTGGAGTTTCGCGACCTCGAAGCCGGCCTGTCCTGCGTGATCGGAATTGGCTCCGACGCGTGGGACCGCCTGTTTGGGAAACCGCGCCCAGCCGAACTTCACCCATTTCGGGAGGTCCGCGCCGGACCGCGTCACGCGGTTTCGACGCCGGGGGACTTGATGTTTCATATCCGCGCGAAGCGGATGGATCTGTGCTTTGAGATGGCGGCGCAGATCATGGCACGCCTCGCCGGCGCAGTCACCGCGATCGACGAGGTCCATGGCTTTCGTTACTTCGACGACCGCGACCTGTTGGGGTTCGTCGATGGCACTGAGAATCCGCGAGGCGAGGCGTTGATCGACGCAGCGCTCATCGGCGAGGAGGATCCGGCATTCACCGGTGGCAGCTATGTGATCGTGCAGAAATATCTGCACGATCTGCCTGGATGGAAAGCGCTGTCCACGGAGGCACAGGAACGCATCATCGGCCGCACCAAGCTGGCCGATATCGAACTGGACGACTCGGTAAAGCCGACGTCGGCGCACAGCGCGCTCAACACGATCACGGAGAATGGGAAAGAGCTCAAGATTCTGCGCGACAACATGCCGTTCGGCAGCGTCGGCACGGCCGAGTTCGGCACCTACTTCATCGGCTATTGCCGCACGCCGCGGGTGACCGAACAGATGATCGAGAACATGTTCATCGGCCGCCCGCCCGGCAACTATGATCGGCTACTCGACTTCAGCCGTGCGGTGACCGGAACCCTGTTCTTTGTTCCATCCCAAACGTTCCTGGAATCCGTGGAGGAATAGTCGACCTGAAAGTCATTGCCAGATGTTTCGAAAAATAGCTTTCCGGAACGCGCTGCGGTGCACTTTGTCCGCTTTTGACCCAAAGCGGACATGAGCGCCGCGTGGCTGGGAACAATAACCAACACACAAGTTAGTGCGTTATCAGCCCAATGGAGACTATGTCCAGCTAGGATTGGTGACGCGAGGGGCAATTTCTCGTGCCAAGTGTAAGGTCTAGACCGTGTGAAGAAGGAACCATCCAATCCGTTCGGGTGGCAGGAGATTGCGCGGCCGACGCCAAGCGCTGGGTACTGCTGGCAACGATTCTCGCGTCGAGTATTGCTTATCTTGACGAATCTGTTGTCAACGTAGCTTTACCTGCAATCGAAACAGATCTCTCTGCTTCGGTGGCGGTGATCCAATGGCTCATCAATGCCTATACGCTTACCCTGTCTTCTCTGCTGTTGGTTGGCGGTGCGGCCGGCGATCGGTTCGGGCGGCGACGATTGTTCATCATAGGGATCAGCATCTTTGCCGTAGCGTCGCTTTGGTGTGGTATTTCCCTTAACACGACGCAGTTGATTTCGGCTCGCGCTGTCCAAGGTGTGGGTGCAGCTCTACTCATTCCCAGCTCGCTGGCTATCATCGGTGCGACTTTCCCCGAAAATGAGCGCGGTAAAGCGATCGGCACCTGGGCGGGTTTTTCCGCGTTGGCAGCTGCAGCCGGCCCACTGTTGGGCGGGTGGATCGTCGATCATTTCAGTTGGCGCTGGATTTTTTTCGTTAACCCCCTCCTCACAGTGCCGACAGTCTTGGTCGCCCTTTATCACGTGCCGGAGAGCCGTGATCCAGAGGGAAAGCCAGGACTCGACTGGAAAGGCGCGCTCCTGGTGTTGATCGGTCTCGGCAGTATCACCTATGGACTGATCGCCTTGCCGATTTTGAAGTGGAGTGATCCGATCGTACTCGCTTCGCTCAGTGTGGGGTTGGTTCTGCTTGGCGCTTTTGTGTGGGTAGAGGGCCACAGCCGGGCGCCAATGCTGCCGCTCACCATGTTTCGATCACGCGCGTTTAGCGTCATCAATATTTTGACGTTACTCCTCTATGGGGCGCTTGGCGGCACATTCTTCTTTCTGCCATTCGCGCTAATTCAAGTTCGTGGTTATCCAGCTACAATTGCGGGCGCCGCTTTTCTTCCTTTCACGATCATTATGGCTGGCTTGTCACGTTGGGCAGGCGGATTGCTCGATACCTTCGGACCAAGACTGCCTCTAGTCATCGGTCCCGCGATTTCTGCGCTCGGACTAGGATTGATAGGGTCGATGGTTGTCAGCGGGCCGTATTGGGTATTCTTCATCCCCATTATCATACTTGGGTTTGGCACGGTCATAAGCGTTGCTCCGCTTACGACCACAGTGATGAACTCAGTACCGGCAAATCAGACCGGCACTGCCTCCGGGATCAACAATGCGGTTGCGTCAGTGGCCAATCTTTTTGCGGTTGCCATCCTCGGTGCAGTTGCGCTCGGAATTCTCAACCACGCGCTTGATCAGCGTCTGCAAGACGCAGCTCTTTCGAGAGGAGTACAGCAAGCCATTCAGGCGGCACATGGAAGCTTCGTCATCGAACCTGCACTTTCTAAGGCTAGGGACGCTGATCAAGTCGCAGCAGAAGTGATCATCAAGGGATCGCTTGCGGAAGGCATCCGGTCTGTAATGCTTATTGCAGCCATGCTCGCGCTGAGTGCAGCCGCCGCCGGTACTCTGCTTCCTCGATCAATCGAAATCACCGATCCCAACGACTCTTGAATGAAACGCTGCCATGCACATCACGCAGGCTGATCTGCGCGAGCGCGTAGGCCGGGAATCCGACGAGCGATATTTGATCTACATCAAATTCTCTGCAACGGCCGCCTTGATATCCTGATTTTTTCTGCACAGTGCCGAAACAAGAAATTTTCCTTATTCCGACTTCGTCGAACTGATTGTTCGATCAATTTAGCCAAGTTTTTTTGAACGGGGCCGTGACGGCGCTCGGCCTCAGATGTGGAGGCTGATGATGCCGAGCATTGAGACAGTCAACGGACTGAAAAGCAAAAACATCCTGGCGCTTGCCATCAGCGTGGTACTACCCGTCGTCGTGGGCAGTTTGGCCCTTGCCGCGCAGGACAGGTACACACTGAAAATCCCGGACGGGCTCGCGTGGTCTGACTTCAGAGGATACGAAACCTGGCAAGATGTTGCGGTAAGTCAGACCGAAACCAGCTTGAAAGTGATCGCGGCGAATGACGTGATGATAAACGCATATAGGGACGGCGTTCCCGGTAACGGCAGGCTTTTTCCTGACGGCTCCAAGATTACGAAGATCGAGTGGTCCTTCAGACGGAATACTGAGTCTCCTTACTTTGTAAACATGCCGGACACCCTGAAAACGGTCGCGTTCATCGAGAAGGATACCAAGCGATTCCCGGACACGCACGGATGGGCATTCGCCCAGTGGGCTTACGATCCAGCGACCGACACGTTTAAGCCTTCCGAGCTTAATCCAAGCGGTAGCGAATGCGGGTTCGCGTGCCACACCAAAGTGTCGACGCAGGATTACATTTTCACGGCATATCCAAAAAGGTGAACGGGGGTCTTCGAAAATGTCGCCAGCCTGCGGAGTATCGATGGCTGACGCAATAGAGTGGTCACGCTGAAAGAATCCAGTCGTAGAACGAAGGAGAGTACCCATGACCGAGATGAGGAAAGAGACGGACAGCCTCGGCGTCGTTGAAGTTCCCGCCGACAAACTCTGGGGCGCTCAAACCCAGCGTTCGCTCGAACATTTTAGTATCGGGAAAGATCTGATTCCCCGTGAGATGATCACGGCCTACGCGACATTGAAGAAAGCTGCGGCTATCGCCAACCACGATGGTAAACGTCTCGACGATCAACGCTACAAATTGATCGTCCAGACTTGCGACGAAATCCTCGCCGGCCAGCATCACGATATGTTTCCCTTGCACGTCTGGATGACGGGCAGTGGCACCCAGTTCAACATGAACGTCAATGAAGTGATCTCTAACCGCTGCAGTCAAATCTCCGGCACGCCGCTCGGCAGCCATACGCCGGTTCATCCTAACGATCATGTCAACATGGCTCAGTCGTCGAACGACTCCTTCCCCTCGACCATGTGCATCGCCGCGGCGGTTAACGTGAAGGAGCGGCTCATCCCAGCGGTAAAGGCGCTGCGTGATGCCATCGCTGGGAAATCGAAAGAATGGAGCGAGATCGTCAAGATTGGACGCACCCACATGCAGGACGCTACACCGCTGACCTTGGGTCAGGAATGGTCTGGATATGCTGGCATGTTGTCGGACGACGTGGAGCGACTCGAAGGTGCTCTGGGAGGTGTATACCGCTTAGCGCTGGGTGGTACGGCGGTTGGGACAGGGATCAACTCGGCACCGGGCTTCGCCGAGGCGGCAGCTGCTCAAATCGCCAAGCTCACCGGCCTTCCGTTTGTCACCGCACCCAACAAGTTCACTGTGCAGGGTGCGCACGATGCGCTGGTACAACTTTCTGGAACGATGCGCACACTTGCGGTGTCGCTTTACAAGATCGCCAATGACATCCGCCTGATGTCCTGCGGCCCACGAGCGGGATTTGCCGAACTTGAGATACCAGAAAACGAGCCTGGCTCTTCGATCATGCCTGGCAAGGTCAATCCGACGCAGTGCGAAGCGTTGACGATGATTGCGGTTCAGGTAATGGCTGACGACGTCGCAGTCGGTTTCGGCGGCGCCGGCGGCTACCTTGAAATGAATGTCTACAAGCCGCTGATGATCTTCAACATTGCTCATTCGATCACGATCATGACCGACGGCTGCACAAACTTCCGCAAATTCCTGATCGAGGGCACCAAACCCAATCTGAAAAAGATCAACGAATACGTGGATCGCTCGCTGATGCTGGTGACAGCGCTTTCGCCGGTCATCGGCTATGACAAGGCATCGAAGATCGCGCACTACGCCATGGACAACGATCTGACGTTAAAGGCCGCCGCTCTCAAATTGGGCTATGTCACGGAGGCCGAATTCGATCGGGTCGTGGATCCGAAGAAAATGGTGAAACCGTACGTGGCCGCGGCGGCCTAGGTCCAAGCATTAAAGAAGTCGGCGCCGGCCGAGGCTTCCCGGCCGGCGTCATAGCGCTGCAGTCACCCTCATGCCACGCGCATTGGTGGGCCCATCATGTCGTTGCAGGAGCGTTCCAATCTCATTCTAGATTTTGCAAAGGTGCTTTTCGCCAACGGCCAGGCGACCGATCAGACCATTAGCGCGACTGAGCGTCTCGCTCGGGGGCTTGGGCTGCGCGCCAGAATCATCCCGCGTTGGGGAGAGCTTGAGCTTGAAACCGAGGATACGGACGCCAAGCTGAGCTCGCAAATTGCCGCCGACCCGAGCGGCGTCGATATGGATCGCGTGGCTTCGACGATGCGGGCGGTCGAGGATGTGGAGGCCGGTCGATTGTCTGCGGATGCGGCCTCCAAAGCGATCGCCGCTATCGCTAAAGCACCTCCGGCGCCGACCTGGCTATTCGCACTTGCTGCCGCAGCCGGCGCCGTGGCGCTGTCGGTGATTTTTGGCATCGAGCATTTTCTGCCCATGGTGTTGATATTCGTGAGTGCCGGTGCGGGTGCGATTTTACGACGCGCGGTGGGGCGGATCAGCACAAACCTTTTTATCCAACCATTCTGCGCCGCACTTCTCGCCGGCATCATTGGTGCGATTGCGGTTCGCTACAACTTGAGCTCATCGTTACGCCTTGTTGCAGTCTGTCCTTGCATGGTGCTCGTGCCCGGACCGCACTTTCTCAACAGTGCGCTGGATCTCATCGCCGGCCGCATCCACCTCGGCAGTGATCGATTGATTTATGCCGGGCTAATTGTTTTGGCGATCACGACGGGTTTGCTCGTTGGACTGACGCTTCTCGGGGTTCCCCTGCCGGTCGATCCGCCGGGCCGTGCTGTCCCATTGTGGGAGGATGTAATTGCCGCGGGCGTCGCCGTCGCCGCCTATTCCGTTTTCTTCTCCACACCGTTGACCATGCTGCCTTGGCCGGCGTCCGTCGGCATGCTAGCTCACGCTCTGCGGTGGGTGGCGCTCAACGTGCTTGGTTTCGGTGTCGCCACGGGGGCCCTTGTTGCCTGCGTAGTCGTCGGGCTGATCCTCACACCGGTCTCGCGCCGCACCCACATGCCGTTCGCGGCCATCGGCTTCGCTTCCGTCGTCTCAATGATGCCGGGCGTCTACCTGTTCAGGATGGGAAGCGGCCTCGTCCAGATTGCCGAGGGCACGCAAACAATGCCGGATCTATTGAATACCATCGCCAGCGGCGCGACGGCGACGATGATCATTCTGGCGATGAGCTTTGGGCTCATAATTCCAAAGCTGATCATCGACTATTGCAGCGACCGTTCAACTCAAGCAGAGCCATAGGAATGCCGAATATGCCAACGCTTGCCGGAATTCTCGATGCGCTCGGTGTGTTAGACCATCCAGCAGACGACACAACACGGTTGTTGAGATTGGAAGAGCGCTTACCTCCGCTCTTGAGCGTCATCGCTGGAATGGTTGACCTCATCGGCTTTTTTACTCTGGGTAGCTTCACAGCGCACGTTACTGGCAATCTTGTCGTTGCCGCCGCCGCGGCGGTCCACGGCGGACCTTGGAACCTGGCGCAGGCACTAGCAATTCCTGTGTTCATGCTGGCTGTGGCGGCCGCATGGCTGATTGCTCGTGCTTCGAGCCTACACGGTGTCGCCCTGACACGGTTACTTCTTGTAATCCAATTTTTATTGCTGCTCGCGGTGTTGGCTTTCAGCGTCAGTACGGCGCCCTCCGCAAACCCGCATGGCTTGATGGCGAGCATCGCAGTCATGATCGCAGTCTGCGCAATGGCCTTTCAGTACGCTCTGCTGCGCTTGGCTTTGCCGAAAGCGGTTTCAACGGCGGTGATGACCGGCAATCTGACCAACGCGGTATTGTCGCTGATGGAGCTCACGTCGCCTCGGCGGCCATTAATGCCAGTCGATCGCGACCGACTGAAAAGTTCGCTGCGTCTGCTGATTGGTTTTCTGGTGGGCTGCGTGGTGGCGGCTGCCGCCATCTCGGTTCTGCGGGACTGGGCGTGGTCGATTCCAACTGTGCTCGCGGCTTTGGCGATCGCACTGCGATAGGAGGAAATCTGGTCGTCACCGGGTTCTCGGCCGGAAGATCCCCGGGCAATGCACACTCGCACGGCGATCTGCTTGCCGAGTTTGCGAATTTAGGCCTGCCTCGCAACGACTCGCGCCAGTCACCATTCCGTCTGATTCGATTCCTTCGAGGCGCAGACCAACTCATTGTGACCTAGTCGCAACAATTCGTAGAAAAGCGACACCAAAGTCACCTTCAACCTTCGCGGAACTGCGAAACGCTGCAAGAATGTCACCCAGTAAAGTGAATTGCCCTTCAGAGGATAACCATGAAGCGCACTTCGCTGAGCATAGCTGGCATTTCGACATTGCTCATCGCCGCGTCACTAACGGCCGCTACCGCTGCGGACATGGCGACGAAGGCCCCACCACCCACGGCGGTGACCGCGCCAGCTGCTTGCACCAGCTTTTGGGATTTTCTCGTTACAAGCTGCCCGTTGAGTTGGTACGGCATTACGATCTACGGCACCGTAGACGCGGGCGTGACTTGGCAGAGTCACGGCACACCTTATAACGGATCATTACCCGCTGGAGCGGAATATCTCATCCAGAAGAACAGCAATCGGGCGCTATGGAATCCGGCAAACAACGCGGTGAATCAGTCAAACATTGGGATTAAGGGAAAAGAAGAATTTGCTCCTAGTTGGGCCTTTGTTTTCGATCTTCAAGCTAATTTCAATCCTTATTCCCTGCAGCTCTCCAATGGGCCTAAGTCAGTCGTCCAAAACACCGGCGTTCCACTCACAAACCAAAGCTCGAATGGCGATTCGAGCCAAGCGGGGCAATTTTATAATGGGTTGGGCTTTGTCGGCGTCAGCTCACCCTATGGCACCTTAACCGTTTTTCGGCAGAACACCCTCAGGGTGGACGCCATTGTCGCCTATGACCCGATGGGTGGTTCGAACGCATTCTCGCCAATCGGCTACCAGGGAGCAACCTGCGGCGCTGGCAACACCGAAGACTGCAGAGTGACCACATCTTTGAAATATCATGTCGACGTTGGGCAGCTTCGGGCGGCCGCGCTCTGGCAATTCGGTGGCTATGCCCAGAACAATGGCGCGAACGGTGGTTATTCGTTTCAAATCGGAGGGGACATTTCCAACCTCGCGAACGGCGTGCTTTCCCTCGATGCAATTTACACTCACATAACAGACGCCGTGTCGATCGGGCTGTCCGGAAACCCGCTGGGGCCCGCCGGCAACCCGCTGCCGCCGTTCGTACCGCAGATTCTGACTGCTACGATCTCTGATCAAACCAGCGTGATGTTGCTCGCCAAATACACCAATGGACCGCTTAAATTGTATGCTGGCTACGAATGGATTCAATTTATGCCTCCCAGCAATCCCCAAACCGCTTTTAATGATATTGCAGGAGATTTTATCTGCCTTGGCTGTGCCGCCATCAACAACACGAATATCGTCAACACCGCCTTTGACGCTCATGACAAGATTTTGCAGGTATTCTGGACCGGGGCAAAGTACGCCGTCACCGACAAGTTGGATCTGATCGGCGCTTATTATCATTACGATCAAAACAACTTCGGCGCTGGCCCTCCTTGCAATAGCGCTGCAAAGGCGACCTGCAGCGGGACGTTCGACGCCGTTTCATTCGCCGTCGATTGGAGATTTGCCGCGAAGTTTGAGGCTTACGCCGGGTTTATGTTCTCACAAGTCAATAATGGACTGGCTAATGGCTACCTCAATCGCAACACAATCGATCCCACAGTCGGGCTTATCTTCCGATTTTAAGTAAGCGAAAACCTCGGAGGCACGCCACTCACGCGCGCCGACCATATAATCGAATAATTGGTGGATGTCCGCTTCTGGCACAAAGCGGACATCCCGATCCGCTTAGCCGTTGTCCGCTATTGGGGGTAAAGCGGACATACTTGAGCTTTAGAAGACGCTTGCGTCTCGTACCGCGCGACCTTGCACACCGCCGTATAAATGCATGGCATGTGCCTTCCGGCCACCTCGTTCGATTGAGGTTGGGGCTTCATCGCGAGCAAGGAGTTGTGCGACTAGTTCGAGACATCGTTTGGCAAACATCGCCGCGCCTTCGGCGAGCTCCGTGGAGTTACGCACAATGTCGACATTGCGTTCCATATCTTCGTGTGACCAGCCGCGTGAGTGCGCGATATAAGGAAACTGAGGAAATATGAAACCAAGTTCGGCGAAGAAACCCAGCATGTGGCCCGCTAACTCCTGAATATTGTCTTGCCCCCCGACGATAATGAATCCGGCAACCTTATTGCGGATGAGGACCTGATTGCGGATCGTCATCGCGTTCTGCACGCAGTTTAATCGCTCGGCCATTTTGAAATAGAGTGATGAGGCCGCGCCCCAGCGAATAGGCGATGCGATGATTATGGCATCCGCCCAATGTACCAAGGCCTCATAAACTTGGTCCATCTGGTCGCTGGAATCCATTTGAGTGATTGAACAGGGCCAGGTGCAGGCGTGCGCAGCTTTCGAGTAGTAGCCCTCGCAAGTACGGAATTTGAGATCGTTCAATCTAATGCACCGAGTTTCAGCCTCGAGCGATCGTGCCGCTCGCAACGCGTGATCGAGTAGGTGATCGGAGCCGGAGAAGCGTGGATTGTTGGCGTCCATGGCAGTCGTGGAAATGCCAGCGAGACGCAACGGTCCGGACGCGCGCTCGATCTTGCGCGCAAGTGGATGCGGCGCATGTGGTTTCTTATGCCGCTTTGTCGCAGAGTGGAGATCGATTAGCACTCGACCGTTTTCGACTTTGACCTGGTAGGCCGGAACACAGTCCTCCTCGAACCCGGGTTCGCCCTTGCCGCTGCATCGATGAAATTTCCAGTTATGCCAGGGACAGACAATGTACTCGCCATCGAGCCTGCCCTTACCCAGTGGTCCGCCTGCGTGATTGCACGTGTTTGAGAGGACACCAAATTTTGCATCTTTGTAAGAAACTGCGAGCTCTCGGTTCATAGCAGTGACGCGCTTGAGAGGCGTCGCGGAAAGCTCATCGGCACTGCCTATATCAATCCAGTTCTCCATGAGCCCTATCCTCCAATTTTACGGTCGCATGATGTCTAGCTCGCTATAATAACCCCTCTGGGATTTTTCGTTCGGTGCTGGGATTATTGAATTTCGCATACGGCTTGGGGCCGGAGCACGATAAGCGGGCATGCGATCACGGCGCTAGGATTAGCCTCACCGCCCACGGTGTTTTGCGACCGCCGACGAGGTAATCGAATAACGACATTTTTTTGCAGCGCAGAATGTCTGCTTTTGGCACAAAGCGGACATGGCAATCGCGCTCAGTGATGTCCACTTTTGGCGGTAAAAAGGACGTCGGATGGAGGCGCTTCAATGTCCGCTAATGATCCAAAGCGGACGTGAGCGGCTCAGGATTTCGGGTGTCGAGTCGCGTAGACCTACTAAGTGATCGTGACAGCAATTTCATGCCGGTAGGGTCGCTCTGCGACCGATACAAGAAAAATGGGCGCGATCGATCGTAGCTACTCAAAAAATCGAACTCGTGTTGGAACAGGCGGAGCAGGGTAGCGTTCCGACTACTGAAGCCGCGTGATGTTCTGCGGGGCTTAGAAAACCCGCAGCCAACTTGGTACTCCCGGCAATGGACGCCGAGGGTAGTCAACGGAGGGAGCCGCCCCCTACGTTGGCAGGTCGCGATGTCAACTAGCGTTCGTTTCGTCGCGTCACCAATACGAAGACCCAATTGAGGGTTTCGTGCAACGCAAATCAGGAGGTAGCGATGAGCGCCACCGACGTATACGACACAAGCCGCGACGCGAGCGTCGGGCGGGTCGACATGAAGCTCGAGGTCATGATCATCCCCGTGTCCGACGTCGACCGATCCAAGAAATTCTATGAGCGCTTGGGTTGGAACCTCGACCGCGACGTCGCCCCGATGGAAGGCCTTCGCATCGTCCAGTTCACACCCCCGGGCTCGGGGACCTCGGTCACGTTCGGCCAGGGACTCACGACGGCCGCGCCAGGCTCGGCCGAGGGGGAGCTGGTCGTCTCCGACATCGAGGCCGCCTATGACGAGCTCGTCGGCCGTGGCATCGACGTGAGTGACATCTGGCACGGCCCGCCGTTCCCGGTCGAGGCACGGCAGCCGGGCCCTCACCCCGAGCGCACCAGCTACAGGTCGTTCTCGTGCTTCACCGATCCCGACGGCAACACGTGGCTGGTCCAGGAGGTCACGACGCGGCTCTGGTCCGCTCCCCGGCCGGATGAACGCCGCTGAGACGGGCTACCAGTTCACTGACGGCTCTTTCGCGCCGGGCTGAACTATCAATCCCACTGATCTGATTGCGGCTTGGGCAAAAGCTCTCGCCGCTTCGCCGCACTGGCTCCTAGCGCCTCGCGAGCCGAACGCGATGTCTGCTTTTGGCACAAAGCAGACGTCACGATCCGCTCGACCAATGTCCGCTTTCGGAGGTAAAGCGGACATCGCGCAGACGCACTCGAATGTTTGCTTTTGACCCAAAGCGGACATCCGCAGCTCAAGCTTGCTGCCGTGCAACCACGCCTCTGAGCCCCATTTCTCTTGTGGTAAATCCCTGATGTAATCGGGATCGTTGGCGTGGTCTTGAGCCTCGGGGCAGGCAATGCGACGACGCGATTTCATTAAAGGAATTACTGTTTCGGCCACGTGGTCGGTTGCGGCGCGCGCGCAGCAGAATGCAAAGACGCACCGCATCGCCCTCGTTCACCCCTCGGTCTCCATTGCTGACATGAGCGAAAGCGGGGGCAACCCAAACTACGCTGCACTTTTCAAGGAGCTGCGTCGCCTTGGTTACATCGAGGGAGTAAACTTGGTCGTCACGCGATACTCTGGCGAGGGACAGGAGGACCGTTATCCCGAGCTCTGCCGCCAGATAGTGCGCACGAAACCCGATGTTATCGTAACGGCTTCAACAAGACTCGTTTTGAGTTTCAAAGCCGCGACCGACACGATCCCCGTTGTTGGCGCCATGGGTGATCCCGTTCCTGTGGGCATTGTGGCCAACATCGCGCGGCCCGAAGGGAACATCACCGGAGTCAGTTCGGTTGCCGGAACCGAAATTTGGGGCAAGCGCTTGCAGGTCCTGCGCGAAGCTGTCCCGACGGCATCTAAGGTGGGGTTCCTAGGTTCGCGTCAGTTATGGAGCCTTCCGTCAACAGATGTGTTGCGGAAAGATGCCCAGCAATTGGGGATCTCTCTCCTGGGCCCACCCATCGAGAGCCCGATCCAAGGCGAAGAATATCGCCGCGTATTGGGGGCGATGGCGCAGGAACATGTCGACGCGGTCATCGTCGGTGATCAAACAGAAAACGTCACATACCGGCAGCTTATCGTTGATTTGGTACGGGTCGCCAAGTTGCCAGCGATTTTTCCCTTCCGCGAGTATTCTGAAATTGGGGGGCTCCTGACGTACGGCCCTTCGGGTTCAGATATTTACCGCAGACTTGCGGGTTACATTGACCAGATTCTAAAGGGTGTGCACCCAGGCGACTTGCCGATTTACTTACAGTCGAAATTCGAGTTGCTGGTAAATCTAAGGACCGCAAAAGCCCTGGGACTTACCATCCCACCCTCGTTACTTGTGCGTGCCGACGAGGTGATCGAATGAGACGACGGATGTCCGCTTTTGGCACAAAGCAGACATGACGGCAGTGTGTTAGCCGACGTCTTTGATCGAGATCAATCTGAGCTAATTCCGCTTGTCGTAACTTTTATTTGGGTGAGGGCTTGTAATGATGGAGTTCCGAAATGTGCGATTACAGCCTTCAGAGCGTCAAATCGCGGCCTGCCAAAATTGCCGACGAGCTTACCGTGCGCGACTTTGGGACGGGCACACGAGGGTTCGCGGCATTGGAAAATCCGGGCATGGCAGTCTGCGTTCTACCAGGAACGGAGTTAGCCTTTGCTGACGAGGTAAGGCGCTTGTCGATTAGGTTATGGCCGTGGCACAACCAAGTAATCAAGCACAAGACAGCGATCTTTCGCCAAATCAACAAAAACAAACTCGTCGCGCACCACGATGCGTTAGAATTTCCTGATGGGCAAATCGTGCTGCTGACATCGCTGAGTGAGGGTCAGCAAGCCACCGTTCTTCAGTTGCCAGCGGCGCCAAAGACTGTCGTTGAGTCCGAAGCCCAGCGGCGGGCAGACTACGTAGGCTGAATTTCCAAACGATGGCCGCTCCGCTCGAGGGCGGCCATTTTTCCATAAGCGGACGGAGTATTCCGCGAACCGCAGCGCGCAACGCCAAGCCTCTGGCCCCTCGTTCAATAAGGATAGCCCCGTCGAAACCTAGACACGCGCGGACCCGCGGAAGGCTGATAAGTACTATTTTGTGTGCAGAAGCCACCAATTCCGCTGACATCTGCTAGGCACTGCTGAAAACTCGTAAAGCCGCAATTCATCCCGCCCATGCCATCGCTATATTGCGCGCACCAGGGATAATTTTGGGCTTTCGTTGGAGTATTGAGCACGGTTGCGGTAGTAACAACAGTGATCATAAACAGGAGAAATCTCATTGTCGGCCTCACACACGACGCGTGTTGACTGTGTTCGACACTAAAAACTTGGTTGGTCGGGTAAATTTGATCCAACTCAAAACAACAATCATTATTTGTTTACCGGCTCATACCAACGGCCAGATGGCATGGACTAAGGAGCAATTGAGGCTTCGAAAAGTGTAGACCTTGCATGATGAAATGTTCGCTATTGGCACAAAGCGGACATTCGATCCTGAGGATTGTTGCCACGCAAAATGACGGTCGGACCCTATTCCGCCGGTTGTAAATCCCTGCTGTAATCGCGTCATTCCAAAGCATTTTCCGCACAGGCGCGAGCCTTGGGGGCGGCAATGCGACGGCGAGATTTCACTAAAGCTGTTGGTTCAGCTGCTGCATGGCCGCTCGCGGCGCGCGCGCAGCAGCCGGGAAAGCTGCCGATCATCGGGTTTTTGGGTACGAGTGCGGCTTCGTCGTGGAGCGTATGGACCGCGGCCTTTTGAGCAGCGGCTGGGTGAAATGGGCTGGACCTAGGGGCGCACCGTCGTAATCGAGTATCGCTGAAGGACACACCAAGCGTTTTGCCGAGATCGCGGCCGAGTTCGTTAAAATCAGGGCCGATGTCATTGTCACGGCAGGATCTGCGGTACCCGCGATCAAGCAGGCAACATCCATCATCCCGATCGTGTTCGCGATTGCGACCGATCCTGTCGGTGGCGGTCTGGTCGAGTCACTGGCACGGCCCGGTAGCAACGTCACAGGCGTGTCAGATCAGGCCGCTGATCTCGCCGCCAAGCGTGTAGAGCTTTTGCGCGAGGTGATCCCTGGACTTCGCCGTTTGGCCATTCTCGCCAATGTCGGCTATCACGACTCGGTCGTTGAGTTGACAAATGTCGAGACAGCCGCCCGCAGGCTCGACCTCGAAACCGCCCGGCTCGAAATCCGACGTGCGGAGGATGTTGCGCCGGCGTTTCAAGCGCTCAAGGGCCAGGCAGATGCGCTTTACGTTGTTTCCGATGGGGCTGGTTTCCGCGAACCGCACTCGTATTGCCACATTCGCACTGACCGCGCGGCTGCCGACGATTTGGGTAGCTCGTGAGTATGTTGAAACCGGAGGAGGTCTGCTGTCCTACGGACCAAGCTATTAGGACCTCTTCCGCCGCGCTGCGGAGATCACCGACAAAATCCTGCGCGGGGCAAAACCCGCCGACATTCCAGTCGAGCAGCCGACCAAGTACGATTTTGTCATCAATCTGACCACCGCCAAGGCGCTCGGCTTGACGATTCCGGAGTCATTGCTGCTGCGCGCTGACAAGGTGATCGAATAACGACGTTCTTTACCGCACTGCAGAATGTCCGCTATTGGCACAAAGCAGACATTTCGCGGCTGAGTCCCGATGTCTGCTTTTGGGGGTAAAGCAGACATCAGTCGCACCTTCCCCAATGTCTGCTTTTGACCCAAAGCGGACATTCGCGTCGCCGAAAATTCAAGTTCATTGTGCTGAAACCAACAGCCACCGGCAGGCCGCATGATGCTCCCCGAACTGAGCCGTGACGATCCTTCTGTCGGAAATCGAATCCCGGTCAGGATTCACAAATCGATGACGGCGTCACGAATCGGTTGTGAGCAGCAAACGAGAAGGTTGCCATCGGCGGGTTGCTCCAGTGGCTGCGGTTCATAGGCGACCTCGCCCGAAACCAAACCGCTTTCGCAGTTGTGACAAACACCGGTACGGCACGACCAACGGACCGGGACGTCGCAAGCCTCGGCCAGTTCCAAAATGCTCTGGTAGGCCGACGCCTTCCAGTGTGCGGCGATGCCACTTCGCGCGAACGATACCAGCGGACCGGTGTTGGCGTCGTCCTCAGGCAGATGTGGAGCTCGCGCTACTGTGCCGATGACACCGGGAGTCATCGGCTCGCTGCCATTGAACATCTCGACACGAATCCGCTCCGGCGCCACGTCCATGGCTGCGAGCGCCTCCTTCATGTCTGCCATGAAGCGAGTCGGACCGCAGAGGTAGACATCCGCCTCTCGCGGGAGGCCGACCTCGTCGAAGACCGATCGCGATAGGTGACCGGTGGC
>Ga0306922_10002442_pt1 | contig 17230 bp, 15 predicted proteins | sample sta12Cox44000082_FD_203758 | JGI IMG/M metagenome (GOLD analysis project Ga0306922, IMG submission 203758) | Lab enrichment of tropical soil microbial communities from Luquillo Experimental Forest, Puerto Rico - statoxic.12C.oxic.44.000.082 (v2)... | ecosystem: Environmental > Terrestrial >... | reverse complement strand
CACGGCGAAGATCGGCCTCAAAGAGGCTGGCGTCGAGATCGGGAAGAACGGCGCCGTAGCGGTGGACGAATATTCACGCACCACGGCGCCCAACATCTACGCCGTCGGCGACGTGACCGATCGTATCAATCTCACGCCGGTGGCCATTCGCGAAGGACATGCATTCGCCGACACCGTATTTGGCGGCAAGCCGACCGCGGTCGATCACACCAATGTAGCGACGGCAGTGTTCTCGGATCCGGAAGTCGGCGCGGTCGGACTAACCGAGGCGCAAGCACGCGAGCGGCTAGCGCAAACCGACATTTACAAAGCGATGTTCAAGCCGCTGAAAGCGACGCTGTCCGGGCGCGACACCAGTGTCTTGATGAAGCTTGTGGTCGACGGGCTCTCTGATCGCGTGGTTGGCTGTCATGTCGTCGGGGAAGGCGCGGCCGAAATCGCCCAGATCGCCGCGATCGCGGTCAAGATGGGCGCCAAAAAAGCCGACTTCGACGCCACGATTGCGCTGCATCCGACCGCCGCGGAAGAGCTGGTAACGATGCGCAAGCGGTCGGCAAGCTATGCGCGCGTCGCCGCCGAATAGTTAAGAAACGGGCAACAACACGCCACTGTCGCGGCCCGGCACGCCCGTGTATAACGGCGCCGGTCACGGTCGCGGCGACCCGGCCGAGCCCGCAATTGAGAACTTGAGAGGCGTGGACTGCGGATTTGACCTGGTCCGCCGCCGCGCTGCAGTGATGCGGAGACGGTAACGATGTCCAGTCGGTTGAATGCGGCACGATGGAGCCCGGACTCCTGGCGGGCCAAGCCGATCGTGCAGATGCCGGATTACCCCGACGCCAAAGCGCTCGCCGATGTCGAGGCGCAGTTGGCGACTTTTCCGCCGCTGGTATTTGCCGGCGAAGCGCGCAGTCTCAAAAAGGCGCTGGCGCAGGTTGCGGCCGGCGACGCTTTCCTGTTGCAAGGTGGCGATTGCGCGGAAAGCTTCGCCGAGCATGGCGCCAATAATATCCGCGATTTTTTTCGCCTGTTCCTGCAAATGGCGGTGGTGCTGACTTACGCGGCCGCCTCACCGGTGGTGAAAGTCGGCCGCATCGCCGGCCAATTCGCCAAGCCGCGCACATCGCCAACCGAAAAGCGCGGCAAGGCCGAGCTTCCGGTCTATCGCGGCGACATTATCAACGGCACCGAATTCACTGCGGAAGCGCGTATGCCGGATCCGCGGCGGCAGCTGGAAGCCTATCGCCAATCCGCGGCGACACTGAACCTGCTGCGCGCCTTCGCGACCGGCGGCTACGCCAATCTGGCCAACGCGCATCAATGGATGCTGTCGTTCGTCAAGGACAGCCCGCAGTCCAAGCGTTATCAGGAACTTGCCAATCACATTACCGAGGCGCTTGGATTCATGCGCGCCTGCGGCGTCGATCCCACTCTGCACACCGAGTTGCGCACGACCGATTTCTTCACCAGTCATGAGGCGCTGCTTTTGGGCTACGAGCAAGCCTTCACCCGCGTCGATTCGACGACCGGCGATTGGTACTGCACGTCGGGCCACATGGTGTGGGTCGGTGACCGCACCCGTCAGCCGGACCACGCTCATATCGAGTATTGCCGCGGCATCAGGAATCCGCTCGGGCTCAAGACCGGTCCCAGTCAAAAACCGGATGAGCTGTTGCGGCTCATCGACATTCTCGATCCCGACAACGAGCCCGGCCGGCTGACACTGATCTGCCGCGTCGGCGCCGACAAGGTCGCCGAGCTATTGCCGCCGCTTGTGCGCGCCGTGAAGCGCGAAGGCCGCAACGTGGTCTGGTCTTGCGATCCGATGCACGGCAATACCATCACCTCGGTCAGCGGTTACAAGACTCGCCCCTTCGATCAGATTCTCAAGGAGGTACGGACGTTTTTTCAAGTTCATGCCGCCGAAGGTACGATCGCCGGCGGCGTGCATCTGGAAATGACCGGGCAGAATGTCACCGAATGCACCGGCGGCGCACGCGCGATCAGTGAAGAGGATCTCAACGATCGCTACCACACCGTTTGCGATCCGCGGCTCAATGCCGAGCAGTCGCTTGATCTGGCTTTCCTACTCGCCGATCTGTTGAAGTCGGAACGGCAAGCCAAGGCTAAGCCGTTTCCGGCCGTGGCCGCGCTTTGAAGGAAGGCGGCTTTCCGCGCGTTTCCGCCAGGATCGGGCGCCAGCGCTGCCCGGTTGCCCGACCGGACGCTCCGGCGTTAAAGCTTGGCCATGAATGAGCGTCCTGCCGATCGTCTCGCTATTGCCGTGGCGCAGCTCAACCCCACGGTCGGCGACATTTCCGGCAATCTGGAATGCGCGCGCAAAGCGCGCCAGCAGGCGGCGCGCGATGGTGCCGACCTGGTCGCATTTTCCGAACTGTTCATCGCCGGCTACCCGCCCGAAGACCTGGTGCTCAAGCCGGCATTTCAGGCCGCTTGCCGCGCGGCGGTCGAAACGCTCGCCCGCGAGACCGCCGACGGCGGGCCGGCCGTGCTGATCGGCACGCCCTGGGTCGAAGACGGCAAACTCTATAACGCCTATGCGCTGCTCGCCGGCGGCCGCGTCGCGGCACTCCGATTCAAAGTCAATCTGCCGAATTACGGCGTGTTCGACGAGAAGCGAGTCTTTGCCCCAGGTCCGCTGCCTGGCCCGATCAATTATCGCGGCGTACGGCTCGGTGTTCCGGTCTGCGAGGATACATGGACCGATTGGGGCGACTACGAGAATGTCATCGAATGTCTTACCGAGACCGGCGCAGAGATTCTCATCGTTCCGAATGGCTCGCCCTATTGGCGCGACAAGGCCGAGGTCCGACTCAATGTCAGCGTACAGTCGGTCGCCGAGTCCGGATTGCCGCTGATCTATGTGAACCAAATCGGCGGCCAGGACGAACTCGTGTTCGACGGCGCGTCATTTGCGCTCAATGCCGACCGCTCGGTCGCGTTTCAGTTGCCGGCCTTTCAGGACACGGTCCTGACAACGCAGTGGTCGCGCAGCGGCGGCGTTTGGCGCTGCGCACAGGGACCAGTCGCGCGTCCCGACGATCTCGATCAGACCGACTACGCCGCCTGCATGTTGGGCTTGCGCGATTATGTCGACAAAAATCGATTCAAAGGCGTCGTCATCGGGCTTTCCGGCGGCATCGATTCGGCGCTGTGTGCGGCCATGGCGACCGATGCCCTAGGTTGCGAACGCGTGCGCTGCCTGATGCTGCCGTATCGCTACACCTCGCAGGAATCGCTCGACGATGCTGCCGCAATCGCGCGCGCGCTCGGCGTCCGTTATGACGTCGTGCCGATCGAAAGCGCCGTGCGCGGATTGGAAGCTTCGCTCACCGCGGTATTTGCCGGATCGGCCCGCGATGTCACCGAGGAAAATCTGCAGGCCCGCGCGCGCGGCACCATTTTGATGGCGGTTTCCAACAAGTTCAGCCTGATGGTCGTGACCACTGGCAACAAGTCGGAAATGTCGGTCGGCTACGCCACGCTCTACGGCGATATGAACGGCGGATTCAATCCGATCAAGGATTTGTACAAGACCGAAGTCTATCGCCTCGCCCAGCTGCGCAACAGCTGGAAGCCGGCGGATGCGCGCGGGCCCGCCGGCGAGGTTATTCCGCAAAATGCGCTCACGCGCGCGCCGAGCGCAGAGCTTCGCGAAAATCAGACCGACCAGGACACGCTGCCGCCATACGACGTGCTCGATCGAATCCTCGAACGGCTCGTCGAGCGCGAGGAACCAACTGCCAGCATCGTGGCCGCGGGGTTCGACCGGCAAACCGTGATGAAGATCGAGCGCATGCTCTACCTTGCAGAATACAAGCGTCGGCAAGCCGCGCCCGGCGTGAAAGTAACGCTGAAGAATTTCGGCCGCGACCGCCGTTATCCGATCGTCAATCGGTTTCACGATCCGGGCACGCCACTGCCCGAGACTGATGCCACGACGGCCAAAAGCACCGCCATGGCCAAAGCCGGCGCGTCGGATTTCTAGTTGAAACTTCCCCGCTCGTCTCCCGAAAGCCGGAACCCGGCGCGCCTACCTGGATTTTTCTGGATTTCCGCTAGCGCGGAACGAGCGCAGTTTGCAAATCGACTACAAGGTCTTCACTGGGATTGCGGCGACGCCTGCGACGATGATTGCGACGACAGGAAGGGCGGGCCGACGGTACGCACCGTGCGCTTGCCGTTATCGCCAGTCGCCGTCATGGCGGGGCTCACAGCCGTCGACGTAGCGACCGAACCACTTGTCGCGGCTTGCGGCGTTGGCGCTGGCTTGCCGGACGGTTTGGGTTGCGATAGCGCCTTGGCATTCTGATCCGTCACGACAATGTCGCCGGTTTCCAACGTGCTTGAATCGTCAGCATTCTTGAGCGCGTCGGCCCAGCTCTGGCCGGGTCGCCGGCATGAACAGCCGGCGATGATCTCCTTGCGATAGCGGAACGCGTTCGGCAGCGCGGTATAGGCTTGGCCACTGACGGAAACCGCCTGTTCCATGTCCTCGCCAGGATTGCGGAACGAGTAAAGCTCCACCTCGGCAGCCGGGCACAGGCGTTGGCAGGCGCGCGCGTCATCGGAAAAGCGGCCCGGCATGGTCGAATACGAGATCGGAAAATAAAAACCGTCGCATGCGCGCACGCAGACGGTGTGATAAGTGCCCGATGGCGCGCCATCACCGCCAGGATTGACAATCGTACCGCCGCCGAACAGCGCATCGAAAAAGCCTTGCGGGCCGCCCCACGAATTGGCCGCGGCTGTGTACTGAGCGCCGCAATTATTTTGCGCCAATTGCCCGATCAGCGCGCGGCGTTGTCCCTCCTGACCGGTATTGCCATTCTTGAGCTGCTCGAGATCGCTCATCATGCGATCCAGATTTCCGCGCATCTGCTGGATCTGCGAAGTGATCGGTCCGCACTGCGGTGAAAAGGTCGAGAAGAGCGCGAAAAATCCCTGACCAGCGCAGCCGGCCTTGTGGGCTTGCGCGACGGTGCGATCGAGATCTGCTTGCTGCTTGGCAATGGCGTCCTCGGAGCGCCGGATCTGTTCGGCGCGCAACGGGTCGGCGGAGCCTTGAGTTAAAGCAGTCAGCTGCCCTTCGAGCCGCACGCAAATAGGATTTGAGTTTGGAGCCGGATTGGGCGCGCCAAGAGTCGAAATTGGCTGGCGCGGTGGCGACGGCCCGACGATAGCCGGGGAACCGGAAATTCCCTGTGCGCTTGCGGCGACGGGAAATACGACGGCCATGGCAGCGAGCAAGATCATCCGTTGCCGGACTTTCAAGCCGGCTTTGATGAAGCCGCTCGCGTGACCAAACATGCTTGCCCCAGACCCCTCGCGCGGCGCGGATCAGGCGCCGCAATGGTGACTAAAATGTGGATGTCTCTCATATCATTCGGCGTCGGGCTGATTCTCCGGACGCGCCCGATCGAATGCGGACAACGCCAAGCAAGCGCGATCGACGCCGACGATTTTCGGAAAGCGCTCGAGCGGTACCTTCAACCGTTTAGCATTGTTGACCTGCGGCACGAGGCAGACATCGGCGAGGGTGACTGTGCCGCCGCAGGCGTAAGGGCCGGGCGTTATCAACTGTTCCAGTGCTTCAAAGCCAGCGATCACCCAATGATGATACCAAGCATCGATCGCACTTTGCTCCTGGCCGATAGTATTCTTCAGATACCGCAGCGGACTGGTATTGTTCAGCGGATGAATATCGCAGGCAATGAGATCGGCGATCGCGCGCACGTGAGCGCGTGCAATCGGGTCCCTGGGCAAAAGCGGCGGCTGAGGATGCGTTTCCTCCAGATATTCGATAATGGCGAGTGACTGGATCAAGACGTCGCCACCTGGTGTGACCAAGGCCGGCACGCGCATCTGGGGGTTCACCGCGCGGAATTCCGGCAATTTGTTATGACCGCCATCCTTGACCAGATGAACCGACGCGGTCTCGTAGCTGATGCCCTTCAGATTAAGCGCAATGCGGACGCGGTAGGCCGCTGAAGAGCGGAAAAAGGAATAAAGTTTCACTTGCCCCTCACGTTACCGTCACGGTCGGCCTGGTCCGGATTTCGCCGCGGATTCTGGCCGCGCATTGGACGAAGATGAACGAAGTCGCCCGTCCACGCAACGCCGTCTCCTGCGCATTGCGCATGTGTCGGCCGCGCCAAGAAGCGAATTATGTTTCGCAGTCCCGAATCTGGTATCGCCGCGCTATTCAGGGGCAGGGGGCTTGGAGCATAAGCGCGGTTGTTGAGGCAGGACCAAGTTACGCTGCCGTTTTCGCTTGCCTTAGCGTGAGCACTCGATGGCGATAAAGTCGCCGCAGCTGCTGCCGCTGCATGAACGGTCGTCGGAGCGGACTGAGCCGGAAACATCGTCCGGCTCGACCTTTCGGAACGAAAGCGCCTGCGCGTATTCGTGCGAATGGCAATAGGCGTTTGCAACCATCGTGCCACAGGCGGCGTTCGACGCCAGGCAGCGGTCGACCCCGTAACCGTCCGCGTCATTGACGATAACGAAGATCTGTTTTTCGGCCGGCTTGTCAGGTTGTTTTTCGGCATTGGCGGTAGTGGCGCCGCCGCTCAAAAGCAAAGCCGAAAGCGCGGCACCCGCGGCGACCGAACGCATCGTACCCCCGACGCAACCCAACTGACGTCACGGCGCCGCAACGGCGGCCGATCCCCAAGCGAGGATGCAGTCAGGACGGTTAAACCTTCCTTAAGCGGCTCGATCCAAACAGTTTGGTGGCACGGTGCGAGGAGGGGACCTTGACGCGATGTGCCGCCTCGACCATTGTGCATGGCATGAACGGTCGGCACGTCTGCGGCATTTGCCGGGAGATTATTCGCTAGCGCCAAACGCTGGCTGCGGCCGTCTTTTTCTCTTCCTCGAGACTTTAGACACGCCCGGCCAGCAGGCTCGGGACGTGTCGACTACAGTGAGCGCCACGACTGGCGCGCAGCCGCGCAGGTTGATTGCTTATGGAGCTGAAGCTCTACGATACGCTGACCCGCGAGAAACGCGTCTTCACGCCGCTCGATCCGTCAAACGCGCGGATGTATGTCTGCGGCCCGACCGTCTACGACTTCGCCCATATCGGCAACGCGCGGCCGGTGATCGTTTTTGACGTGCTGTTCCGGCTGTTACGGCATGTCTACGGCGCCGAGCATGTCACTTACGTCCGCAACATCACCGATGTCGACGACAAGATCAACGCGCGCGCGGCGGAGGAATATCCGGCGCTGCCACTGAACGAGGCGATCCGCAAAGTCACGGAAACAACCGACCGGCAGTTCCACGAAGATGTCGCCGCGCTCGGCTGTCTGCCGCCGTCGGTCGAGCCGCGCGCGACCGAGCACATCGCAGAGATGCGCACGCTGATCGAACGGCTGGTAAAATCCGGCAATGCCTATGTCGAGCAAGACCATGTCCTGTTCAGTGTCGCTTCGATGCCGGACTACGGGAAATTGGCGCGGCGCTCGCTTGACGAGATGCTCGCCGGCGCACGCGTTGAGGTGGCACCGTATAAGCGCGCGCCGATGGACTTCGTGCTGTGGAAGCCGTCGAAGCTGGGGGAACCGGCTTGGTCGTCGCCCGCAGGCATCAGAGCGCCGGGCCGACCGGGCTGGCACATCGAATGCTCGGCAATGTCGTGGAAGCACCTCGGCAAAACGTTTGACATCCATGGCGGCGGCATCGATCTCGTATTTCCGCATCATGAAAATGAGATCGCGCAGTCGCGTTGCGCCTTCCATACCCCGATGATGGCGAACTACTGGGCGCATAACGGCTTTCTTCAGGTCGAAGGCGAGAAGATGGCGAAGTCGCTCGGCAACTTCGTCACCATACGCGATTTGCTGAAAGATTGGCCGGGCGAGGTGATCCGGCTGACTATGCTGCTGACGCATTATCGCCAACCGCTCAATTGGACTACAAATGCACTGCGCGAAAGCCAGCGGACGCTCGATTACTGGTACGAACTGACTGCCGATGCTGTGCCCTCAAACTTGTCCGCAGATGTCGTCGCGGCTTTGTCGGATGACTTGAACACGCCGAAAGCCGTCGCCTCGCTGCATGAGTTGCGCATCGCAGCGACCAAAGGTGACCCCGGTGCGCGCGGCTCTCTCAAAGCGAGCGCACAACTGATCGGGTTGCTGCAGCATACAGCCGTGCAATGGGTCAACTTCCGGCGGGCGTCGATCGTGATCGACGAAAACATGGTGTCGGCCCTGATTGCGGCGCGCAGCGCTGCTCGCCAAGCAAAGAATTTTTCGGAATCCGATCGCATCCGCGACGAACTTGCCAAAATGGGCGTGGTCGTAAAGGACACCAAAGACGGCACGACCTGGGAGATCGCGCGATGAGCCCGCGTCCGCTGCCGCAACTGGCGATGCGCCCGATGCTACCGGTCGACGTGCCGCTGCTGGCCGAGATCTTTCGCGCGGCAATCGAGGAATTGACTGCCGACGATTACAACGAAGCGCAACAGGAGGCCTGGGCGTCGGCGGCCGACGACGAGGAGGCCTTCGGCGTCAAGCTCGCGCACGAGTTGACCTTGGTGGCAACCTATGGCGGCGCGGCCGTAGGCTTTGCCGCGCTTGCCGACAACAGACGCATCGATATGCTTTATGTTCATCCGGCCGCGGCGGGACAAGGCGCTGGCGCGATGCTGTGCGACGCGCTGGAAAAGCTCGCCGCCGCGCGCGGAGCTAAGGAAATCACCGTCGATGCCAGCGATGCGGCGCGCGGTTTTTTTGAGAAGCGGGGCTTCTCGGCGCAAAGCCGCAACACGGTGTCGCTCGGCGATGAATGGCTCGCCAATACGACCATGACCAAGCCCCTCGTCGGCCGCGGGAGACCATCATGAAACGCCCGGACACACCGTTTCCGCGACACTGGCTCTACTATTTGATCTTGAAATACGCGGTGATCGCCGCGGCAATCGTCGTGTCGCTTTACACGATCTATCGTCTCTATCGCGGTTAGTGATATGACGCGTGAACGTCTCTACTTGTTCGACACGACGTTGCGCGATGGCGCGCAGACCAACGGCGTCGATTTTACGCTTGCCGACAAGCTCGCCATTGCCGGCATGCTCGACGAGCTCGGCGTCGATTACGTCGAGGCCGGCTATCCCGGCGCCAATCCAATCGACACAAGCTTTTTTTCCGAGCGGCGGCCGATGCGCGCGCGCGTCACCGCTTTTGGCATGACGCGCCGGCCAGGCCGGTCCACTTCCAACGATCCCGGGCTGGTCGCGCTGTTGGACGCGCAGGCGGACGCGATCTGCTTTGTCGCCAAAAGCTGGGACTATCATGTTCGGATCGCGCTGGAGACGACCGAGGAGGAGAACCTCGCCTCCATTCGCGACAGTGTGCGCGCCGCGAAAGCAAAGGGGCGCGAGGTGTTGCTCGATTGCGAGCATTTTTTCGACGGTTACAAGGCAAATCCCGCCTATGCGCTCGCCTGCGCCAAAGCGGCTTATGACGAAGGCGCACGCTGGGTCGTGCTCTGTGACACCAACGGCGGGACGGTGCCGCACGAAGTCGAGCACATTGTCGGCGAAGTCTGCAAAATCATGTCCGGAGATCGCGTCGGTATTCACGCGCATAACGACACCGAGCAAGCGGTCGCCAACAGCTTTGCCGCCATTCGCGCCGGCGCAAGACAGATTCAAGGCACGCTTAACGGACTCGGTGAGCGCTGCGGCAATGCCAATCTCGTCTCGATCATTCCGACCTTGAAGCTCAAACCAGAATATGCGGACAAATTCGAGATCAGCGTCAGCGACGGCGCGCTAGGCCGCCTCGTGCGCATCTCGCATGGCCTCGACGAACTCCTCAACCGAGCGCCGGATCGGCACGCCCCTTATGTCGGCGAGAGCGCATTCGCGACGAAAGCCGGCATTCACGCCTCGGCCATCGTCAAGGAGCCGAAGACCTATGAACATGTCGCACCCGAGCGCGTCGGCAACAAGCGCAAGCTGCTCGTGTCCGACCAAGCCGGTCGCTCAAATGTGCTGGCGGAGCTCGAGCGCATCGGCTTGTCTTTGGATAAAGACGATCCGCGCGTTACGCGCCTCCTTGATGAAGTGAAAGAACGCGAAGCCATCGGCTACGCCTATGAAGCCGCCGACGCGTCGTTCGAACTCCTGGCGCGGCGCATGCTCGGCCAAGTGCCCCATTATTTCGATGTCGAAAAATTCGACGTCAATGTCGAACAACGCAACAATGCCAAAGGCCAGCGCGTGACCGTGAGCCAGGCGGTGGTGAAGATCAAGGTCGGCGACGAAGTGCTGATCTCGGTGGCCGAGGGCATCGGCCCGGTGAACGCGCTCGACCTCGCGCTGCGCAAAGATCTCGGCAAATATCAAAGCTTCATCACCGGACTCGCATTGACCGATTATCGCGTCCGCATCCTCAATGGCGGCACGCAAGCCGTTACCCGGGTTTTGATCGAGAGCACCGATGAGACCGGCGAGCATTGGCGGACTGTTGGCGTCTCCGCAAATATCATCGACGCTTCGTTTCAGGCGCTGATGGATTCCATAGTCTACAAGCTGATGAAGTCCGGAGCGCCGGCGTGACCGGACCTGTCGGTGGCCGCGCGCTTGCAAATTTTGGAGGGCTGGCATGATCGATCATGTCTCCGTCGCGGTGTGCGATCTGGGCAAGGCCGAGCCGTTCTACGCCGCGCTATTGGCGCCGCTTGGCATGCGGAAATTGCGCGAATGGCCGAACGCCGCGGTCGGATTCGGCAAGAAATATCCGGAGTTTTGGATCAATCGGCGTGCGGCAATGGCGCGCGTCGCCGATGACAGCGGCGTGCATATTTGTCTGCGCGCGACCGACACCCGGGCGGTCGAGGACTTTCATGCCGCCGCCATTAAGGCCGGCGGCACGTCCGATGGCGCGCCGGGTCTGCGCACTGAATATCACGGCAGCTATTACGCGGCTTTCGTGCGCGATCTAGACGGTAACCGTATTGAAGCGGTGACTTTTCTGCGCGACGCCGAGGATTCGGCTGCGCGGGAATGATTCGTTTTTCGTCTACGGGACGGCGCTAAACCGCGGCCGATCACAGCCGCTCGGCGGGAATCGCCATCGGCTTTTCCACTTCGGCGGCGCTGCGCGCCGCGTTACGCAAAACTGGCAAAATGTCTTCGACGCGGTCGGTCACCAGAAAATTGATCGACAGCGAATCCGGCACGAACGCGCGCTCGCGCATATGGGCAACCAGCGTCAGCAGCGGATCCCAATATCCGTTGATATTGGCGATCAGGATCGGCTTGCTGTGACGCCCGAGCTGCGCCCAGGTCAATTGCTCGACCAGCTCTTCGAGCGTGCCGATCCCGCCGGGCAGGGCGACAAACGCATCGGCACGATCGAACATCGTGCGTTTGCGCTCATGCATGCCGCGGGTGACGATCAGCTCCTGGCCGAGCCGGCGCGGCCGTTCGCGTTGGGTGAGAAAGTCCGGGATAATTCCAGTGGCCTTGCCGCCATGCGCCAGCACCGCGTCGGCGAGTATCCCCATCAGGCCGACCGAGCCGCCACCATAAATGAGGCGCACGTCGTTTTCGGCGAGAATCTTGCCGAATTGACCAGCCGCTTCGCCAAAAGCCGGCTCGGTCCCCGCATTCGATCCGCAATAGACGCAGACCGCATTGATTTTGCTCATGGATAAAATCTCATCAAAGAATACATGTGGCGTCGATTCGCGTTGCCTGCAAGCACCATATGTCCGGAGACGCGCCCGCGATGCGGGCGGGCAAGAAAAGAGCGCCTCGTAATAACGGCGGCGCGCGGCCTACGTGCCCCTCTGCATTTCACCCGCGCTGGAATGCTGGTTCCGTTTCGGCCGCGGCAAGATCGGCAATGACGGTTTCGCCGGCGACCGCAATTTGTCCTTCGCCGGACAAAATGCGCGTCCCTTCGGGAAGATAAACGTCGACGCGTGATCCGAAACGAATCATGCCGATGCGCTGGCCGGCGCCAAGGCCGTCGCCTTCGCGCGCGAAGCAAACGATTCGGCGCGCGATCAAGCCCGCGATCTGGACGGCGGCGACACGCTGACCGGTGCCGGTGACAATAACGAAGGCATTTCGCTCATTATCTTCGCTGGCCTTGTCGAGATCGGCGCTGACGAATTTACCGGCGCGATAGACAATGCGCTCGATGCGTCCGGCGATCGGACTTCGATTGATGTGGCAGTCGAATACGCTCATGAAGATCGAGACGCGCGGCAGCGGCCGTTCGCCGAGTTCGAGCTCGGGCGGCGGCAACACCTTCGCAACCTGGCAGACCCGGCCGTCCGCCGGCGCCACCACGATCCCTTCGCGGACCGGAGTTACCCGCTGCGGATCGCGAAAAAAATAAGCGCACCACGCCGTCGCAATCGCGCCGATCCAGCCGATCGGCGGCCACAACCAGAGCAGAACAAGCGTGACTACGGCAAAGCCGCCGATGAAGGGATAGCCTTCCGGGTGAATCGGCGTCAGTTGCTGACGAATTGAGGCGGCGACGGACATGGGGTTTGGACGGACATGGGGTTTGTATGTCTATCTAGTTTGTTTTTGGCCGGCTGCGAAACGCGTTAAGGCGACGTTGACAGCAATGGTGGGCTCATTCGGCCGCGTCTGCAGCTGGAAGGAGGTCCGGCGGCGGCGCGGGTTCTTCAGGCAGTTGCGGCGGGTTGCGATTGGGCGCCGCGCCGTCATCGCCGACTTCCGCCAGAATTTCGCGAGCGAGCTGCGCTTCGCGTTGCCGGTTCCACATGCTGGCATAAAGTCCGCCGCGCGCGATCAGCTCGCGATGCGTCCCGCGCTCGATGATCGCGCCGCGATCGAGCACCAAAATATCGTCGGCGTTCACGATCGTTGACAAGCGATGGGCGATCACCAGCGTCGTGCGGTTTTCGGCGACGCGTTCGAGCTCGTCCTGAATGTCTTTCTCAGTGTGGCTGTCAAGAGCCGAGGTCGCTTCGTCGAGCAGTAAAATGGGCGGGCCCTTAAGGATCGTGCGAGCGATCGCAACGCGCTGCTTCTCGCCACCCGAAAGTTTCAGGCCGCGTTCGCCGACCTCGGTCTCATAGCCTTTCGGCGTGCGGCTGATGAAGCCGTCGATCTGGGCCTGGCGCGCTGCTTCCTCGACTTCGGTGTCGCTCGCATCCCAGCGTCCGTACCGAATGTTGTAGCGGATCGTATCGTTAAACAGCACCGTATCCTGCGGCACCATGCCGATGGCCGCGCGCAACGACGTCTGCGTTACTTCGCGAATGTCCTGATCGTCGACCAGGATGCGGCCGCCGGTGACATCGTAGAAGCGGAATAGCAGGCGTGAAATCGTCGATTTACCGGCGCCGGAGGGTCCCACGATCGCGACGGTGTGGCCGGCGGCGACGTCAAAGCTCAGATCGGTAAGGATCGGCCGCGCCGGTTCATAGGCAAAGGAAACGTTCTCGAACCGGATCGTGCCGGCGCGTACCTGCAAGGGCGGCGCTCCGGGTACATCGGTGATTTCAGGCTTGCGCGACAACAGTGAAAACATGATCTCGATATCGATGATGGCCTGCTTGATCTCGCGGTACACCATGCCCATGAAGTTCAAGGGCGTGTAAAGCTGGATCATCATGGCATTGATCATCACAAAATCGCCGACGGTATTGGTGCCGCGTTCGATTCCATAGGCGCACAAAGCCATGGCGCCGGTCAGGCCAATTGTGAAAATGACCGCCTGTCCGGCGTTGAGCACCGCAAGGGACACGTAGGCCTTGACGCTCGCATCCTCATAACGCGCCATCGAGCGGTCGTAGCGCTTGGCCTCGCGCGCTTCGGCCGAAAAGTATTTGACGGTTTCATAATTCAGCAGCGAGTCGATCGCTTTGGCGTTCGCGTCGGTGTCGCTCTCGTTCATTCGGCGGCGAATATTGATGCGCCATTCAGTGGCGTACCAGGTGAACAGCATGTAGCAAATAACGGTTGCGGCGATCACGGCGACGTAGCGCCAGTCGAAATGCAGGAGCAGCACGGCGACGATGAGAACAAGCTCGACGATGGTCGGTGCGAGTTGCAGCAGCACCATGCGCACGATTGTCTCGATGGCATTGCGGCCGCGTTCCAGAACGCGCGTCAATCCGCCGGTTTTACGCTCGAGATGAAACCGCAACGACAATAAGTGCACATGCTCGAATGTGAGCATTGCCAGGCGACGCACCGCGTTCATCGCAACTTTGGCGAAAATGCCGTCCCGCCACTGCGTGAGAAGGCCCATCAGAATGCGCGTCGCCCCATAGGCGAGTGTCATCACGATCGGCGCCGCAATCGCCCACGCCAGCCAATTATCCGCCGCTACCGGTGCTGTGCCGCGTCCGGCCAGAGCATCTGTTGCCCATTTGAAGGTGAACGGTACGGTAACCGTGGCGAGCTTGGCGGCAAAAAGCAGCACAGTCGCGAAGATCACGCGCGTTTTCAGATCGCGGCGATCAGCGGGCCAAATGTAAGGCCAAAGGTTGACAATGGTCGCCAACAAATTGCCGCCAGCGGCGCCCGCCACTCTGCGAAATTCTGTTGTTGGATGTTGATAATCACTCATGGCAAACCAACGAAATCACCCGCATGTTTTTTGTCATATAGAGATTTTCACTTAACTACTTTCACATCGGGAGCTTGTCTGCGACGGATTAGGCCAATAACCCTGCGGGCATGCCAACATTCGCGGGGTCGGCGCATGTCTTCTGAGTCGCAACAAGTATCGGCCGCGCTCGCGAGCGGCGTCAATCCAGGCGGTGGTGACGCCTTGAACGCCGGCGCGGAAGAGATGGCCAAAGCGCTTGGCGCCGGCTGGTTGGAACTGTGGTACCAGCCCAAAGTCGGCAGCCAGGCGCTCGATTTGCAAGGCGCGGAAGCGCTGGTTCGCATGCGCCATCCGCGATTGGGGGTCGTCCAGCCGGCTGCTTTTATTCCCCGGATGGGCGAGCAGCTTTTGCCGGCGCTGTCGCAATTCGTCATTGCCCGAGCGCTTGCCGACTGGCGTTATTTTTTACCCGAGCGGCGGCCGCTCGATTTGTCGATCAACCTGCCGATCTCATTTCTCGACGATCCAGCCTCCTTAGATTATCTTTGTCGTCAACTCCCGGATGACCCTGCCTTTGAAGGGCTCATTCTCGAAGTCGACGGTCGTGAGATCACCCGTGATCTCTCCGCGGCGCGCGAATTCGCCAAACAAGCCAGATTACGCAAAGTCGCGATTTCGGTGGATCGCCTCGGCGGCGAATGGACTGCGCTCCTCCAATTGTGGGATTTTCCTTTCGTCGAAATCAAGGTCGAGCCCGAATTGGTGGCTGGTTGCTCCCATGATCGCGCAAAGCGGACGCTCTGCCGTCATATCGTCGCTGCAGCCAATCAATTCGGCGCTCGCACGGTGGCGGTGGGTGTAGAAAATCACGCCGATTTTCTTGCGGCGCGCGAGCTTGGCTTCGACCTGGTCCAGGGCTTCCTGTTTGCAAAGCCCATGAGGGTGCAGACACTCATGAACGCGATCCGCCGCGATGCGACAAACGTGGCTTAATCATTCGTTGGCGCGCGGGGGAAGACGCCTCCGCAAACCATGTGGTGTTGTGGCGACTCATTAAATCGAGGACTGCCAAGCCGTGGCCGTGTGGAGGCCCGATGGCAGGCTCCGGCGCAAGCGGCTATATTGCTGCCATGGCAGCAGCATCGCCAAGCTCGGGTGACCCACGCCGCCGGCGCTTCCGCCGCGTTCCGGTGCGCACGCTCGCGCCGAATATGGTCACCCTCCTTGCAATGTGTGCTGGATTGACCGCGATCCGGATGGCTTTCGAAAGCCGGTATGTGCTCGCACTCGCGGCCATTGTATTTGCGGCAATTCTTGACGGCATCGACGGCCGTTTGGCGCGTTTCTTGAAGGGAACGTCGCGGTTTGGCGCCGAACTCGACAGCCTGTCCGATTTCGTCAATTTCGGCGTCGCTCCGGCGCTGATCCTGTACTTTTGGGGTCTGCATGAGCTGAAGTCGGCCGGATGGATCGCTGCGATGGCGTTCGCGATTTGCGGCGGCCTGCGGCTGGCTCGCTTTAATGTCATGGCGGAGGAGCCGGATCGGCCCGCTTGGGCCAGCAATTTCTTTGTCGGCATGCCGGCCCCGATGGGCGCCATCGCGGTGCTGCTGCCCATATACGTTACCTTCCTTGGAGTGCCGCGCTCGAGCGTCTTGATCTGGTCAACGCTGTTCTACACCTTGATCATTGCGCTTCTGATGGTATCCCGGTTGCCGGTTTATTCCGGCAAAAGAATAGGCACGCGCGTCCCACCCGAAATGGTCGGCCCGGTGATCGTCATCATCGTGTTGTCGATGGGTCTTTTGATCGCCTATCCGTGGTTTTTGCTCACGCTTGGGACGCTCGCTTATCTCGGTAGCTTGCCGTTCGGCTTGCTGTCGTATCGGCGCTACCAGCAGCGCTCGCGCGAGCCCATCGGGGAGGGGACGCGTGAGGGCCTGCGGGAGACGATGCTGCCAGCGCCGGCGGTCGGCGGCAGCGCAGAGCGGCCGAACGAGCAGGCAGATCGCCCGTCGCGGCCGAACGAGCAGGCCAATCGCCCGTCGCGTCTCAATTGAACAAACCTCCAGAACGGTCGCCGCTCGTCGCAAGGACAATGTTTGATGCGGATTGCGCGACGCACGTTCTTGACTTCGTCAATCGGAACCGCCGCCGCTCCCGCGCTTCTGCGTCTCGCGCGTGCGGATACGCCGTCAATAACGCTCAAGCTGCACCACGCGTTTTCGGCGGTATCCGGCGTCCACGATAAATTTCTTCTGCCCTGGGCGCGCAAAGTCGAGAATGAATCCGGCGGCCGCATGCGCGTCGATATATTTCCCTCGATGCAGCTTGGCGGGGCACCCGCGGCGCTGCTCGATCAAGCCCGCGACGGCTCGGTTGACATCGTCTGGGTTGCGCCGACCGCCACCCCCGGCCAATTCGCCAAAACAGAAGCGTTTGAACTGCCGTTTCTGCCTTCGCGGCGCGCGCTGGTCAGTTCGAAAGCGTTGACCGATTTCGCCGCCGTCAATCTGCAGGACGAATACCGGGATTTTTATACGATCTGTTTTTCTTGCTCGGATAGCGCCGTCATCCATGCCACCCGACCGGTGCGAACGATTGAGGATATGAAAGACTTCAAGTTACACGTGCAGACGCGGCTG